>Ga0315290_10002517_pt1 | contig 12920 bp, 9 predicted proteins | sample YL17G12_0_MG_FD_203627 | JGI IMG/M metagenome (GOLD analysis project Ga0315290, IMG submission 203627) | Sediment microbial communities from Yellowstone Lake, YNP, Wyoming, USA - YL17G12_0 | ecosystem: Environmental > Aquatic > Freshwater > Lake > Sediment | place: USA: Wyoming | collected... | reverse complement strand
GAAGCCGGAGAGTTCGGCGCCGACATGCAGGTCGAACTCCTGAACGACGGTCCCGTCACCCTCATCCTCGAGCGCTCGGCATGACGCCACTGATCCTCGCCTCTGCGTCACCGCGCCGGCGCCAGCTGCTGGAGATGCTGGGCATTCCGGTCGAGGTCCGCCCCTCGCAGGTACCGGAAGTCCGGAAGCCCGGCGAGGCGCCCCGTGACTACGCCCTCCGCCTGGCGCACGACAAGGCGCGCGCCGTGGCGGGGCCGCTGGTCCTGGCCGCCGATACCATCGTGGTGCTGGATGAAGAGCTGCTGGAAAAGCCCGCCGACGAGGACGATGCCGTGCGGATGCTGCTCCGGCTGCAGGGGCGGACGCACCAGGTCATCACCGCCGTGGCCCTCCGAGCCGAGGAGACGGTGTTCGAGTCGGTGGACATGACTGAGGTGACATTTCGACCAGCCCGCGAGGGGATGCTCCGGGCGTATGTGCGGACGGGCGAACCGATGGACAAGGCGGGTGCGTACGGCATTCAGGGCTACGGCGCTGCACTGGTGGAGGGGATCGACGGGGACTTCTTCGGGGTGATGGGTCTGCCGATCAGGCTGGTACTGGACCTGCTCGCCGAGGCGGGGTTTCCCTATGAATTTCCGCGGAGGACTGAGGACTGAGGACTGAGGACTGAGGACTGAGGACTGAGGGCGTCAGCCGTCCGCCGTCAGTCCCGTCATCCGGTACACCGCGACCTTGCCGGCGCGGCCCTTGATCTCGACACCTTCTGCCCGCTCCACGGCGGGCTTCTTCTTGCCCAGCTGCTGCAGAAACGACTCGGTGAGGAGGATTTCGCCGGGTGCCGCCGCCGAGCAGAGGCGGGAGGCCACGTTGACCGCGTCGCCGATGACGGTGTACTCAAGGCGGCGATGGCTCCCGATGTTGCCGGCAAACGCTTCGCCATGATTGATGCCGATGCCCACGGCAATCGTTGGCCGGCCCTGCGCGGCCCATCGCTGGTTGATCTCGATCACCGCGCGCTGCATGCCGACCGCCGCGCGGAGCGCGCGCGCCGCGTCGTCCGGATGCGGGATGGGCGCACCCCACTGGGCCATGATCGCGTCGCCGATGAACTTGTCGAGCGTACCGCCGTGGTCGAAGATGACGTCGACCATCTCGGTGAAGTAGGCGCTCAAGAGCCCCGCGATCGCATCAGGGGCCATCGATTCCGCCAGCGCCGTGAAGCCCCGGATGTCGCTGAAGAGGATTGTGAGGGGCTGCCGCGCGCCGCCGAGCTGCACGGCGCCCTGCCGCCCGGCGATGTCCGCCGCCACCGACGGCGCGAAGTAGCGCTCAAAATTGGATCGCATCATGGCCTCGCGCTGCGCCTTCTCCGCGGAGCGGGCGGCGCGAATCCCGCCCGCCGCAATCCCGCCAAACGCCGCCAGGAATTGCAGGTCTTCCTCCGAGAAGCTGCCGGGGGTGGCCAGGTTGTCCACGTAGAGGAGGCCGAGGACCTGATCGCCCTCAGCGAGGAGCGGGGCGCACATGGCCCCGCGCACACTCTGCTGGACCACTGACTTGCCCGTGAACCGCGTGTCCGCGGCGGCGTTGTCCGTCTGGAGGGCCACCCGCTCCTCCACCGCTTTCCGGGCAATGGACTGCGGGACGCGGAGCCCCTCGGCGCCGCCGAGCCGACTGCGGGAGGCGGCGGGCACAAGATCGCCACTGGTCTGGTCACGCAACAGGATGGCCACGCGGTCCACGTTCAGCACCTGGAAGGTGGTGTCCGCCACCGTGGCCAGCAGGCGGTCGAGGTCGAGCTCGCCCGAGAGCCGATTGGAGAGCGCGAGCAGGAGGGCGAGCTTTTCCGCCTGGCGTTCGGGGCCGCCCGAGCCAACGCGGAGCAATCCGTCCGCGGCAACAGCGTCCACGCGCGCCGGTGTGTCTACATGCACCGCGAGCTGGCGGACAATCGTGCCGCCCTTGGGGCCAGCGGTCGGTGGGGCGGCAATCCGGTGCTCGGCGGTCACCTCGAGCACCCGGAGGTAATACGACATCTTGCCGAAGGCGATCGCGTCATTGGCGGCCAGAAAACCTTCGGTGATTCGAACGCCATTGATCGAGGTGCCGTTTGAGCTGCCGAGGTCGCGGACACGGACCCCGTCGCCATCCTCCTCGGCGGCAAGCTCGGCATGATGCCGGGACACGGTCGGGTCGAAGACGGGTACGTCGCATTCCACGGCGCGACCGACCAGGAGTGTGCGACCGGCCGGAAGCTCAAATCGCTGGTCGCCGCCGAAACTGATGAGGGAGTAGAGGGGCATGATGGTCCCGAATCTAGTGCGTCAGGCGCCGGCGCGGGCAAGCGACCGCCTCAACGTGGCGCCACGATCTGGTAGCGCCCCAGCGCCGAGACGACCGCCTGCAGGTTGTCACTGGCCGGTCGAGTCGACCGGAGCGTCTGCAACTGGACGCCATCGCCCTTGACGAGCGCGATCACCAATCCCTGCTCGAACAGCACATCGGTGGGGTATCGGGCGCGGCTGTCCGCGGGCGCCGCAAAATGCACCGGGTACTTGAAGGTGAGGCGTACGGGGGCGGCCAGGGTGGCGTCACTCTCCAGGGTGAGGCCATAAATGCCGGGAATTGGCCGAATCGTGACGGTGACGCTGTCCCGGCCACCCGGCGCGACCAGCGCGTTGGCCGGAAAAACCAGTTCGGCGAACACGGTGTTGTCCGGTGGGCCGTGCCGGAGCACGATCGATCGGGCGCGCGCCGCGGCGAAGGTAAGGACAGTGTCGGGCGCCTGCGCACCCCAGACTTCAACCGTGAACACCTGTTCGGCGGAGTAGGCCCGCGGCGCGGGCCCCTGGGCCGGGCCTGCAACGTCCGGCGCCGCGCGGTGGCATCCGCCCGCGCAGGCGACCGCCAGAAGCGTGCGCGCCAGGAAGGCGCCGCTTGCTCGATGGGTCCGGCCGCGGGATATTCTCAGCAGATGCGCCTCCGCCTCTCGGTTCTCGCCATTCTGGCCTCGATCGTCAGCTCACCGCTGGTCGCGCAGGCATGGAACACGCCGGAGGTGCTCGCGCTGGTCGAGCGCGGGGTTGCCCGCCGCCAGCTGGTCCAAGCCGACACGAGTCTGCGCTCCTACCAGGCGCGGGCCCATGGATTCGTCCTCTTCCTCGCGCAAGTCGGCTCGGGGCTGACCGAGCCTCCCCGCCTCGTCAAGGCGGACGAGCTGCAGCTGGAAGTGTATTGGCGAGCCCCGGGGCTCAGCAAGCAGAGGATTCTCGGGTGGCGCGACGGCACCTGGCTTCCCACCGATATCAATTACCACCGCGACCATCTCGGCGTCGTCACCAACAACTATGGAAACCTCATCCGGATCGGCGACGGGGACGAGGTCCGCGACGTTCTCCATCCCCTGTCGCCCGAGGGACTCGCAGCCTATGACTTCGCGCTGCGGGACTCCCTGACCCTGTCGGCCAACACGCGCACTGTCCAGGTGTACGAGGTGGCGGTGCGCCCCAGGTCGTTTACCCGGCCGCTGGTCATCGGCACCCTCTTCCTCGACGTCGCCACCGCCGAGGTCGTCCAGTTCCGCTTCAGCTTCACGCCGTCGGCCTACCTCGATCACGAGTTGGAAGACATCAGCATCGTGCTGGAAAACGCCCTGTTCGAGGGCCGCTACTGGCTGCCCGAACGGCAGGTCATCGAGATTCGCCGCCGGACCACCTGGCTCGACTTCCCGGCCCGGGGCATCATCCAGGGACGCTGGGAAGTCGGCGACTACACGCTGAACACCGAGTTGCCGCCCGTGGTGTTCACGGGACCGCCCATCGGCGGGCTGCGGGAGCCCGCCCCTGATTCGGCCAACTGGACCCAGCCGCTCGACGAGGCAGTCGCCGAGGTCGCAGGCCCGGTCAACCGACAGGACATGACGGTCCTCCGCACCCAGGTGGAGCGCATTGCGGGGGATCGCGCCCTCAGTGGGCTGCACGGGGCGCGCATCGCCACCAACTCCCTCAGCGACCTCATCCGCGTGAACCGGGTACAGGGGCTGACCCTGGGTTTCGGGCTCACCGTGCGGGCGGCGGAGCGGCGCCTCGCCTTTCGTCCGTACGCCGCGTATGGCACCAGCGACGGCCGGCTGGTCGGCCGACTGGTGGCCGACCTCGGCCTGGGGTTGACGACGCTCAGCATCGGCGTGGGGCGCCGGGTCCAGGACGTGAGCGATTTCCTCATCATCGCACCCGTGATCAACTCCATCACCTCCCAGGAGGCAGGGCAGGACTTCGGGGACTACGCCCTGGTCGACTGGGCGGAGGCCGGGCTCCGCCGCCCGATCGCCGATCGCACGACCCTGTCCCTCACGGCCGGGCTGGCCACCTCCCACAACATGCAAGTTGCCGCCACGCCCGCGCGGGGCACCTACCGCGCCAATCCGGCGCTCGGGGCGGGACAGTACACCCTGGCCACGCTTTCGCTCGCCAGGCAGGCCCTCGGGATCGCCGTCCGCCCTGACCTGAGCGGAGAGCTTCGGCTGGAGGCCGGCACCGGCCCCACGGACTTCCTGCGGGGGACGGCCGCGGTGCGGTGGCAGGCTCCGCTGGGGGTGGGAGCGCTCCTTGTTCGGGCGTACGCCGGAGTGGGGAGCGACGGCATGCCAGCCTACCGGAGCTTCGTCATGGGAGGTCGGGGAACACTGGTGGGATATCCCTTCCGTGCATTTGGGGGGAGGAGCCTGGCGGTCGCCCACGCTGAGTGGCGATTCGACCTGCCGGCCCCCGCGCTTGGGCTCGGCACCTACGCCAGCACGGGGCGCACCTTCGTCCTGGCCCCGTTCGTGGGCGCCGGCTGGAGCGAGCGGGCGGTGAGCGGAACACCCTGGGCGTCCAGCGCAGGGGTCCGGGGCACGGTGGGAGTGGCGACGGAGTGGTTCATGGGACTTATCCGCCTGGAGGGCGGCGTGGGCCTCCGCGACGGCCGGTTCGAGCTCACGGTGGACATCTCCCGGGATTGGTGGAACATCCTGTAGAGTCCGGCCCCTACCCATTGCTCGTCGAGCGCCCTTTATTTCGGTTCCCCGCCCGCTGAGGTACGTCGCCCCGATGCCGTTTCTTGACGAGTGGCTGGTTCCCACATTGGAAACCGTGGTGCCCGCGGAGGCCATGACGGCCATCCGCGAGGCGGCCGAGGCCACGCCCATATCCCTGTGGGAGCAGGTGGTCCAGCGCCGGGTCATGACCGACGACCAGGTGCTGGCGGCCATCTCCGCGCGGTTCCGGCTGCCGCTGGCCGACCTCACCGTGATGGATCTGAAAGTGCGGGAATCGGTGCCGGAGCAGGTGGCGCGCAAGCACAACGTCCTGCCGCTCCGGATCACAGACTCGACGCTCGACGCCGCCACCGCCAATCCCTTTGACATCGACGCGGAAAAGATGCTCGCCTTCGCGACCGGGAGGGAAGTGCGCCTGCTCCTTTCCTCGCCGGGCCGCATCCGCGACCGGCTGGACGAGTTGTATCGCGGCGAAAATCTGGTCTCGAAGCTGCTTGGTGGATTGGATACGGGCGCCGAAGTCCACCAGGTCGAGGACGCCCAGGACGACGCGGGGGCGTCGGCCGACGAGGCCAGCCAGAAGCCGATCGTCCGGCTGGTGGACATGATGCTGGCCGACGGGGTGACCAGCCGGGCGAGCGACATCCACGTGGAGCCGGTCGAGGCCGGCGTCACGGTGCGCTACCGCATCGACGGCGTTCTCCGGCAGGTCATGACCGTGCCCCGCGCCGCGGGCATTCCGCTCATTTCCCGCATCAAGATCATGTCCGGGCTGGACATTGCCGACCGGCTGCGGCCGCAGGACGGTCGGGCCCGCATCTCGATCAACAACGACAAAGTGGACCTCCGCGTCTCGACCCTGCCGGCCACCTTTGGCGAAAAGGTGGTCATCCGGATCCTGAACCAGAAATCCACCGTGCTCTCCCTCCAGACGCTCGGGCTCTTTCCCGAGGAGCGCGCCCAGATCGAACGCCTGCTCGGCTCCAAGGAAGGAATCATCCTGGTCACCGGGCCGACCGGCTCCGGCAAGACGACCACGCTCTATTCTGCGCTCCGCATGATCCAGAGCGAGGGCGTGAACATCGTGACCATCGAGGATCCGGTCGAGTTCCGCCTCGGCAAGCATATCGTCCAGGTGCAGATCAACGAGAAGGCGGGCCTCACCTTCAGCACGGCCCTCCGGTCCATTCTGCGGCAGGATCCCGACGTCGTCCTCGTCGGCGAGATCCGCGACGGCGAAACCGCGCAGATCGCCGTTCAGGCCTCGCTGACCGGCCACCTCGTCCTGTCCACGCTGCACACCAACGACGCCCCCAACTCGGTGACGCGCCTGGTGGACATGGGCATGCAGGCGTACAAGATTGGCGCCGCACTCCGCGGCGTGATCGCCCAGCGGCTGATGCGGCGCCTTTGCCTGTCCTGCCGCGTCGCCCAGAAAGATCCGGTCCCGGAGCGGGTCACGTCCTACTTCCCGGCCGGGAGCAAGCTCTACCAGGCCCAGGGGTGTCCGGACTGTGCCATGACCGGGTATCGAGGCCGGTTCTCGATCGTCGAGATCCTGACGATGAGCCCGGAGCTCGAGCGTCTCATCGGGCAGGGCGCCACGGTGGACCTGATCGCCACGGCGGCGCGCCACAACGGCATGATGTCCCTCTTCGAGAGCGGACTCCGGCATGTCCTCGAGGGTGACAGCTCCGTCGACGAACTGCTTCGTGTCACCGACATCCCCATGGAGGGGCGCTACGGCGCGGCCGGCGCACGGCCGGGCATGCTGGGCATCCCGTCGCTCTATCCGACGGGGGTGTTCCCGACCGTGGGCCCGCCCCCCGCCGCACCGGCGGCTCCGGCAGTTCCTCCAGTGGACCTGACCACCGCCTTCGAGCTGCTCGACGAGGCTCCGCCGGCAGCTGCAAGCGTGGATCGCTCGCGCGGAGTCTCGGTCCTCCTGGTGGACGACGAGGACCAGCTCCGGCGGGTCATGAAGGACCTCCTGGAACGGGATGGCTACCTCGTGCACGAGGCCCGAGACGGTATTCAGGCCCTGGACCAGGTGGACCGTTTGGCGCCGGACATCATCGTGCTCGATCTCAACCTTCCCGGTCTTGACGGGTACGCGGTGCTGGCCCAGCTGCGGTCGCGGCCCACGACCCTGGGCATCCCGGTCATCGTGCTCACCGCCAAGGGCGACGAGGACAACGAAGTGCGCGTCTTCGAGCTGGGCGCCGACGATTTCCTCACCAAGCCCTTCCGGGCGCGCGCGCTCTCCGCCCGGCTCGACGCCGTGCTCAGCCGGCGCCGGGCCGGGTGAGCCGGCCGACTGGCGGAGATCGCGCATGACGGGCGTCCGGGTGTCGATGATCGACCTGTACGTGGCCCGCCCCGCCGGGGCGGGCTTCGAGTTTCTGGTGCTCCGCCGGAGCGCCCGGGGGCGGTCGCCGGGCGCGTGGGAGGCGGTGCACGGGCACCTCGAGGAGGGGGAACGGCCGGAAAACGGGGCCCGGCGCGAGCTGCTCGAGGAAACCGGCCTGGCGCCCGCCGCGATGTACAACCTGAGCCGTGTCGAGGCGTTCTACCTGCACCGGTCCGATGAAGTGGCCATCATCCCTGTGTTCGTCGCGCTGGTGCCCCCGGCGGCCACAGTCACGCTCTCCGACGAGCACGACGCCGCGGAGTGGCTGCCTGGGGACGCGGCCAGGGAGCGCCTGGCCTGGCCCCGATCGCGCCGCGCACTGGACGACATCCACATCCTGCTTGCCCACGGCCATGCGGGCCCACTGGAGGACTTGCTTCGCCTATGCTGACCCGACCCCTCTTCCTCTGTGCGTCCGTTGGGCTGCTCGTCGCCCCTTCCTCCCGCTCTGCGCCGTGCCTTCGTCCGGCGCGCGCCGGTACCCAGATCCAGGGCGATGTGACGGTCTGTCCCGGGCGGTACCGGATCGCCGACCCCGGTGAAATCGGTGTGCTGGTCATCGCGGGGTCGGGCACTCGCCTCAACCTCACGGGCGTCACCCTGGAGAGCGGTGACGTCGAGCCGGCCCGGTATGTGGGGACCGGGGTGGCGAGCCGCGGACTCGACAACGTCGAGATCTACGGCGGAATGATCCGCGGCTTCCGTCATGGCATCCGGATCGAGGGTGGGCGGGGGCACCGCATTGCGCGGGTCGACGTGTCGGGATCGCGCAGCCAGGCGCTCCGCTCCACCCCGGAACAGTACAACGAGGCGGATTGGCTCGACATCTTTCATGCCGACACGGCGGAGCGTTACGGGGGCGGCGTCCTGCTGAAGGGCACCAACGGCGCCACCATCATCGGCGTCTCGGCGCGGCACGCGCAGAATGGCATCGGACTGATCGACGCGCGATCAACCTACGTGGCGGACAACGACGTGTCGGAAAACAGCGGATGGGGCATCCACCTCTGGGCGTCGTCGCAGAACGTCATCGTGCGGAACCAGGCCCACCACAATGTGCGCTGCGAGTCCCCGGTCTATCGGCGCGGCTGCGATTCGGCCGGCATCCTGCTCCGGGAGCTGAGTGACTCGAACCTGGTGGCCGACAACGATGTGTCGTGGTCCGGCGACGGCTTCTTCCTGAGCGGGCAGCCGGAGTATGTCCGGCCCTCGCGGGGCAACGTCGTGCTCCGGAACGACGGATCCTCCTCCTACCACAACGCCTTCGAGTCGACGTTCAGCCCCGGCAACGTCTTCCTGGAAAACCGCGCCGATAGTGCAGACTACGGATTCTGGCTGGGATACTCCACGGGCACAACGGTGCAGGGCAACATTGTGCTCGGGTCACGATCGGCGGGCATCGCCATCGAGCATGGCAGCGCCAATCGCCTGCAATCCAACATGGTGATGGGGGGAGCGACCGGCATCAAGTTGTTCACCCGGGACTCGGCAGGCCCGGCCAGCCGCGACTATGTCGTCGACGACAACGTCATCGCGGGGGTCACTCGGGGCCTGGTTCTGGAGCGGACGGTGCAGGCGCGGGTGCGCGGCAACACCTTCGACAACGTGGACGTGGCGCTCGTGGCGGATTCGGCGGCGCGCGATGCACAAGTGACGGGGAACGTGTTCCTGCGGGTGCAGCGCTGGTTCATCCTTGCACCGGCACTCACGGCGGGCAGCAATTACTGGGCGACGGCTACTGAAGCGGAAGCGGTCGCGCGCGTCCGCGGGGCGGTGGTCGTCTCACCATGGTTTCCGGCGTCGGCCGCGGGCTACTAGGCTCTTCAGCGGCCCAGCAGCGAGCGCATCAGGGCTCGCGCCTTCCGCGGGTTGACCGGTTTGGGCAGGGTCGGAATCCCGGCCAGCCCCGGGTCGGTCGGGGAGGAGTCGCTGCTCAGCAGGACGAGCCGGGTGGCGAGCGCCGGCTGCAGGCTCACTATGGCGGGGAGCAGCGGCGCCGCGGACCCTGAAAGCGCGGGATCCAGGACAAGCAGCGCGTAGGATTGCCCCCTGAGCTTCGCGAGAGCTTCCTCCCATGTTTGTGCGGAGTGGACAACGACCGCCTCCTGGCTCAGCAGTGCGTTCACGGCCCGGTGGACCGACAGGTCGGCGTCCGCCACGAGAACGCGTGCCCGCGCGGCCCGCCCGGGGTCGCCGTTCGCGGGCAGGGGCAGCAGAATGGTGAAGACCGACCCCCCGCCCTCGGCTGGTGCGTGAGAAAGCCGGCCTCCGTGAGACTCCACTATACCGTAGCTGATCGACAGGCCGAGCCCGGTGCCCTGGCCCGGCTGTTTTGTCGTGAAAAACGGCGTAAAAATCTGGCTGTGGAGAGCCGGCGGGATGCCGGGCCCCGTGTCGGCAACCCGGACGTAGGCGCGCTCGCCGTCGTGTCCCGTTTCCACGCGGATGCGCCGGGGCGCGCCAGGCGGCAGGTCCGACAGGGCGTGGACCGCATTGGTCAGCAGGTTGAGGAGGACCTGCTGGAGCTCGTAGCGGTCGCCGCGCACGATGACCGGATCGCCGCTCGCACGTTCCAGGGCGATGTCGCGCAACTTGAGTTCCGCCTGGATCAGCAACGTGGTCCGCTCCGCCACGTCATCCAGGTCAACCGCCGCCTGCTCCGGCGCTCCCTTCCGTGCAAAGGTGAGCAGGTTGGCCACAATCCGTCCGGCCCGGTCGGCCTGCTCGTGAATGACTTGCAGGTGTTCTCGAGCGGCTTCGGGCACTCGCTCCTGCTCCAGCAGCAGTTCCGACAGGCCGGCGATTGAGGTCAGCGGGTTGTTCAATTCGTGGGCCACACCCGAGACCAACTGCCCAACCGCGGCCATCTTGTCGTTTTGGATGAGTTGCGCTTCGAGGGCCCGCTGGTCGGTGACGTCTTCCACCATCACCACGACGGAAGCGGCCCCCGCGTGTGCGGGCAGCGGCGCCGCCGCCAGTCGGAGCGTCCGGTTGAGTCGGGCCGAGGGCAGCAGTGTCGGAAGGCGTGATTGTCCCAGCCGGGCCTCGGCGATCAGTGCCACCGCGGCGTCCGACTCCGTGAACAGCGAGGAGACGAACGCCCGGCCCACCAGGGAAGCGAGCGGCACGCCGGCCAGCAGGGCCAGGGCCCGGTTGGCCCGCGTGATGCGCCCGGCACCGTCCACCAGCGCGATGCCCTCTGAGAGGGCGTCGAAGGTCGTTTCCCATTCCTCTTTGCCCTGGCGCAGCAACCCGAAAAACCGGCTGTTGGTCAGCACGACAGCCGCCTGCATGGCCACGGTCGAGATCAGCCACAGATCCTGTGTGGAGAAGGGACGGTCGTGCCGGGCCGCCACCGCCATGGCTCCGAGGGTCATGCCGTGCGCACGGAGCGGCGCCACGGCGGCCCTCTCCACCATGACGCCGGCAAGGAGCTCCACTCCGGGCGGAGGCCCGTCGGCCAGCTCGATCCGCTCCTGGCCGATCACCTGGGTCAGCAGGCCGCCTTGGTCCGGCGGGACCGAGCGCCCGAGCAGGGACGACAGCGTGCCCGCCGCGGCCGCGATCCGAAGCTCCGGCCTGTCCTCGGAAGCCAGCACAACCAGCGTGCCGTCCGCCTTGAGAAACCGCGCGGTGAACCGGGCAACCTGTTCGACGATCCGCTCCGTCTGGAGCGATTCGGACAGGATGTAGCTCAGTTCCTGGAGGGAGAAGATCTCGTCGATCCGCTGGTCGAGGCGCCGGGCGAAGTCGTCTCGTTCGGCCTGGACCTCGGCGAGCTGCGCCTCGCGGGCGGCGACTTCCACGGCCAATCGGCGGCGCGCGCGCCAGGACCAGACCAGCGCAATCCCGCCGGCCACGAGGGTGGCAATGACGAGCCCGTTCAGAGGGACTCCGACTCGCCCTCGCGGCGCGTCAGGAAGTCAGTGGGAGCCGCCTCCGCGGGGGCGTTCGGCTTGACCCGGACCGACTTGGCGGGGATGCCGACGTTCACGTGGTAGGGACGGACGTTTTTCGTGGCCACCGCGCTCGCACCCACCATCCCGTGACGGCCCACGCGCACGCCGGCCAGCACCGTTGCGTGATACGTGATGCGGGTATCGTCCTCGAGGATGGTCCGTGCGTTCGTCACCTCGCGCTGATCCACGATGCTGTGGGTATGACTGTAGATGTTGGCGTAGTCGGACACGCTGACCCGGTTGCCGAGCGTGAGTCCACCGCGGTCGTCGAGGAGGACATGGCGATGAATGACCACGTCGTCGCCCACCTCCATGTTGTAGCCGAAGGAGAATTCGACGTGTTGAAAGCACTTGAAGTTGCGGCCGCACCGGGCAAAGATCCGTGGGGCCAGGCGCCGGCGGAGTGCCACACCCAGCGCCACGTTCTGGCCGGCGAGCGGGGCCCGGTCAAAACTGTACCAGAGCCACAGCAGCGGCTTGACGCGGGCAAACCGCTCCGGATCCACGTCGGCGTAGTATTCGGGCTCAAGGGTAATATTCCGGGGGTCGAGTGCCAGCAGGGCGGCCCGGGCGGCGTGGGAGCACCGCGGGTCTGCGACCGCAGCAGGCCAGTCCTGGATGCCGGGGTAGTACAGGCCCAGGAGGAGGTCGCGGACGACGACCGGCCATTCGGCCCCGGGCGCGTCCAATCGGGAGTCCAGGTCGTCGAGCCACGCCTCGTAGCACTTGTCGGCCGGCTCGGGCAGGTGCAGCGACCGCAGGGGAAGAAATGCCATCGGGTCTCCACAGTTGCCCGGAGTTTACCGGGGTCGGCGGCGCGGCGCCACGGGCACATGGACAGGCCCAGTCTCGACGGCGCCGTCCCGGAACGTGTCACCTCCATGGAGCGAGGCGGTCGATGATGCGCGGTGCGGGGGCGCTGGTCCTTTTGCTGTTGGTTGGTTGCGGTCCCGGCGATACCCGGGCGGGGCCCGTCTGGATTGATCGGGAGGCCGAGGCCATGGGCTCCACGCTGATGATGAAGCTGGAGGCGCCCGACCTCCGGGCCGCGGTGAGCGCCTCGGAGGCGGTGCTCAGCGCCGTTGGAGCGGCCGACGCGCTCCTCTCTCCACGGCGGCCGGACAGCCGGGTCAGCGAGCTGAATGGCATTCCGGTCGGAGCCACGGCGCCGATCGATGCGGAACTCTGCCGCACCCTGCGGGAGGTCGACCTCATCGCCGAGTTGGCGCCCGGGGCGTTCGACCCTGTCATTGGCGCGCTTGTCCAGGCGTGGGATCTCGATGGCGACGGCCGCGTGCCCTCCGTCGTCGAATTGGCTGCCGCGCGGCGCGCCGTCGGGAGCGGGGGCATGACCCTCGACCTGGTCCGGTGCTCGGCCCAACGGCTGGCCGCCGCAGCGGCCTACGAGCCTTGGGGATTCGTGAAGGGGTATACGTTGCGCGCCGCTCGCGACAGCCTCCTCGCGCACGGTGTCCATTCCGCCCGGCTCACGTTCGGCGATCAGGTGCTG
>Ga0315290_10002512_pt1 | contig 12930 bp, 8 predicted proteins | sample YL17G12_0_MG_FD_203627 | JGI IMG/M metagenome (GOLD analysis project Ga0315290, IMG submission 203627) | Sediment microbial communities from Yellowstone Lake, YNP, Wyoming, USA - YL17G12_0 | ecosystem: Environmental > Aquatic > Freshwater > Lake > Sediment | place: USA: Wyoming | collected... | reverse complement strand
AAAATATATTTTTTTTTCCAAATTTTGATTTCAGATATCATTGTTTTATGCATTTAAGTAGATTTATTTTAAAGTGATTCAACATTAAATAGTTAATACCGCACTTGTATAATTACCTTGGTATTACTTTCAAGTCGGATTTTAAGGCCAAAAGGTAACCATTTTATTTATTTTTAAAAGGCCTCATTCAGGCTTACATACCAATTAAAAGACCCTTTTCCGAAGGCTATGTCGCAGGTCATATTTGAATCAGAATATTTATTGAATTTCATACGGCCTCCAAATCCGACAGCCGGTTTAACATATATGAATTTTCCTGTTGCAGGTTCCGTGAAAGACTGAGCATTTACAAATGCAACTCCTCCCCATAACCCATTCCTGGTCAGGTCGAACCGGTATTCAGCTTCACCATACAGCATTTGTTCCCCGCGATACCTGCCCCTATGGTATCCTCTTCCGGTCCATCCATTATAATCATAACCTATAGCAGGAAGATTCAGATAGGGAACCTCGCCCCAGGTAACCCAGCAGAGGCTCCGAAGAGCAAGGGTTTTATGTCTTACGCTGCTGAAGCTGATATATTTCCGGGTATCCCAATAGAATGACTTCCAATTGTAAGTACTTCCCAGGTTTTCACTGTTTATCCGCAAAGCGATTGTTGAAAAAAACCCTTTTAACGGATTAATTGAATTTCTCCTGTTGTCGTACAAGATACTGAAAACAGGACCTGCTGAGATTGCTGTACCTGAAGTTCCAAAACCATATAATTCGAACTCGCTCGGATAATCTTTCTCCCATAGTTCCTTAATATTATAGAAATCATCAAAGGCAAATCCCACGCCTAAAAAAAAATGGTTATATATTTCACGGTTGAGACTCATGGAAAGCCTGAAAACATTATAATTGATGACATTAAGGCTATCCTCCGATGTATTTGTTCCCAATCCATAGGAATCGTGACTTATATAAGAATACTCAAGTTTACCGGGGATATTCCAGGAATTCCCGGAAAGCCACAGGTTTGGAAATACTTTTAACTGGTAGTAGGAGGCAAAATTAGTAGCAGGATAGAAAGATATATTAGAGAGATTAGTATTTACCGGATCTCCCAGGTAAAATGAAGCATTAACTGAAGAAAAAGCCACTCCATTTTCAGAAGTTCCGGCCGACATCGGCATTAAAGAGAAAAAAACCTTTTTTTCATCCTGATCCTTTCTCTGTTTTGTATCCCATTTTGTAACCTTCATGAAAATATCAATCAGATCCTTTCTGGCCTGGATACTATCATTAGTTGCATCAATTGGCTGCGTCAGTCCATTAAGTACCAGAAGAAAAAGCAACAGGAAACTGATCAGACTTCTGCAGAGAGACTGGCGGAAGTCAAAATCAATAAACTTGTATTTGGGATTCCTGATAGCCATTTAATTTATTTCTCATTTAACGGGTAGTCTTCGATTATCACAGTAAAGCTAAAACGGATAACCTATAGCCAGGTTAAAAAGGGCACCCGACAGCACATCATTTGTGCTCGTCAACCAGTTTTTACCATCAGTATTGTATGGTGTCCTGAGTGGTAATCCTATATCGGCCCTCATGACAAAGAATGTGAAGTCAAATCTCAATCCAAAGCCGGTTCCAACGGCAAGTTCTTTATAAAATGTATTTTTGTCGAATTTTGAGCCAGGCCTGTTTTCATCTTCATTTGTAAGCCAGATATTACCTGTTTCAAGAAACAGGGCACCTTTAAGCAGTTTTGACATATCAAACCTGAATTCCAGGTTGCTCTCGAGTTTAATATCCCCTGACTGGTCTATATAGCCACTCTGATCATCAGAGTGATATGAACCCGGTCCAACGTACCTGGCTGTAAAACCCCTTAAGCTGTATGCCCCTCCGCTGAAGAACTGTTCAACATAAGGCAATGCAGTTGAATTGCCGTAAGGTATTCCTAACCCTGCATAGAGCCTGAAAACGAGTGATTTATTATATCCATTCCTGTAATACCGGAAGTCTGTGGTAAACTTTAAGTACTGGGAATATATATTATTGAAAAAATAGTATGGCCTTTCTGAAGGCTCTTTATTCATCCCGGCAAACAGGTCTATCACGTTCCCGGAGGTATTGATTCCTGTCTGGAAAAAGAAATTATTTGGCCTTACAATCAAAGTATTGTTGTAAGTAAAATCATATCTCGGTCCTATTATAAATTGCTCCTCGAAACTCTTCCGTATATATATGTTTTCACTGATTACCGAATCAAACTCGGGTGTTGTTTCAAGAACATTTACAGAATTTACATAAATCGGGGAAATTGAATGCTGGATATTTTTATTGCTGCTCCACTGATAGTTAAGGTTGGTCTTTATTGAAAACATTTTATAATAGGCAGTCCTGTTCAGAATGCTCAGATCGAGGTCTATACTTGTCCGCTGGAATACCAATGACGACTTTTTATCCAGCTTAAACGGCAGTATGATCCTCGGGAATGTCAAACCTGAAGCTACACCGAACTGATATGAGTAGTTGCCAATCTGGGTATCAGATTTAGCTCCCCATTGCCATTCAAATCCCCCCGTAAGACCCAGCTTCAGCCTCTCCGCACCCTTGAATGTATTACCGTGGGCAATGCTTACTGATAGCAATGGCCCGAAATAGCCTGAGGATTTTGTGGCAAGATCTCCTTCAAAAGCCAGATTTAAGTTATCAGCCATAATCAGGTCCATTTTCACATCCAGGAGATTTGCCAGGCTGTCAGATAGATTTTTTATGTATGAAATATTGACTGACTTAAATACACCAAGGTTGTTCAGACGGGTTGTTGAATTTTGCCAGGCCTTATATGAATAGATATCCCCCGCCCTGAAATAGATTGAATTTGCAATTATGTTTGGCTTCAGGATGTCATCAGTGGAACTGATTTTCATACCGTCATAAAATGAGGTATATCTTTCTGAAGATGAAGTATCTCTCCCCTGGGAATTTTTTATGCTGATACTATTGATATGATATCTGGAGAGGACTGATGCCGGAAGACCTTTCATCCTGCCAAGTGTAAGGTCAAGCCTGTTTGCTCCCACAGTTGTATCGGCTTTCAGATCAATAAACTCAGGAATAAAGTAGTAATATCCGTTCTCCTGGATCCTTCGTGATAGTTCAACTCTTGAAGTTTTCAGCTTTTCCAGGTTAAACTGGTCTCCCTCTTTGATCTGCTTCATGAAATCATCTTTACTGATAAGAGAGTCTATATGGTTAGAGAGAGTATCAAGAGCAATTTTTCCAAAATAATTTGGTGGAGCCAGATCTACAGAATAAGATACCCTTCCTTTTTTAGGATTCCTTTTACTGGTATCAATAACTGCCCATGCCTTTGTATGAAAGTATCCCTTGTCAAAAAGGTCATTCCCGATCTTGGCAGATCTTAGTTCAGGATTTACGTCAGAAATAAGTATCGGGTACGAAGAGAACGTTTTATATATCCATTTGCCGAACTTTTTTCCCTCCTTAGGCTTCATATAATTATGAACCCACAGTCCTACGGGTGGTAAAACACGTCTGCCAAAGAGTGAATTATTGACTTTGTGGTTTGTAATGGATTTGACATAGTTTTCTACTGAGGAAGTTTTTGATATGTTATGTGAATTTATGATTCTGACATCCTGCCTCCCGGTATAAAGCATCTGGTCTTTTGCAAGAAAACGGGTATTGGAACAGCCTGAAATGACCATCGCAAGAATAATTATGAATATTGATAATCTGTTCTTCATTTGTCCGGATTATTTGGCTGGACGATCTTTTCCTTCTTCCTCCAGATATCGCCGAGTGACGGATAACTTTTTCTGTAAGTAAAACCTATACCTGTTTTAACAACATCACCTTCAAATACATCTTCGTATGTGTGTTCATTGTAAACTTTCAGAAATTTGGTGGAAGCAGAATCAATCCTGTATTCAAAAGAAAAATTGTTGAGAGAAGTATTGGAAGACTGTGACTGATTACTTGTACCACTTGCTATTCCGGAAAACTCAACCTTTGCCCTGTCGTTTAATAAATTCCGTTTTACATCGTAAGAGAGGCTTGTCTTTGTCTGCTCTCCGCCCGACGATGTACCCTGGGTATATGTATCAATTCCGAATGAGATGTCAATGCCCTTTATCGTAGTTTTGGTAAGGCTGTTCAGCTGGGCAGCCACCATCTGGTTGACCTGTTCTGACATATAACTTGAAGAGGTCGATATGCCCGGAAGATCAACAGTCTCAAATAACAGGATCGTAATTGCCTGCCTCATCTGCTCCTGGGGGCTCAATGTGTTGATAATGCTCATCAGATACTGATCCGAGGTATATATTGTGAAGGAGACATCCATAACAGAAAGCCTGTCGGATATTTTCAGCGTCACATCAAAATCCACATATCTCTCCTTGTTGTCAACAGGATTGACATATGAACTTTTCACCCGGTTGATGGCTTCAAGCTTTAAATCGGGATCATCAAGCTTACCATCCCAGCGAATGGACCCTCCTCTGGTTAATCTGAAAGCTTTATTAGGCCATCCAACCATCTTAAGATTTGCTCCGCCCTCACTTATTTCATATCTGCCGTTCATATTGACCTGACTGTTGACAAGCATATTGTAATTCAGTTCACCTCCTCCCTGTATAACCATATCTATATTAAACATCTTCTTCGATATATCAATATTAATCCTGGTTGCAGGATCTATCTCAATAACCGATTCGACCGACGATTTATTATACAGGCTGCTGCCTGGTTCAATTTTCTGACCGGCCTGCCCCTCTAATGACTTCCCGCGTGTAAAAGTCAGAACATTCCCGCTCTCAGAAAGATTAAGGTTCTCACTTTGTCTGAAGTAAATATCTGTCCCTCTGGCCAGCACTATTTTTCCTTTCAGTACAGGTGATGACACAGCTCCTCTTACTGATAATTTTGTATCGATAAAAATATCACCCCAAAACGAAGAATTTTTCTCTTCCTTTCTGTTTAAAATCTGCAGATTTGAAGAAGTTATTTCAATATCTGATATAACAGATGCTTTCTTGCTGAAGTCCAGGTTGCCAGCCACAAGAAGTTCATTGCCAAGAGAATCTATTGTTCTGAAATTGTCAAAAACCATTTTTTTACCTTCGAACAGGATCTTATCATGCGGGATCCTGTAAGTAGAACTCAGCGTGTTAATCCTGAGACTTACATTTTCAATATCCACTTCTCCTGTAATATTATTGACCGCATCCTTCGTTGAAATTTTAATGTCTCCCGAGATATTGCCTTTTAAATCAGACAGGAATTTTTTTACAAAAGGTTCAATGGTAGCAAGGTGAATCTGGTTAAAATCAACAGCAAAAGTTTTATCCTTTCCTGATTTTATGTTGCCTTTGAGGTTAAGTTCAGATGAATCAAGTTTAACTGCGAGATCAAGATCAGAATTGCCTGAACTGTCCGAAATGAAGGTGGTGTTCATTGAGACATTCTTGAATTTCAGATCAGACCACTGTACATCATCAAGTTGGACATCGCCTTTTATTTCTTTGCGTTTAGATATGTCTGTTCCGATGTTCACAGATCCTGATAAAATAGCAGAGGGATTTCCCTGAATAAGATCAGTCGGAAAGATGGATGAAAGAGGCATAGTGCCAAGCTCACATATATAAGTGTTATCAGATATTCCAAAATTCAGGAAAGAATTTGTTGTATGCATTCTGAGGTTAGGGGCGAAAGTCTTCTTCTTGCGGCTGATACTTATAATATCAGGTGAATCAAGAAGCCAGTTAACCTTGTTGAGTGTGAGTTGTTTTGAAGGCACTTTAATTATCAGATTATCACTGTCTGTCGCGAGACTGAATTCAAAATCATATTCCGGCTCATCCTGCTTATCAAGTACAGAAAATCTGGAAAGTCCTTTCCCGTTGTCAAACCTGCTGGTTAATACCAGTTTATTTACAGGGTAGGAGAGGAATGAGCATCTCTCAGCTGAAAAATTCACATTCATTGTTCCTGCTGAGTCGGTTATTATTGAGTTAAGATTCCCGAATTCTATCCCTTTATATCCTATGCTGCTTGTAAGTATTTTATAGTTAAGGATTCCCTTTGAAGAACTATTAACTGCTGAAAGTTCAATATTCTCAAAGTGGAGAGTTGTATCCCTGACAATCATTTCAATGGCTTTGTGGGAACTGATATTCATTGTTGCGGTAATATCAGGGAAAAGAGATGTTCTGGCTGCGGCGCCCTTTGGAGGCAGATCAATAAATGATCTTATATAATCACTAAAAACCTTTGTCAGTGAACCCAGATCTTTAAGTGGTGTATTTATGTGTCCATATGCATTGAAAAAATCGGCCTTTCCTGAAAAAATGGTTTTTAACGAATCTGATATCAGGGATGCGGTGATCTCCTTTATTTTGGCAATGTCACCCGGGGTGGTTAATTTAATATCAGAAACATTAATGCTTGATTCTAACTCACCCCCTTTCTTTTTAAGGTTTGATGAGATCTTCCCTTCCACATCAAGAGTATCGCCGAACATATGAAGTTCATTCAGTTTTGCATTGAAGGTTCCATCAGCTGTAACCGCAAGAATTGAATCAGTAGTATTGACAATGCTTTTAAAGTCACACACCAGGGCAGGATCATCTACCAGGAGGTTAACAGCATATTGTGATGGAAGGAGTTTGAAGTCAACTTTGGCATTTGTATAGATATAGTCTTTAAAGTGCAGTGAATCAATCAGTAAAAGAGCTTCTGCATCCAGATTTTTTTTTATGATCCCTGTGCCGGAAGAGTGTACCGATCCGCTGAATGAGCCCAATATTGAATTATTAAGTATCTTATTCAGCAATAACCTGTTAAACACAGAATTGACAGTAAACCGGTCATTTTCTATATCAACAGAACCTGTCAGCCCGATATTTCCCAGATCACTTAACAGGTTAAAAGTGAAACCGGGGGATTTAAGTGAATCAGTCAGAGTGCCATTAATTGAAATCTCATTGAAATCAGGGATTTTTATTTGAATGCCTGATGCCTTAAGTGTCTCTTTAAGAATGGCACTGTTAATATCAGATATAGTAAATCGGATGTTGCCGGTGGTTTTATCCCTGTGAAAAATGTTGTATGCTTTTCCATCAAGTTTTATTCCAATTTTTCCTGGCTGGTTCACTGAAATTCCGGCAATAGTGACAACAGAATCAACCAGGCTTATATTTGCGTCGATCTTTACAGGAATCTGACTCAGAGATTGTATCAGGTGGTCTTCCTTCAGATGGTTTTTAAAACAATAAAGATCCTGAAAGGAAATTCTGGTGTTCTTAATTATAGCGCTTACTGTGCCTGTTTTTTCCGGTTTTGAAATAATATCGGAGATGCCGGCATTAGCATTTCCTTCGATATTTATCTGGCTGTTTGTTGTTTCAACCGAGAGATCTATTTCTGTTTTTCCCGGGTGCGACTCAATCCTTCCCTTCATGCTCATCATTGAAAACCCATTGGTTAAGCCGAATTTTAAATTCTTTATTGCCAAAGCTGCATTTATGCTGTCAAGCTGAATATCCGAAAGGGTAATATCAAGTCCGGAGATGCCGAAGGCAGGGGAGGAGGTAATATTTACCGGATCCTGATTGTCATACATACTGAAAGATACTTCCTGAAGTTCAATTTTCTCTCCTTTGATATTCCATGGGAAATTGAAAGAATTATCTGTGTTGCTGACATCGGATACATATTTTTGACTATTTCTTCTTAGGATGATGCTGGTTTTGGAAAGAGCTATTTTATTAAAATCAATCAACTTATTGGTGATATCTATATTATTGGTTTTAATATCAGCATTCCCCAGAATGACCTCCATTAATAATTTCTCAGAAGTCTCATTAAATATTAAGTTGATATCATTCAGAGTTAACGCAGTAAGACCGATTTTCCATGGAGTGCTCTCCCCAATGGTCTCTTTTCCGGGTGACTTTTCGACTCTGATAAAACCTGATACTACATTGATCTCAAGTGATTTGATCAGTATTGTCTTACCAGCAAGAGACATTTCATCAGTTTTCACTATCAGTTTCCTTATACTCTGAATGATATGAATTCCTGCAACTGAATCGTGCATCATAAAACTGGTCTCAGAAAATTCAGCTTTTTCTATAATAACATCCCATGGCTTTGAAGGAGATACCGGATCAGGAGGAGGTTTCTTCTGAGGTCTTGAAAATGCTTCTGCAATATTCAGTTTGCCGGCCTCATTATTTCTTGCAAGTTTTACCTTTGAACCTGAAAGAATAACCGAATGAAGGATCACTTTTCTTTTGAAAAATGCCATAGGGGAAAAGGCGGCACTGACCTCATCTGCAAATACGATTGTATCAGCATTTTGGCTGTGCATTACAACTCCCTGCACACGTATTGATGTTGGCAGAATTCTTCTTACTGAATTTATCCGGATGGGAAGATCTGTCTTTTCAAATACCAGGTTGATCTGTCGTGTGAAGAAGTTTTTGGAAAACGACAGGTTCATTAAAATAAAAAGCAGTAGCAAAACTCCAATCAGTGAGATCAGGAAACCAAGCAGAATTTTTATGCCAATTTTAATACTCTTCAATTTTTTTTCAACCAGAATACAAATTTAACTAATATAAGGGGAATCAGTGAAAAAATGAACTGAACTTCGTTTATTAGGAATTTAAAAGAGAGTGTCTCAAAAACCCTCTCTTTAATTTCTATCCCTAAATCCCCCGGGGCGAATGAAAACATGAACGGATTAATCCGCCAGTACTTCCGAAAAGGAACTTCATTCGAGGACATTATCGATGAAGATATTGAACGTGTTCAAAATCAACTAAATAACCGACCGAGAAAAAAATTATCATATTTAAAACCAAATGAATATTTCGTTTGTATATTTACCAATCAAAAAGTTGCAACTTGAATTCAGCTAATTTTAAACCAGACATAATTATGAAGAACAAAATTTTAATGGGAGGATTATTGGTAGTTATCTTAACTTTATCGATAGCCTGTAATCAAAAAAAGGAAAAAACTACCGCAGCCACTCCAGCAGTTGACACAGACCAAATTAAAAAAGAAATTCAAGCCAAGGAAGATGAATTTGCTGCGACCTATAATTCCGGAGAAATGAAGAGTATTGGCTATTATGCTGAGGATGCGATAACCTTTTCGCAAAACAGCGCACCATTAGTAGGCAAAAAAGCAATTATTGAATATTTAAAAGCCAATATAGATTCCTTATCTAAATCCAATAAAATATCATTTACAACTAATGAAGTTTTTGTATCAAATGATGGTACTCATGTGCTTGAAATTGGCTACTATAAAGTCGTTGACTCTACTAATACTGTCGTTAATACCGGAAATTATATGAGTCTGTTTGTAAAAAGAGACGGTAAATATGTCTGCCTGAGAGATATGAGTGCTTCTGATATGCCAATTCAATAAAAAGATATAGAATATATTTGTATTAGAGACTGTCCGAAAAGTATTTTCGGACAGTCTTTTTGTTTATAGAGCTGATTTTTAGAGTTTTTAAGTACCATAAAAATAGTGATTTCGCAATCCATTTTCAAGTCTCATTCGGTTCATCAGCAAACAAATTTTCCCATTATCGTCTTCTACCTCCGCCTCCGCCACCTCCGGAACGAGATGATCCCATTGAATTTGATCTGGATGCAGATGAAGAAGAATAGTTTGATGTAGATGGGCGTGTCGATGCAGAAGATCCTTTTGACTGACTGGTTGATGGCGATGTAGATGGGCGTGTCGATGCAGAAGATCCTTTTGACTGACTGAATGATGGCGATGTAGATGGGCGTGTCGATGCAGAAGATCCTTTTGACTGACTGGTTGATGGCGATGTAGACGGGCGTGTCGATGCAGAAGATCCTTTTGACTGACTGGTTGATGCGTTATTGCGATTATAATTACCATTAGCATTATTATGGTTCACGGTATTGGAACTATTTCTGGAATTATTGTAATTATTATAATTATTTGTATTATGAATCACAACTGTATTACCATGACTATAACCACCATGGTAAGGATAATGATTACTATGATAAATGCCAATCGCTATTGGTACTACCAATGGATTATAATAGGGGGGATAATATCCGTAATAATAAGGTGGAACATAGGGCACATACACTGGTGAATACATATAAACAACAACCGGACTTGATTCAACTGTTACAACGGTAGTTGTTGCCGGAACATTCACAGTAACAGGATCTGCACCAGTATACCCGGGATTAGCAGTACTTGCAGGAGTTGTAGTAGCTTTTGGCTCAACAATATAATCTTTACCGTACAAATCTTTATCTCCCACAATTTGCATTGTAACTTTTTTATCTTTATCTTTTGATACTAAGATGACGGCAACATCCTGTGTTTCTTTTTCATTGACTGCAACCTGAAGTATAAATGAAAAATCATCCCCATCTTTTTTTGTAACAACTTTGATGAAATCAACTTTATTATTCAGATCTAAATCCAGATTATTGATTCCTGTTTTTTCGTCATTTAACGATTTTTCAAAGTCTTCAACGGTCTTTGACTTTTGAAAAAGATCCATTACCGCATAAAGATCAAGATTATCTCCCGGCAAGCTTAATAATGTCGAATCCTTCTCTGTTTGACTATCTGTTTGAGAAAAAACAGGAAAGCTTAACAGACTCATCGCTAGCACTAAAAATGATAAAAAACTGTTTTTCATGATATTATGATATAATTATAAATGAATTCATGCTCAAATTTACAAAAATATAACTAACAAAAAAAAATTGTAAGCAGCAACTTACAATCTACAAAAAAAGGCAAATAAGGATGTACCGTTTTCAGCAAATAAGGATGTCTGTTTTCCCTGATCTTCTCCTGTATAAGCACTATCAGCATAAAGCGGTTGTCATTCGTCTTTCTCCGTTAGCAATTGTTCCATAGCTTGAGACCACTAAGTAGCGCAGAAGTCAATCATGTACCGATGCATCTCACTTTTCTTCAATCCCAAAAACCGTTTAGAACTTGCCCGGTCAACAATCTGAAATTCCAGTTGATCATCAGAAAGAATATACAGGCTATGTATGATGAGGGCTTTGAACAATAAAAACTTATTCAGTAAAGCTATTTTGTGATTAATCCCTCTTTCTTAAGGTGGGTTAACAGCATATATGAATAATTATCAAACCAGCTTTCAAGATCTTTTGGATTGTATGCTTCTGACTGTATTGAAAACATAAGCTGATCTGAAGCAATGTCATAAAAATTGCACTCGATATAGTAGGTTTTGTCAGTAGAGGAGTACCCTGGCGAATATACCTGTGGATAATAATAGTTATAATAACCATAATAACTTCCATAGTGCCCGTAATTCATAGGGTAATATGCTGTTCCAGGATGATATGTTGTTTGGGTATTTACATCAAGTAATGCGATTGTTAATACAGCATCACAACCTTTTTTTTGAATAGCTTCTGCAAGTTGTTCACGCGTAAAATCCTGGGTTGCTGAGAATTTAGGTGGAAATATATCATTGCTCTTTACAGCTTTTGGCCCCCTTGAAATGATCGTTTTAGCCATGCGGGATTCTACATAATAATTTGTCGCAGGTTTTTGAGTAAGTACCATAATGAAGATTGATTTATAAGGGCCTTTTGGAAGGGCTTCACGATTAGCCCATGAGCCTGTTATCTTTTGTGTCGGGCCGCAAGCTGACATTATTACAGTGAGAAGCAGCAATGAGAAAATTTTTAATTTCATAGTGTAAGTTTAAGGATGCATTTAAATTCTTATTAGTTGCAAAAAAATAATTCGTAAAGGTAAAAGAAATAAACTGAAATACAGACTTTTCTCTTTGTATCCTTAGCCAGGAGCTTCCAAATACAAAATAGAAAGCAAAGTCATCCTGGCTCGCATCAGCAGAAATTCTTTTTTCTTAATCAGCCAGTCACTCATATCAATTGCATTATCTGTGCTATCCCTGAAAGCTGATATCTTTTTCTGAGATTCCTGAGCCCAATCCTGATAACTAAAATGTATAAGCCTGCGATTATCAGCAATATTTTTAGCTTCATATAAAACTATTTTTAGGATTTTAATAGTTGAAATCGTTTTGAGAAATAAAGTTAAAATTACTATATTTGTACCTCACAAAAAATAATAATATGAAAAGGATAACTTTAATTTTTACAGCCCTTATGTTTGTAGGTATTGCAAATGCTCAGTCAAACAAAGAAGAAGTTGATTTTATGCAGTCTCTTTTCGGAATGCAAAAAAAGACTTTGGTAGCTGATTTCATGAAATTGACTGGTACCAAAGCTGATGCTTTCTGGAAGCTTTATGATGAATATGAAGTGACAAGGAAAGATCTTGGAAAGAAAAGGATCGATCTCCTCGAACAGTATGTTAATAACTATGAGAGCATGGCCCCGGAAACTGCTGATAAATGGATGAATGATGTAATGAAGCAGACCCAGGCTACAGATAAGCTTGTGACTTCGTATTATAATAAAATTAAGAAAGCTACTGATCCTGTAACTGCTCTGAAATTCTGGCATGTTGAGAATTACATTCTTACATCTATCAGGCAGTCGATAATGAGTGAAATACCCTTTGTGGAAGCAAGAAAGTAAGCTTGAATAAGTTATTTTTTAGAAATCCGGGATGCAGATAATGGTATCCCGGATTTTTTCATTGGATTTCTGAAATATCAAGGTTATTTTTTTTGATTGTTAATTACTACTGATGCGTTTGTTTTCAAAATGCCGTGCCACGAAGTGGCACAATCTGAATAACCGTGGGTGCAAACCCACGGTCATCTCTAAACTGAATGTCACAGCCCTGAAGGGGCTGAATATTAGACTGGTATAGTGGGTTATTATTCAACCCCTCCGGGGTTGCCAGAAGGTTTTC
>Ga0315290_10002511_pt1 | contig 12933 bp, 9 predicted proteins | sample YL17G12_0_MG_FD_203627 | JGI IMG/M metagenome (GOLD analysis project Ga0315290, IMG submission 203627) | Sediment microbial communities from Yellowstone Lake, YNP, Wyoming, USA - YL17G12_0 | ecosystem: Environmental > Aquatic > Freshwater > Lake > Sediment | place: USA: Wyoming | collected... | reverse complement strand
CGACGTCTTGGCGGCGGTCGACGATTCAAAGGATGGCAGCGTCGATCTCGAAACGGCGCTTCTCGATCGTTATCATGTTCCGAAGGACGCTCTAGGGTCCGCCCTGAGCGAGTATTATCAATGTTCCTACCTGCCCTATGACGAGCGAACGGTCATTGACTCCGACCTGTTGAAAACGCTCAACCTAGACTATCTCAGAAAGAACCTCTGGTTGCCGATCGCCCGTCGAGGCTCATTGATCGACGTGCTTACGAGCGATCCGCACGATCTCGACAAGGGCTGGGATGTGCGGCGCGCATTTCCTGGAATGACCATTCGCTATGCCGTAGGCCTGCGTCGGGACATCGAGCAGTTTCTCCATCTGGCCAGAGGCCAGGGAACCAGCGGATCCATCGGTTCCATTCTCGGTGAGTTGATCAATGAAATCCATCTTGAGCCAGCCGGCGATCCTGTATCCGGCGGGATCGATGAGAACGACTCAGCCATTGTGCGACTGACCAATCAAGTGATTGCCGAAGCCGACCGCCTCGGCGCCTCGGACATTCACATCGAACCATACGAAGATCGGAAAGACATGGCTGTGCGTCTGCGCATCGACGGTACCTGCTTTACCTACATGGGGATTCCCGCAGCCTATCGGCGCGCGGTCGTGTCACGCATCAAGATTATGGCCAACCTTGACATCGCGGAACGGCGCAAACCTCAAGACGGCAAGATTCGGTACCGGTTGGCGAAGGATCGAGAGGTTGAACTGCGTGTTGCGACCCTGCCTACCTCAGGACAGGACGAAGATGTCGTGCTGCGGCTCCTGACGGCCAAGCACCCGCTGCCGCTCGACGCAATGGACTTTGCTCCAGCTACTTTGCAGGCCATGCAAGCCATCGCAGAGAAGCCGTACGGGATCATCCTGTGCGTCGGGCCAACTGGGTCCGGCAAGACGACAACCTTGCACGCGATTCTCAAGCACATCAATACCGAGGAACGAAAGATTTGGACGGCCGAAGACCCCGTTGAAATCACCCAGGACGGTCTCCGCCAAGTCCAGGTCCATTCGAAGATCGGCCTCACCTTCGCGACTGCGATGCGGGCGTTTCTGCGCGCTGACCCAGACGTCATCATGATCGGCGAGATGCGGGACAAAGAAACGGCCGACATCGCCATTGAGGCCTCGCTCACCGGCCATTTGGTGCTCAGCACGCTCCACACGAACAGTGCGGTCGAGACGGTGATCCGTTTGTTAGATCTCGGCTGCGACTCATTCAACTTTGCCGACGCCATGTTGGGAGTGTTGGCCCAGCGTCTCTGCAAACGGATCTGCGTTCAGTGCAAGGAGGCCTATCATCCGAGTCGACAGGAGTACGACGAACTGGTGCAGGGCTATGGGGCTCAAGACTGGCCAACCGTCGACATCGAGTACCGAGCCGATTGGAGCCTATACCGTGGGCGAGGCTGCGAGGCTTGCAACCGAACCGGCTTCAAGGGGCGAGTGCCCCTCCATGAATTGCTGCTTCCCTCGGAAGGTATGAAACATCTCATCCAGACTCGGTCGCAAACCGTCCAGATGCTGACTCTCGCGATGAAAGAGGGGATGGTCACACTGGTCCAAGACGGCATTCGAAAGGCGCTCCAGGGGGTCACGACCTATCGCCAAGTCAGAGCTGTGGCGATGAAATAGCCGATCTGTAGCGTCCGCATCGGGCAACATTCTTTCGTCTCACCGTTCCAGCCCGCTCAGAAGTTCCTCCAATTGAGGCTTTCTTTCTCCGACGAAAATTGTCTCTCGCAAGTCCGAAAAATGTTCATACGTAATAGAGCAATCTTTCATGCAGTGTTTAGTATCAATGGCTTAGAGCTACCAGCCCTTGTGTTCTCAATGGTATGTCCCTTGCGTGAAGGTGATTGGCGCTATGGGTGTAACAAGACAAAATTGGACGAATGATATGCTCGGACGGAAGAGCCGCGAGGGCGGGTTTACATTGATCGAGGTGATGGTCGTCGTGGCGATTGTTGGGATTGGTTCAGCGATAGGTATCCCATCCTATCTCCAGTGGAACGAGGGCTATCAGATCAGAAAGATAACAAGAGAACTGCACTCAAATCTTGTCCAAGCCAGAATGGCAGCGAAAAATCGAAATATTGCCGTAACTGCTCAGTTTCTAAAGGCGGTTGATGGAACCTACAGCGTGGGATTTCTGGGAGCTCTCGCCCCTATGACGCTTCCCAATAGTGTGATAGCGGGGGGAAACATGACGGTGGTTACGGGTCTGGGCCCACCGCCGGTGACGAACGTAACAAACTTCGCTATCTCTGTTCCCGGAATCTTGGGAGCCATCCAGTTTAACCAGCAGGGTCTGAGAGTGGCTGGTGGCATAGGAAATCAAGCAGTTACGCTGCTATCTCCCAACGGAACTGCCTATACAGTTTCGGTTAGTCCCAGCGGAAAAATCAACTGGTGCAGCATGGTCACCTGCTAATGAAAAAGAACCGAAGAAGAAACAGTGAAAAGCTCTGGTGCCAACCTGCAAGACAAGCAGGCTTTAGCCTCCTCGAAGGGATGATCGCGGCCGCAATATTGGCGGCTGGGGTGATGGCGCTCGCCGGCATGCAAGGAGTTGCATTTACCAAGAATGGGGATGCGAATGAGTTGGTTCAAGTGACAACTCTTAGCGCGGATATTATGGAGCGGATCAAGTTTAACAGAGGGCGGGCATTGTTCTACAACAATATCGATACGAGTCTCCCGGCAACCCAGCCTCCGGCTACTCAGCCGATGGCGAGGGGGGACTATGACCAGTGGCGGACGATGCTAACCAACTCACGCTTAACGAATGCCCGGGGTACAGTCCAGGTTGCCCGGCTCGATCCAGATCCAATGCTCAACCCCACTACACTCAATCAATTTCAAGTAATCGTTCAAATCAATTGGAATACCTATGGACTTGCGCGCAATCGGAGGGTGTCGTTTGCGTCCGTGCTGGCTCCAGAATAACCAATTCAGGCTAGAGGAAGAGAGACACGTTATGCGGCGGATATGGCAAGCAGAAGAGGGAATGACGCTGATAGAGCTTATGGTGGCTATGGTGGTGTCCCTGGCTGTGGTTGGGGCGGCCCTGGCGCTCCTCGTCACAAGCAATAACGCCATACAGGTGAATCAGCAAGCAACCGATACCCAGCAGAATGTGCGGCTCGCTATGGATCTCATTTCCCAAGATATCAAACTGGCGGGGTTCAACATGAGCAATGTAGTAGTCCCAGGCTGTGTTGTGGGACTACTGGCAACGCCGGCTCCGATCGTGCCTTTAGATAATGTCCCAGCAGGAGCTGTGGGGGTCATCAACGACGTTGGACCGGATGCGGTGAATCTGCTGGTGCCTTCCATGGTGGCAGGTAATGGGGGTGGGGTTCCGGTGCTCTCGGCTCTGGCAAGTGGTGGTAATACCATCCCATTGTCTGCCCTTGATATTGGCGCCATGGTCACATCCGGACTGGTTCTGGGTTCTGTCGTATCAGTTGGAGGAAATTTTTCCAGTTCGGTGACGGCTATCGGGGCAACGTTCTTAACCCTTGCGAAGGGTCTTCCAGTGGCTGCGCAATTTCCCGCCGGGACTCCCGTTTACCTGCTGCAATGTGTGGCATACACGGTTTCAGCCAATCCAGCCATATGCGCCGGCAGCACCTCTTGTCTACTTCGAAATGGCGTACCGATGGTGGATGGGATTGAAGATCTCCAACTTGCCTATGGCTGCGATGGGTGCAACGTCCTTGCACCAAACCCCGGAGGGCCCGACGGAGTCATTGACGATCAAGACAATCCCGGGCCACTCCCGGTTGGGGCTGGTGTATTTAGTGCCGGAGATTTTATCACCAACAACAACTGGGCTACCCTCCCGATGACCCCTGACAAGATCAGACTGGTGCAGATCACCATCGTGGCAAGGGACAGTCAAGCGTCAAAGGGATTATCGGAAGGCAACGCCTTACAAATGCACGCGGCGGCGCCGGTGATTGTGAGCGACCATAATCCAGCAGTGGATGCGACGTATAACGCTCCCTTCTACAACCAGCAACGTCGACGGGTTCTGACGAAAACGGTTCAAGTGAGGAACCTAGAATCATGAGTATGTTGGCGAAAAAAGTTGCAGTGGCAGATCGTCCTTCGAAACCGATAGGTACCGGCCAGGATGGGGTCGCCCTCCTGACGGTCATGATGATCATGCTGATGTTGACCCTGTTAGGCATTTCCGCACTCACAACCACTGGTTTAGAGAACAGAATGGCTGGGTTTACTTTAACTGGCGAGGAGGCAGCGGCTGCCTCGGATTCCTGTCTGGGTGTGGGGGCCAACCTTATTCGGCAGGTTCTCATGCCGGCAAACGTGGGAACGGGGACGATTCCGTTGGCGTTTCTTTCCACCGCCGGTGGTCCGGTTCCGGCGGCCAATGGATTGATATTGTATCAAGAGATCTATGGCAAGAACACGGCGGGAGTTTCTACGAGAAACAGCCCCGATACAGCAGCCGGTGCGCCGAATCTCGTCCTTGCTGTGAACGCATTTGCCGTCAACGGGGACATCGATTTTCTGTACGTCGATAATACGACAGCTACAGGATCTACAGGCGCTCCCTCAACCACGAGCGTCTATCAGGTCAATTGTGTGGCGACGAATGTGGCATTGGGGACGTCCAGCTCGGTGACAGCGGTGTTTGCCTGCACGATCATGGGAGGCAGCACGGAATGTTCCAAGAAGTTCTAGGAGGTATAGGCATGACCAAGTACCAAGGCACAATCGTACTCGCGATTGCACTGTTCGCCGTCCAGGGCGGCGCCGGGGTTACATTCGGTGACCAGGCTCCGGAGGCCGTGGTGATACAGGCGAAGGCTGGGTATGTGACCGGGGTAAGCGCCAACGACATCCAGATCGACGGATACAGTTACAGAATTAAAATCGGGGCCGAACTCCTCGACCCGGAAGGTGAACCGCTCATGGAAAGCGAAGGGGTTCCGTATCCTGTGACAAAAATCGCGCCGAACTCGGCTGTGAAGTTTTTTCTCAAGGCTGGCGAGATCCAAAAAATGATCGTGACGTTTCCGCAGTAACTCAAGGATGTGCGTTGATTAAGGAGGACTTGCCATGAATCGCCGAACTATTGCGATACTAGCGAGCCTGGTTGTAGCACTGACAGGAATCATGCTGGCGCCGAACCACAGCATTGCGCAAGTAAATGCCGACTACACGGCCCAGCCCCAGTTTATCTCCAACGTGGTGACGCCCAATATCATCCTCATCATGGACAATTCGGGAAGTATGAGCGGCCTGACCTGTGACTTCTCTAACCCTGCCGATGGAGACTGCGCCGATGCCGGTGACAGGCCATTCAGTAGTGCGACCACTTTCTCAGGCTATTTTGATTCGCTTCTCTGTTACACCTATGACTCGGGCGGCGATGCGCGCTTCGAGCCTGCGACGGTCAAGGCCACCTTGGCGACGGCCTGTTCCACGACTGAGTGGGATGGGAACTTTTTGAATTTTGCGACCTTTAGGCGGTTCGACGCGGTCAAGAAATCCATGATCGGGGGCGACTGTTTTGTCGCTCGTGCCGCAGACGGAACCTGCCCGACGAATGGCTCGCCGGCGCTGAAGACGGTGCGGGCGCAGGTGACAGGGGTGAATACCGAGTTAACGGATACGGACTATGCTGGAGGCACTGGGGCAACAACGTACGTTGGAAGAATTCCGTTAGCGGACAGATCGGGGAACCCTGCGACTCTCTGGATCGGTACCAATGCCGGGTATTTCTGCGTCGATAACGACAACAGCTTTAATAGCAACTGCGGAGATGGCGATTACAACACAGGAAAAAAGTTTGAACTCAAGATCGGGCAAAGCACTGAGCCGACGGGAGTGATTCAGCAGGTCGGCTCTAAGGCGCGGTTCGGGTTGTTTGAATTCAAGCCGGCTGGCGACGGAGCCAGGATGTTGGTGTCCCCCGGTTCTCGTCAAAACATCAACTTCTCAGACGGGGACATCGAGACGTTCAATACGAATACAGCTGCGATGATCGATGCGGTTCAGGAATCCTTTCCCTCAACCTGGACGCCTCTCTCGGAATCGCTCTACGAAACTGCACGTTACGTGGCCCAAATCAATTCGACCTACGTGCCTGCTTCCTATGTCTATCCGATTGCCTTTTCCGGAGGCGTCTCGAATGGCGTTGCCTTAGCAGTCAACGGCACCGGGTCTCTAGGGGTCGACACCGGTTCCGGTACTGATACACCGGAGGAGAAAGTATTGACTGGCTCCGAAACCTGTCCGGCCGGTTATATTGCCAATGCCTGTGGGCGCGATCCCTATTTCTTCGGCACGAACCACGCCCCACCCTGGGTCGGAACTTCTCAGCCCGTGAACTGTTGTAAGACCTTTGTGATCATCTTTACGGATGGGGAGCCAACGCAGGATGTAAATATTCCAGCGGGAATCCAGACCTACGCGAGCGCGGTCTCAGGCCTACCTTGCGTCGGTGGCAATGCGACCATTCACGCGCCAAACGGCACGTGCAATACCAATCCGTTAACGCCGCCTGCGACGTTGCTTGGAGAACACAAGACGGACTATGCGAGTAGCGGCACCCATTATCTGAATGACGTGGCCTACTGGGCCCATACGAACGATCTGCGGCCCTGTACGGGAACTGCCGACGGCACGATCGCGGTGCTCGCTGTCACAGGACATTGCCTGCCTGGTACGCAGAGCCTGACGATCTATACATTTTTTGCCTTCGGCAACATCTCAGGCAGAGAAATCCTGATGCATACGGCCCAGCAGGGGGCCTTCGAAGATGCCAACAACGACGGCATCCCTCAAGTGACTGAGTACGACAAGGAGAACAACTTCACGGGCGTGGCGACACCGGACGGATATCCTGACGCCTATTTCGAGTCCTCGAATGTGGATGATTTGCAAGACAAGCTACTGTCGACCATCTCGAGCATTCTGAGGAAGAGCGCGGCCGGATCGTCGGTCTCCGTGCTGGCCACATCCACGACCGGTGAGGGAGCCCTCTATCAATCGTATTTCTATCCCAGCACGATTGAAACTGCCACGCTCAAGGATGTCCTCTGGACCGGTTATACCCAGAGCCTCTTCATCGATACCTACGGTAATCTCCGGGAAGACACACCCCAAGCCGGAGTCAAAGACGGAAAGCTCATTTACACGCAAGACAAGATCCTTATCACCCGATACGACACGGTCGCCAATCTCGTCAAGGTCGACTATTACGACGACCTCAACGGAGATGGTCTTCCGGACGATAAGGACGGCAATGGCATCATCAATAGTCTCGACTGCCTTCCCTGCGACAGACTCCTGAGCAGCATCTCACCGGTGTGGGAGGCAGGGGCTCAATTGGCCTTGAAGGATTCCAGTGCGAGAACGATTCTCACCTGGGTGGATACTGATAACGATGGGGTGGTCGATGCTGGGGAGCAGATCCCCTTCACGGCGGCCAACGCAGCGGCTCTCAGTCCCTACTTGCGCCCTGGCGCCGCGCCGTATACAGCGAGCAACATTATCGAATTTGTGCGTGGATGTGAACCCTCTGTCTGCACGACCGGGGGTAATCAATTTGACACGTTACGAGAACGGCGACTGCAAGTACCGTTCGGAAGCGGTACATTGAAGACCTGGAAGTTGGGCGACCTCATTCACTCCGCCCCGCAGGTGGTCGCAAGTCCTTCTGACCGGTACGACGCGAAGTTTGGCGACCTCAGTTACCAGCCCTATTTGGCGAAGTATTATAATCGCCGACAGGTCATCTACGCCGGTGCCAACGATGGAATGTTACACGCCTTCAACGGAGGCTATTACCATCCAGGTGACGATCCGACCACAGGGACTAGCGCCAGCCCGATCGTCGAGCATGGATGGTTTACGAGGACTCCGACGGATAACAGCTCAGGCCCGCAGTTAGGAGATGAACTGTGGGGCTTCATTCCCCAGCAGCTCTTACCGCATCTGCAGTGGCTTACGAGGACTGACTACCAGCACGTCTATTATGTCGACTTGCAGCCGACGATCGCGGATGTCCGTATCTTTACGCCGGACGCGGACCATCCTAACGGCTGGGGTACGATCTTGATCGGTGGGATGCGTTTGGGCGGCAGTTGCCGCGGCGCTGTCTCCCCAACGGCTGCGACCTGTGTGGGGGGAACTGGCGCCCCGCCCATGAGTGTGACTGCGGACTTCGGCAGCGGGGTCCAGACGCGCAAATTCTATAGCGCCTATTTTGTGCTCGACATCACGAATCCGGAGGTTGCGCCGAAATTACTCATGTCCTTTACCGATGAAGGACTGGGGTTGACGACCAGTCTTCCCAAGGTCGTTCGGGTCAATCCTTTGGATGCTTCAGGCGGAAATAGCAATGAGGTCAGCGATGTGAATGCCAAGTGGTACGTGGTCTTCGGGTCTGGTCCGACCGGATATGGTGGTGGCGTAACGCAAAGCGCCACGGTCTATGCCGTGAACCTGGCCACCGGTCCTGGCCCATACACATCCATCGGCGCGCTTGCGTCATATTCGCATACTCTGGCACAGAAATTTTCGGTCGGCAGTTTTAATTCCTTCATCGGCGACATGGCTTCGTTCGACCGAAACCTCGATTATCGGACAGATTCGGTCTATTTTGGTCGTGTCATTCACGACGGAAGTCTGCCGTGGAGAGGCAAGCTCTATCGCCTGACTCTGGGAGAAACGATTTCCGGGTCTAATCCGACGGTCTTTGGAACGGGAGCAGCATCGGCCTGGGGTATCTCTTCTGGCGGCGGTCGGGCTCCCACCGAGATTCTCGATTCGTTCACCGGCACCTGCGCACCGTCACCCTGCGCGGCTCCTACGATCGAAATGGGACCGATTGCAACGGCGCCAGGCATTGCGATCGATGACACTGCCAAGGTATGGGTCTTTGCCGGGTCCGGACGCTACTACAGCGCGGCCGATAAAACGGATACGACGCCCCAGTATTTCGTCGGCATGAAAGACTCCGTCATCAATTTGACTTGTACACAGTCGAGTTCGACCAACTGTCATGACGACGATTTGTTGAATGTCACGAGCGCCACGGTGTGCATTGTCGGGCAGGGTAACTGTGGCCAGGTATCAGGCACGAACCAGGTTACAGGGGTAACCGGCGCCACGTCCTTTACGAGTCTGGTTGCGTTAATCCAAAGCAAGGACGGTTGGTACACAACCTTGCCTCAGAGTGGGGCGGCGAATGGAGAACGAGTGCTGGCCAGTCCCGTAGTGTTTGGCGGCATTGTCTACTTCCCGACCTTCATTCCAACCAATGATATCTGTGCATCATCGGGGACAAGCTATCTGTATGCGCTCTACTACAAGACAGGTAGTGCCTTTCAGGAGTCCATCATCGGCACGACTCCTGGCGCCAGCGGCAATGTGAACGTCTCAGGCAAGCTCTCGCTTGGAGAGGGGTTGGCCTTCGGCGGTGTGATGCATATCGGGAGTGGGTCGGATGGAGGTGCTCCGCTCAAGGTCTGTAACAACACCAGTACGGGCGCCCTGCTCTGCACCGAAAGCAGACTCGCTGGAGGTCCCGGCGGTGTCCCTGACCCTCGTAGCCACTTTATCTCGTGGATCTATCGATAGTGCGCAACAGTTTCCTAGGCGAGCTCAGAGCACGGGGTGAGACCTCCCGTGCTCCGAAGAGCGCCACGTCTCTAAAATGGTCCGGCATTGTACTAGTGACCATCTTGGCCGGTTGTTCTTCGGAGTCCAACCAGTCTGGGGCTACCCCTGGCGCCGGCGCTTCCCAGAGCGGAAATCCTCCACCGGTCATTCAGCAGGCTGCGGTTTTTCCTACCCCCCTAATCCTGAGTGGTCCCGTCGCGGTTCAGATAGAGGCCGATAATACAGGTCGCAATCCGCTGACGTTTCGCTATCAATGGTTGATCAACGGGTATCGCGTCGATGGGGAAATTCATCCGACGCTTTCGCCTGCACGGCTCAAGCTCGGCGACAAGGTTGAGGTAGAGATCATCGCTGCAGACGGGCAAACATCAGGGAAACCATACAGGACCGAACCGGCAATCGTCGGGAATACTCCGCCGGAAGTGGTAAAGGTTTCAATTGAGTCGACTGGATCGGACCGAAGCACCATGCATGCCTTAGCAGAGGGCGTTGATGTCGACCAGGATGCGATTCATTATGCGTATCGATGGTGGAGAAATGGCACGCTCGTGGCGGGAGGAGATACTGCGACCCTCAACACCGGGGCCTTTAGTCGGGACGACTCGATTACGGTAGAAGTGATACCGCGCGATGCCGGCGGGGCCGGCAAATCTAAATTGTCTGAGCCAGTTGCCTTGGGAAACAACGCTCCAAAAATTACGTCCCATCCGCCGAGCAAGTTCGACAAAGGGGTTTTTGTATATAATGTCCAAGCCATCGACGATGACAAGGACAGCTTGAAATATCTGCTGGAGGCTGCTCCATCAGGGATGACCATCGACCCCGTCACAGGAATGATTTCTTGGCAGGTTGCTTCGGATGTGAAAGGAACACATCGGGTTCGCATCTTGGTACAAGATGGCCAAGGAGGATCTGCATTCCAAGACTTTGATCTCTCGCCCGGCACCCCTCCCAGCGCCAAAGGCTAATTCCTGCCCTTTTGATTACTCCAGGTGTATTTTCCAGACTTCTAGTTGTCCCGGCCTTTTCCTATTTGCTATAGTAGCAAGTAAGGAAGGAACTAAAACCCACGGCGTGCGTAAACTTAAACTTAGAGAAGGCACCAATACCGCTGTTTTGTTCGGTCACCACGACCAGCACCTCAAGCTGATCGAAAAAGACCTCGGTGTGCGTCTCTCGGCGCGCGGAGAAGAACTCACCCTCGACGGTACGGCAGACGCCACTTGCCACGCGGAACGTGTTCTTACGGAACTCGCTACCCTCGCCAACGACGGGATGGTCCTCCAGCCGGACGACATTACCCATGCCTTGAGCGCGCTCCGGCAGAGTCCCGAGACTCCGATCAAAGAACTCCTTTCTAACGCGGCGACTATTGTTACCAAGAAACGATTCGTCGCGCCAAAAACGCCGACGCAGAAAGCCTATATCGAAGCCATTGAGACGCACGACATCGTGATCGGCATCGGCCCCGCTGGAACCGGCAAGACCTATTTGGCTATGGCGATGGCGGTCAGCGCCCTTATGAAGAAAGAAGTGAGCCGCATCATTCTCGCGCGGCCGGCTGTTGAGGCGGGCGAAAAGATCGGCTTTTTGCCCGGCGATATGTATGCCAAAGTGAATCCCTATCTCCGCCCTCTGTACGATGCGCTGTTCGACATGATGGATATGGAACGGGCTACGCGCGCGATCGAGCGGGGCGACATCGAAATTGCGCCGCTCGGCTTTATGCGGGGCCGCACGTTGAACGATTCGTTCGTCATTCTCGACGAAGCGCAGAACGCCACGGCGGAGCAAATGAAGATGTTTCTCACCCGGCTCGGTTTCCATTCCAAGGTGGTTGTTACAGGCGACATTACTCAGGTGGATCTGCCGCCCGAACGGGTCTCAGGCCTGATCGAAGTGCGTGAAATTTTGCGCGACGTCGAGGGCATCGAATTCGTCTATTTCGACGAGCGGGACGTGGTCCGCCACAAGTTAGTACAGGACATTATCAAAGCCTACGATCAGCACCAGAACCCCGCTCAGCCTTCCGGCCCTTCATCCGGTTCAACGGGGCGACGACCGTCATCTGGGCCGCAAAATAAGCAGCCGAAGCCTCCCACTCCTTTTTCACCGCTCACGGGCCCTTGGGGCCAGTCGCATTGATTCGGGACAACGACTAGGTAGATAGTCTGAAGGCTTTCAGGGGTTAAGCATGCGTGATCACACACAACTTCGAGCATCTGAATGGTTTGACTCGTGCCTTGAGAGATAATTCATAGCCTTCAGTCTGAACACCTGAGTCGCTACAATGCTGATCCATATGCGGAATCAGGTTCGACGTATCACGTTTGACCAGACGCGCCTGGAACAATCGGCACGGGCGATTCTTGCCGATGTTAGGGAAACGTCGGCGGAGCTGGGCATCCTGTTCGTGGGCGATCAGCGAATGCGGGGTCTCAACCGTCGGTATCGAGGCAAGGATCGCACGACCGACGTGTTGGCTTTTGCCATGCGGGAAGCCGCCAGACCTGAGGTTTCACGCCTCATGCCGGATATGCTGGGGGATGTGGTGATCTCGATTCCCACGGCATGGCGACAGGCGAAAGAAGCAAGACGGACCTTGGATGAGGAGCTCGCCTGTTTGTTGGTCCACGGCATTCTGCATCTCTGCGGCTACGATCATGAGCGGGGTGAGAAAGAAGCGCGCCGGATGCATCGTCGTGAACGGATGATTCTTCAGTCGATTGCACGAATGCCGTAATTTGCAGGCTGAGGTCACGAGTAAGTCTATGGGATGGTTGCAGCGACTGAGTGACGGGCTCACCAAAACGCGCGATGTCGTTCGCGGATCTATGGATCGGCTGCTGGGCCGCTCGGCGGATCCTGCCCTGTTGGAAGAGTTCGAAGCGGCCCTCATTTCTTCCGATCTCGGGACCAGCGTTGTGGATCGCGTGATGGAGCGTCTCAAGAAACAGCTTCAAGGGACCGATGCCTCGCAGCCCGGTTTGGTGCACAGGGTACTGCGGAATACCCTGCTTGATGTGCTGACGCCCGTCCAAGGGCTATCGTTGGAGTCTCTCCTTGCCAAAGGCCCCAAGCCCTTTGTCATCCTGGCGGTGGGTGTAAACGGTGTGGGCAAGACCACCACGATTGCCAAGATCGCACAACGGCTGGTGCAGGCGGGAAAGGCGCCGTTGCTGGTAGCCGCTGATACTTTTCGCGCGGCGGCGATTGATCAGCTGCAAGTC
>Ga0315290_10002507_pt1 | contig 12940 bp, 11 predicted proteins | sample YL17G12_0_MG_FD_203627 | JGI IMG/M metagenome (GOLD analysis project Ga0315290, IMG submission 203627) | Sediment microbial communities from Yellowstone Lake, YNP, Wyoming, USA - YL17G12_0 | ecosystem: Environmental > Aquatic > Freshwater > Lake > Sediment | place: USA: Wyoming | collected... | reverse complement strand
GGCACCGTTTGCCAATAGCGATCGGCGTTGTGCCGGCGCTCCCGCGCATGCCGTCGTCGCTGGCGATAGCGAGATAGTTCACGCCCTGCGCTTCGAGAAATGCCTCGGCGTCATCTTCCGGCAGCATCGCGATCGTCGCGCAGCTTCCCGCGACCACGCACAGCGGCGCGACCACGCTGACCGATTGCCAGCAGCGGACGGGCCAGCCGGTCTGTGCGTTGAGGATGTGGCAATAACGCTCGCCCTCGATCTCGATAAAGCGCTCGTAGTCACCGCTCGTGGCCACGGCCCCGTCGGCGAGATCGACGCCGGCGATCGACTCTTCGGCGCCAGGCTCGCTACGCTCTGGAAACCGAATCGGACCGAGACCCGCGACGGAATTGAGACCGTGCACCCGTCGAAGGACGTCTGCATGGTTAAGGGAAACCCGCCCGGAAGCAACGTGACTGCATCGTTTCATGGGGACAAGATTTTCGTGATCCCGTCGCATCGGCCTCCTCCCTGAGTAACGAACATGCGCGGCGTGTACACCGCCGTCCTTCGCAGGTACAATCCCTTCCGTCATTGGGGAGTAGCCGCCCTTCACTGCGGTGGAGGGGCTTGCGTCAACACACTTGACCGTCAGGTCATGGCGCAAGCAGCTTCTGGCTTGGCGAGACCTTTGACCACGTTACCTCCGGAATGGCCGGGGAGTTGCGTGGTCATCGGTTTTGTTCCGGCCAAGGAGCACAAGATTGGAAGCTTTCCTCATCTCGACAGGGGTTGTCGCACTCGCAGAGATTGGCGACAAGACCCAACTACTCGCGTTCATCCTCGCGGCGAAGTTTCGCAAGCCCTTGCCAATCATTCTTGGCATTTTGGCAGCCACCTTGGCCAATCACGCCTTTGCGGGCGCGCTTGGATCGTGGATCACATCGCTTCTGAGCCCGGAAGCCTTGCGTTGGGTGCTCGGCCTTTCATTCATCGGAATGGCAGTCTGGACCCTGATTCCCGACAAATTCGAGGAGGGCGATGCCAAACTTGCGCGCTTTGGTGTGTTCGGCACCACCTTGGTCGCATTCTTTCTCGCTGAAATGGGCGACAAGACTCAAATCGCCACCGTAGCGCTGGCGGCGCAATACCACGCCTTCTTTTCTGTCGTCGCCGGAACGACCTTGGGCATGATGATCGCGAATGTACCCGCTGTCTTCTTGGGCGATCGCATCGCGCATCGCATGCCCGTTCGACTGGTCCACGGCATCGCCGCCGCCATCTTCGCGATCCTTGGCCTTGCCACTCTGCTCGGAGCGGGCGAGCGTCTTGGGTTCTGAGTGCGCCTCATGGAATATGCACTGGCGCCCCGGTGTTTACCGCCATAAGTGCACTGCACACCCCCCCGCGCGACTGCCGTGACAGCCGCGAAATGGAGTCTGTCGGAGGAACCCATGACGTCGAAGTCCCTCTGGATCGCTCTCTTGACGCTCGCCTTTGTTCCCCTCGTCATGGCCGCGGGTTCGAGCAGCACGTCCCGCCCGCCCGATCGACCGCGAGCCCAACCGTCGGACTACGACGTGGGCGTGAAGGCGGTGCAGGCCGGTGACTACCAGCGCGCCTTGGGGTCTCTGCAGAAGGTTGTCCAGGCGGACCCGCGTAACGCCGACGCCTGGAATTACATCGGCTTCAGTCAACGCAACCTGCACCACTTCGACGAATCGCTGGCCGCCTATCAGAAGGCGCTGGCAATCAATCCGGATCATCGCGGAGCCAACGAGTATCTGGGCGAGCTGTATCTCAAGACTGGCGACCTGGAAAAAGCCCGCGCACAGCTGTCGAAGCTCCAAAGCCTGTGCCCGACGGGCTGCTCGGAGTACGACGACCTGAGGAAGGCTGTCGGCGCCCATCAGCCGGCGGCGAAGAAGACCTGAGCGGGCGACCCTTCCACCGCGCCTGCCATGACGGTGGTCTCTCTCCTTGCAGGCTACGGGCCGTCGCTCGCCGCCTTCTGCCTGTTCGCACTGCTCCATTCCCTCGGGGCGCGAGAGCCTTTCAAGCATGCGCTTGCCCGTTGGACGAACCCTTTCTTCGTCGAGCACTTTTGGCGCCTCGTCTATTGTGCGCTGAGCTTCGCTGCGCTGTATTACTGCGTGGCGGCACTCCACTGGGCCCGGCATCCTGATCACGATGTCTGGCTGATCGTCTATCCCGACTGGCTCTGGCAGGCGATCACGCTCCTCCATCTCGGGTCCGTCGCCTTTATCTATGTCGCGTTTTTCCAGAGCGATTACCTGGAATTCCTGGGTTTGAAGCAGGCGTGGCGGGCCATCGCATCGCTCACCGGATCACCGAAGTCGCCGACGACCGGCGAACTGTTCGGTACGCATCGATTGGTGGTGACGGGAGTCTATGCGTGGGTGCGCCATCCAATGCTGGCGGGCGGACTCGTCTTCCTGTTGACCAGCGGCCCGTCCCTCAACAACCTGGTCTACACCGGGATGTACACGACCTATATGCTGATCGGGGGCTGCTACGAGGAGCAGCGCCTCGTCAGAATTTTTGGAGATGATTATCTGCGTTACCGGGCGCAGGTCGGTGCATTTTTCCCGCGTCTCCGGCGTTTGACGGCAGCGTAACTGCGCCGGATGCTGGAGCAACTATCCGAGTACTTCCATGATCCGCTGGTATTCTGGGGCGTACCGCTGGTGCTGGCGCTGATGGGTGTCGGCATCCGCGGCGCCCGCGCCTGGCTTCGCCGGCGACGAACGTGACCGCGATGCCATCGACATCCGCGCGAGCGTGGTGCTGGACGCCGATGCCGCTACCGCGTGGCGTGTGTTGACCGACTACAATCGATACACCGAAATCATCCCGGATCTGCGTCTGAGCCGCGTCGTTGCCCGTCACGGTGCGACGGTCACGGTCGAGCAGTCCGGAGACGCGGCACTTTGGCTGTTTAGTATGCCCCTCGATATCACTTTCGAGATCACGGAGCGTTCGCCGAACAGTCTGCAATCACGCGCGGTGGCGGGCAGCCTGCGTGCGCTCGCAAGCAGCTATGCGCTGACGGCGACCGGATCGGGGATGCGACTCGACTACGTCGGACGCGTAGCGTCGGGATTCGAACTCTTCGGACACATCGAGCAGGCGCCGGCAGCGAGCATGCGCCGCGTCGGCGTGCTGGCGCCGAGCACACGCGCGAAAGATGAGGTCACCCTCAAGCCCTTTTTTCGACGAAAGGCGCCGGCTCGGCTGGATCGAAGGGCAGACCATTGCCTACGACCACGCGCTCTTCAGTCCGCAGCGGTTCGGTTCCGCGCGGACGAAGCGCAGGCACTGACCCGCGCTGCCTGCCACGCGATGCCGCGACGCATGCGCAACGGGGGGAGATTGATCTTTGCTTTCCGTGCCGACTCACCTTAGGGTCTGCGAGGAAATAACTTGGGCATTTGGCCGCTGGATTGGGATGCGATGCCAGGCGCGGATCGCGCCGTGTGGCTCGCCACACCAGCGATTCGCAACGACGCAGCGCGCCCAAGTCCAGCGAGTCAAATGTTCAGTTCAAGCTATTTGCGAGCAGGCCCTTAGCCGCGCGACCTGGTCCCTGCGGCCAATGGCGGCCGACACAGCGTGCCGCCCACCCCGCTATACATGCCGATTGACGTCCATGCTCTGGTTCAGGACGCGCACGATCCGAATGCCTTTGTCCGTTGGCACGTAGAAAACGACGTGCGACTGATATCCGGACCGCCTTAAACCCGGCGAGAGTCTCGCTCGGTGCCTCGCTCGGTGCCGTCGAGGGTCTGAACAACGAACTCAAGGCGAGTATCAGAAGAGCCTACGGATTCCGAACCGCCGATGCCATAAAAATCATGCTTTATCATAAGCTTGGCGAGCTACCAGAACCACAGCTCACCCACAGATTCTGCTGAGGAACCGAGATTTCTTCCCTCAGAACAGTTCCGATGTTCGGCATGCGCGTCCTTGCCTATGCGGAAAACCGACACTGTAACAAAGTGTCTCCCGATATCCCAATGGCGACCGTGCTCGATTTGACCGTCGCGGTTCCAGGCGGGACCTAGGAGCCTGTCGGACTTAGGATGATTCGGCTGCAACGGTGGGAGAGCGGTCCCTATTTCGCCGATTTCTCCTTACCTATTCCCGATAGGTGCGTCGAAATCGTCAACATCTGTCCTCGCTCTCCCACCGTTTCGCTTTCGAACCCCTAAGCCCGACAGGCTCCTAGGGAGCAGCAGCGGAAGAAGCGACGTTGCGCAGCTGGAACCCGTCCGCGCTGGCCACTTCGATGGCAAGAAATCGTTTCGGCGTCTGGTCGTTCTGGCCGAACCACGGAACGAATCTGTCGGTGTCTCCGATAGTCACCTGGACGCCGCCCGTCACGACAGCCAGGCGTACGCTCAGCCATTGGCCGGGCTGATACGTGCCGATCTGTTCTTCGGCGTTTCCGTTCGGATATCCCAGGTACCTGGCGGTCCATATTTTTCCGCCATGGAGGGATATGCCCGAGAACCAGCCATCGTAGGCGACGTCGAGCGCGCAGCACGAGACCCACTTGGGACCGAAGCCGAACTGGGCGGTATCCACATGGATTCCGCCGCTGCCGAGCAGTGGGTTGACCTCGAACACGTAGACTTGTTGCGGTTCCGCAAAGGCGATCGTCCTGAAGTCGTTCCAGCAGTAGTCAAGGAGGGGATCGATGAATGTCGCGGTTGTCTGGTCGCCGGACACGGCCGGAAACCACGCGCCGTAGTTGTTGTTGTAGCACCAGTAGTTGCCTTGCCACGTTGACGTATTGAACGGCAGGGCCGTGAAGACAAGGGGCGCACCTACGATGACCGTATACACGCTTTGCCCCACCAGGCCATCGGCATCCTTGACTTGGAGCCGAACGGTGTAGGGGCCGACGCCGCCGTACGTCCACGACGTCTGCTTGGCGGCCGACCAGGCAGTATCGAAGATTCCGTCGCCATCGAGATCCCAGCGCACGAGCAGGGCGCCGACGCTCGTGCTGTCATCGGAAGACTGCGACGCGTCGAACGACACGACATCGCCGACACGCACCGTCGCGGGAGACAGCTTCACGATGACCGCCGTCGGGGATATGCGCTGACAGGCGCTGGTCAGAACGCCGTTTGCCTGCGTGACGCAAAAGTTCACCTCGTCGGGCTTGGTCAACATGTCCCAGGCGAGGGGGATGTGGACATTGGCCGCTTCGTAGATTTCCAACGCCTTGGCGAGCTTTTTCAGAACGGTCTTGCTGATTTTCAGGAACTGCACCGCACCCTGCTTGTCCGTGGCGTTCGAATACAGGAACTTGGTGATCGCGACCCAGTTTTCCTTCTCGAGCAGCGTCTCTGCAACATCTACGAGTAAGTCCTTCGGATCGAGGGCGTCTTCCATGACGTCCAACAAAGCCTGCACCAACACTTCCAGGGCTGGGGAAGCTTCGACGACCGTTTCGATGAACGCGTTGCTTGCCGGACACCAGGCCAGGAGATCCAGGACGTTGCAGGCAACGCGCAAATAGTTCGCGCCGCTGGCCATGATCGCAGCGGTACTGTCCAGACCGTACTTGACGAACCGTACGTCGAACGTCCCGCTGCCGAGAATGATGCTTTCCGTCACCGGTTCCGTTATGCCTGCCCGCGGCGGCCAGATTCCCAACTCCCATAGCGACTCCTTGCCCGCGATGACCTGCGGCGCGAATCCGGCGATGTCGATCCCGTAGAACAGCATCGTGGGGTCCACCGCAAGTATCGCGTCACCCGGCACGTCGCTGAGGTACGGGCTGGATTCGACGCCGACCGTGGGCAGCGGCGCCAGCGGGGTCCTGGCGCCGAAGGTGCGCAGGCCGGCGTCCGGTGACGCGCCCTGGATCGCGTGGATCACCAGCGTCACGGCGTACTCGAAGATCTTCGGAAACGCGCCTTCGTCGAGCAGATCGCGCGCGTTCGCCGCCAGCGCGTTGTCGATCTCGGTCTTGAGGGCGTCGTAGAGCGGATCGGTCTCGGCATACGCGAGTATTGCCAGGCGATCAGCCTCCTTGAATCCCAGCAGGAGCGGATTCATCATGATCAGCCCGCGCGCGACCGAGTCCGTCGTGACCGACGCGGACCCGGCGCCGACGTCCGATGCGGTCAAGTACGCGACCAGCAACGGCGTGCCATCGGCGTTGGCGACGAACAGGATCTGGCCCTTGTCTGCATCCGCGACAGCTGCCGCGGCCGTCGTTTCGCCCTCGACCAGCGCGTGTTCCGAGAAGAGCGTGGTGACGGTCAGTTGCGCCGGCGGGATGCCGTGCTCCTCGAGCAGCGGGAGCGCGACCGTGACGTCGCGCGTGATCAGCGGCGGGTTGTCTTGCAGGGTCTGGACGTACGCTTCGACGACCGCGGGAGTCGTGCGCGTCGCCAGGGGATCGAGCGCCCCGGCGAGGAGCGCGTCGCCGCGCAAGCCGAACAGGTAGCGAATGACGAGCAGGCCATCGGTCAGCGCGTCGGCCGTGCCATTGCCATCAACGTCGAGGCCGCTGCGGACGCTGTCCAGATAAGCCTTGATCGCGTCCGGATCGGTTCGCGTCGCGGTGGGTCCCAAGGCGCCTGTCGTGAGCGCCGGGCCCGTCATCCCGAACAGATAGCGGATGATCAGCAAGCCGTCGGTCAGCGCGTCGTACTCGGTCGGGCTGCCGCTGGCGTCGACATCGAGCAAGCCCATGCCGACGGTGCCCGCAGCCGATGCGCGCGCCGTCGACCGCTTCAGGAGACGCGGGGCGATCGCCCTGACGGAGATCCCGGCGGGCGGCGCCGCCGTGCGGAGACGATCGGGCTCGGTCGCCGCAATGAGAAAAGTTCCGGCAGCATCCACCGCAGTGCCGTGGGAGTCCACTGGCCAGGCGGGGACGGCGGCCACGGGCACGCTTGCCCACTCTGCGGGGATTGCGGAGGCCGTTTGCGCGTGTGAGGAGGGAGCGGCCAGCGTTCCCGCCAGCAGGGCCAAAAAGGCCGCTCGTAAAGCTCCACGCTCGAGACTATGGCATACGATTCGAACGCGCCGCGCAGCGGTCCGCAGTGACTCCGCATGTTTGCTGTTCATGGGTCGAGCTTTTTCGAAAAAAGACCCAACCAGAACGTCCGCGCCCTGCGCGTGGTTCTGCCTTTGTTTGCCTCTACTTATGGACCTCAAAATGGGAGCCTCCCTTGCGCTGAATCAACATCACTTCAGTAGTGCCGGTTTCACCGCAGTGCAGGTGTGCATGCCCCGGCCACGCTGGGGGAGAAAAGGGGCCATGCTCGATTATTCTGTTACCTTCCGTGAAATTCGAGCCTGGCCGCTTTCCATCTTCAGTGCCGCCACCGGGCCTCGAGGCCAACGCCATCGCCCATTAGGCGCAGGTGGGCCGGCGCTTGGCTCGCCCGCATCTATGGGGTTTTTCCGCTGCTGTGTCCGGCCGGTGGCGGCGCAATGCACATCATCGCCTTCATCACCGACGGCCCGACCGTGCGCGACATCCTCGGCCACCTCCGTGAGCCGACCGCGCCACCCCGCATCGCGCCCGCCCGCGGCCCGCCACTGTGGGCGGCCACCAACGCCGAGCACGATCCCGCCGCGGCTCCGCTGCTCCAGTGCGCCCCGGCCTTCGAGTTCGACCAGCGCCTCGCCTGGTAGCCACCACCGTCGCTGCTCACCCGCGTGCGACGCCGGGCGGGCTCGTGCCGGCCCCCGCCCGCCTGCCCGCGCGCGGCCACCCTGGCGTCGCTACCCGCCGACCTCGCACGGGAGACCGAGGCGCTCGCCCGGGCCGAAGGCAAGACGCTGAGTGCGGTGATCCAGGACGCGCTGCGCCGAGCTCGCATCGAGCGCCAGCTGCACGCGCTCCGCGGCATCCAGGGTTACTGGAGCCGCAAGGCGCGCGACCAAGGGATCCTTACCGAAAGGGACCTCGAGCGCTACCTGTCCGAGTGAAGGTCGGCTTCGACACCAACATCCTCGTCTCGGCTCTGGTTTTCCCGGGCGGGCGCGGCGAAGAGGCATTGCGGCGCATTATCGAGGAGCAGGACCAGCTCGTTGTCTCCAAGCCCATTCTCGATGAACTGCTCGGCATCCTTGCCCGGAAGTTTTCCCGCGACGCTGAAGCGCTCGCGCGTGTCGCCGTGTTTCTCTCCGACCGCGCCGTTTCCGTCAATCCACGGCGAAGACCGAGAGCGGTCAAGGACGAGCCGGACAATCGTATTCTGGAGTGCGCACTCGCCGGGCACGCCGAGGCGATTGTCACGGGAGATCGCAGTTTGCTTTCACTCCGCGAATATGAGGGTGTGCGCGTCATCAGCCTGCGCGATTATCTGGCGCGCACGTAACCGATTTCTTCCACCTCCCGCGAGAACGCCAGGGCGCTTTCGAAATCACCCTCCCATCCGGACCGGGTAGGCGACCCGGTCCCGACGCCCCGTTGTAGCCGCCCGCGCCACCCCGCATCGCGCCCGCCCGGAAGGGCCACGACAAGCGTGCGGAGCAGCCCGTTGCCACCGAAAATCCACGCTTGAGCCACCCTGCCGGCTCCCCCACACTCAGGCTCGCGCGGGTCGGGTAGAGCCGGACGCAGTCGCCTGCGCCCGGCCCCCTCAGAACCGGCGAAGGCTGGGTCGGCAGGTACCGCGCGCACGAGGGAACGCTGATCGGCGTATCGATCCTGCCGTCGGCCGCATGGCGCGTCGACGAGAACCTCTCGGTGGGCGCCAGCCTCAACGTGATGGTCGGCAAGCTCGACAACAAGGTGGCGGTCAACAGCATCATCGGGCCCGGCGGCAGGCTCTCGCTCGACGACAACGCCTGGGGCGTCGGCGCCAACCTGGGGCTGCTCTACGAGCCGGACCGCGGCACGCGCTTCGGCATCGGCGGAGCGCCTTCAGGCGGGTGCATGCCCGTTGCACGGAATCGGCTCTTGCACGCTCACGCGATTGCCTTCGGTGTCAATGAACGAGGCGTATTGCCCGACCCCGGGGAATCGCCATTGGCAGGGGGACATTGGGTGACAGCACGCCGAAACACGCGCGGACGACTTTCGCGCGGTGCAGCTCGGCCAGCGCCCGCCCGTGTTCCGGCCTCCAGCGCTCGCTCGCCTTCACCTCGATCCCGACGGAGTTGCTGCCGCGCGTCCAGATGAAGTCCACTTCCGATCCCGAGGGTGTGCGGTAATAGGCCATCTCTCCTCCGCAGCCGGAATAGGCAATCTGCGCCCGCAACTCGTGGAACACGAGCGTTTCGAGGAGCGCTCCCCGCTCCGAGCCCTCCAGCGGTTCGCGCAGCCGACCTGCAACCGCCAAACCGACAAGCGTGTGGCGCAGCCCGTTGCTCGAGAATCGACGATCGACCCGCACCACCCACCCCGACCACAATCAGGCTCGCTTGATTGCAATGCCTGTCCTTCAGGGCGCGAACGACCCGCTGACCCGGCCCGGACCCGCTTGCGAATTCGAGCAACGCGTCGCCCGGTAGCCACGCGATACAGCGAGCCGTCCAGGCGCGACGTCGGGCTTGCGCTCGTACGCGGCGGCGAACCGCTGGCCCCGCCGCAGCAGGCGCAAGCAGCGATCCGCGCCACTTCGACGAGACTCTCGAGCCGGCGGTCGACCGGCAGGCGCGGCGCCGGTGCGCATCCTGCTGCCGCGCCCGCACCGTCATCGTCTGCGCGGGGGCGCGCGATTACCGGTAAAATCGCCGCCTACCGCAGCGCTTGCGCGGTGCCGCCGCCGCCTCGACCGACGATGCAGACCTTTCAGCAAATCATCCTGACCCTCCAGCACTATTGGGACCGCCAGGGTTGCGCGCTGCTGCAACCGTACGACATGGAGGTCGGTGCCGGCACCTCGCACACGGCGACGTTCCTGCGCGCGCTGGGTCCCGAGCCCTGGCGCGCCGCGTATGTGCAACCGTCGCGGCGCCCGAAGGACGGCCGCTACGGCGAGAACCCGAACCGCTTGCAGCACTACTACCAGTACCAGGTGGTGCTGAAACCGTCACCACCCGACATCCTCGAACTGTATCTCGGATCGCTCGCGGCGCTCGGCTTCGACCTAACGAAGAACGACGTCCGCTTCGTCGAGGACGACTGGGAAAATCCGACGCTCGGAGCGTGGGGCCTCGGCTGGGAAGTCTGGCTGAACGGCATGGAAGTGACCCAGTTCACGTACTTCCAGCAGGTCGGCGGCCTCGACTGCAATCCGATCACCGGCGAGATCACCTACGGGCTCGAGCGCCTTGCGATGTACCTGCAGGGCAAGGAAAACGTGTTCGACCTCGTCTGGACCGAACGGGAGGAGTGCGGCAGCACGCGCCGGCTCACCTACCGCGACGTCTATCACCAGAATGAAGTGGAGCAATCGACGTACAACTTCGAACACTCGAATGCGCCGAAGCTCTTCGAGCAGTTCGCGTTCTTCGAGTCCGAAGCAAAGCGGCTGCTCGAGGCCCGGCTCGCGTTGCCTGGCTACGAGATGATCCTCAAGACCGCGCACACGTTCAATCTGCTCGACGCCCGCGGCGCGATCTCGGTGACCGAGCGCGCCGCCTACATCGGCCGCATCCGCACGCTGTCGCGGCTCGTCGCGCAGGCGTACTACGACTCGCGCGAGGCACGCGGCTTCCCGATGCTGGGCGCGGATGCGGCGCGGGCGACCGCATGAGCGCGGCGGGCCAAGCCCAGGCCCGAAGGGCGCGTCGCCGCGCGATTGCGCACGCGGCCGACACCCCGGCGCAGCGCACTCTCGTGAAGGTCACGGAGGCCGCATGAGAGCGGCGCCTTCGCTGACGGTCGAACTGCTGACCGAGGAGCTGCCGCCGAAAGCGCTGAAGCGCCTTTCCGAGGCGTTCGCCGAAAGCATCGTCGATGGCCTGCGCGATCGCGGCCTGCTGCAGGCGGCGAGCACCAAGACTCCCTACGCGACGCCGCGGCGGCTGGCGGTGAAGATCACGCACGTGCTGCCGGTGGCGCCGGATCAGCCGTTCACGCAGAAGCTGATGCCGGCCTCCGTCGCCCTCGATGCCGCGGGCCGGCCCACCGCCGCACTGCGCAAGCGGTTGCAGGCGCTCGGCCGCGAAAAGCTGGCGGACCTCTGGCCGGATGCGATCGATGGTCCGGACCGGCTCACCCGCGAGCCGGATGGCAAGGCCGATGCGATGTTCCTCAATTCGGTCGCGAGGGGCACGCCGCTGCAGCAGGGCCTGCAGGCGGCGCTCGACAGCGCCATCGCGAACCTGCCGATCCCGAAGGTCATGACCTATCAGCGGGCGAACGGCGTGAGCGTCAAGTTCGTCCGCCCGGCGCACCGGCTGCTCGCGCTGCATGGGGCGGACGTCGTCCCGGTAACCGCGCTCGGCCTCGACGCCGGCCGGTTGACCGATGGCCATCGCTTTCTCGGCCGCCGCGACATCGCCATCGCCGCCGCCGACGCCTATGAAGAAACCCTCGCCGCCGAGGGCAAGGTCACCGCGAGTTTCCCCGCTCGTCGCGCGCGCATCGTGACCCAGCTGGCGCGAGCCGCCAACGGCGCCACCGTGATCATGCCCGAAGCGCTGCTCGACGAAGTCACCGCGCTCGTCGAAGGGCCTGCGGTGTACGAAGGCACGTTCGATCCGGCGTTCCTGGCGGTGCCGCAGGAGTGCCTGATCCTGACGATGCAGCAGAACCAGAAATATTTCGCCCTCGCGGACGCTGGCGGCAAGCTGCTGCCCCGCTTCCTCGTCGCCAGCAACATCGCAACCACGGACCCGGCGGCGATCATCCAAGGCAACGAGCGGGTGCTGCGCGCCCGGCTGGCGGATGCCAGGTTCTTCTTCGACCAGGACCGCAAGGTCCGGCTCGAGACGCGGGTGCCGAAGCTCGCGTCCGTCGTCTACCACAACAAGCTCGGCGGGCAGCTGCAGCGGGTCGAACGCGTGCGCGGGCTCGCCGGGGACATCGCGCGGATGATCGGCGCCGACCACGACGCCGCGCAGCGCGCGGCCTGGCTGGCCAAGGCGGATCTCGCCACCGACATGGTCGGCGAATTTCCCGAGCTGCAGGGGCTGATGGGCCGTTATTACGCGCAGCACGACGGCGAGCCCGCCGCTGTCGCTGCGGCAATCGAGCAGCACTACTGGCCGCGCTTCGCGGGCGACGCGCTGCCGCAAGGTCCGGTGGCGCAGGCCGTGGCGCTCGCCGACAAGATGGAAACGCTCGCCGGCATGTTCGGCATCGGCGCGCAGCCGACCGGCGACAAGGACCCGTTCGGCCTCCGCCGCCACGCGATCGGCGTCATCCGGATCCTGGTCGAGGGTCGGTTGCCGGTGCCGCTTTCCGACCTGGTGACGGCGGGGTTCGGCGCGTTCGCCGGGATCCCGGCCGTGCGGCGCGCCGACGCGGAGCTCGAGAACTTCATCTATGAGCGGCTGCGCGGATATCTGCGCGACTTGGGCTACACGGCGACGCAAGCCGAGGCCGTGCTGTGCCAGCGCCCGGCCAGGATCGACCTCGTGCCCGCGCGGGCGGAAGCGGTCAGGGCGTTCGCCGCGCTGCCCGAAGCGGACGCGCTGGCCGCCGCGAACAAACGGATCGTCAACATCCTGCGCAAGGCCGGGAGCGACGTGGCGGTGGCGGTGGACCGGGGCCGCCTCGCGGAGGGCGCCGAGCGCGATCTCTACGAGGCGTTCCATGACCTCGCGCCCATTGTCGAGGTCGACTGCGCAAGCGGCGCCTATACTGGCGCCCTGATGGCACTGGCCAGGATCAAGCCGGCGGTCGACCGGTTTTTCGATGACGTCATGGTCATGGCGGACGACCTTGCGATTCGCGCGAACCGGCTCGCGTTGTTGCGGGACGTCGCGCAGACGATGAATCGCGTCGCCGACATCTCGAAGCTGGCGGCGTGAACGGAGCGCGCTGAATAAAATGGTCCAACTCGCCTCGGAAGCGGTC
>Ga0315290_10002506_pt1 | contig 12940 bp, 12 predicted proteins | sample YL17G12_0_MG_FD_203627 | JGI IMG/M metagenome (GOLD analysis project Ga0315290, IMG submission 203627) | Sediment microbial communities from Yellowstone Lake, YNP, Wyoming, USA - YL17G12_0 | ecosystem: Environmental > Aquatic > Freshwater > Lake > Sediment | place: USA: Wyoming | collected... | reverse complement strand
TTGTGGTGAACCAGCGCCTCCGAGTCAGCCGCCATCTTGAGTCCCTCGTCGGCGAGCGTCATCCTGAGACGAGTCCTCGCGCGCTTCGGAAGGCGGCGCACTATCTAACGACACAGTTTGCAAAGTCCGGGTGGGCCACCAGCAGCCAGCTTGTGAGTGCGTGGGGCAAGGTCTATCGCAATGTGGTGGCGACCAAGTATCCGGACTGGCCAGGACAAGGAGAGGAGTTGCCCCCACTCCTGATCGGGGCCCACTACGACACCGTATCCGGGTCACCGGGCGCGGATGATAACGCGAGCGGGCTCGTGGTCCTTCTTGAGGTGGCTTCGCGCCTCCGTTCGCGACCTCTCGCGCGACCCGTCTGGCTCGTGGCATTCTGTCTTGAAGAGCAGGATCGACTGGGGAGTCAGGCGTTCGCGTCCCGCTTGGAAGCCGAGCACCGTGAGTTGGCCGGCGCGATCATCCTGGAGTGTGTCGGGTTCGCCAGGAGTGAGGCCGGCACGCAGCAGATTCCTCCCGGCGTCCCCATCGCGGTGCCGACCCAGGGAGACTTTCTTGCCATTGTGGGCAACGAGGCATCCCGGTCTTTGGTGATCCAGCTTGAACAGGAGGCCCAGCGGCATGCGGCCCAGCTCAAGCCCCTGTCATTAGTGGTGCCAGGCCGAGGGGAGGCCATGCCTCATACCCGTCGTAGCGACCATGCCTCATTCTGGGATGCAGGCTATCCAGCCGTGATGTTGACCGATACGGCGAATTTCCGGAATCCACATTACCATCGTGAGACTGATACCGTGGACACACTGAATCTTGAATTTCTCTTCAACGTGGCAGCAACGGTGACCGAGACCGCGATTCAGATTGCTGGAGTACGACCATGAAGACGAGCCGCACGAAGCTGGCCCCCGCAACCCGTCGTCTCGTGACCGAGGTGTATGGCCGTCTCGACTATGGCGCACTGGGACCAGTCTACTGTTATGAAGGCGGCGATGAGTTCTGGCGAGCGAAGCGGGGGCCCTGTGACCGTCTCGGGAGTCGGGTCGCCGTTGTATTGAGGCGGAAACTAGGACGGGGCGGCCGCAGTCTCTACGTCGGTGCCGGGGTGGCGGAGCTTCCCGCTATGATTATGGAAACGGTGGAGCTGGGTCGGACGGTGGAACCCTATAATCTCCGGAGAGCCGAAGTCGCAGCTCTCACCCGTGCCTGCCACTCGATTCCCCTCACGTTCCATGCGGTTGATGCGGCCGGCGCGAAGGGCCGATTCGATCATCTCTGGATGGTCAGCGTGTTGAATGATCCTGAGCGATTCCCGCATCTGTCGCCTCTGTCTTATGGACGAGGCAATCCTCTCACCCTCGACCCCCTGAAGTTTGGTAAAGAGCGCCGCATCGTGCGTGCGTTGGTTGCACGTTGTATGGGAAAGCTCGCGAGGCCTGGCTTCGTTACGACCACCACAGAAGAAGTCCTGTGGATTGCAGAGTGGTGTCATCGGCATCGAGTGCCCTATCGGGTTGGGAAACGCTACTATCCGACGGCGTTGGTTGGGGACCCGATCTGTTTTATTCAAATCGGCAAGGGATAAAGGGTCTGGGCGAGGCGTCTAAAGATCTAGCAGGCTGCGGGGAAAGGCCGCCAGCAGAAGAAGACCGTTATTTGGTTTGTCTGGTCTATCTGGTTTGTCTGGTTTTGCGGTTGAACGAAACAAACCAGATGAACCAGATCAACCCTCGCGTCTCGCTCGGCTATCCTGCTAGATTTGGAAGCCGGGTTTGGCTCTTGATGAGTTGTCTAAGTACCGGCCTGCGTATTTCACGTAGTTCTCCGCCGACTCCTTAATCCACACGAGTTCTTCAGCCGTGACCGATCGTTTCACCTTCGCGGGTGAGCCAAGGATCAGGCTGTTGGGCGGGACGATTGTCTGTTCCGTGATCAGGGCCCCGGCTCCTACGACGGAGTCTTCCCCAATCACGGCGCCGTCCATAATGATGGCGCCCATGCCGATCAGCACACGATCCTTAATCGTGCAGCCGTGGAGTATCACCGCGTGGCCGATGGTCACCTCACTGCCAATGATAAGCGGATGGGTATCGTGGGTGACATGGAGCATACAGAGGTCCTGCACGTTGGTCCGGTCACCGATCCGGATATAGTGCACGTCCCCGCGAATGACGGCATGGAACCAGACGCTGCAGTGCTCGCCTAGCACGACATCGCCGATGACGATGCCGGTCTCTTCGACAAAACAGGACGTGGGAATAGTGGGTTTGATACCCTGAAATGTGCGGATCATGCAGCGCACTGTAGGGGAATCGGCCGGCGACCTGCAAGGGGGGTGTGGGTCAGTTTGATTTCTGTCTTCTCATGAAGGCCACATAGGGGCTAAACCCCTTTGGGTTCGGTTCGGGAACGATAGATAATACTTCCCGCCCTTCCCTCCCATATTGATCGTGAGTTCTAACTCCAAGTGCAACACTACCGGCCCTGATGGGCTGGGGTGTTGCCATGTCAAAACAATGTTACACGCACAGGCAGGCAGCGAGCGAAAAGGCGTACGCTTCGGTACGTTGAGCCTCTGAGTGACGCGAGCACGAAGCTGGCAGGATTTCTCAGCATCCTCTGCTAGGCTGTTCCCGTTGGCCCTGTCACGTCTGGTTCAGGTCCCCGCAACTGGCCATATTGAAGATCCCGCATCGAGCTAGCCGTCAGCGAATGACCACAGCAGCGAATTTCTGTGAAGCCGGCTCCTCCGTCTATGATCATGACGCGAAGCCCGCAGGAATCCTGATACAGCTTCTTTTCATCGAGAACGACGGCAGGAGGCAAGCTCCCCTTTTTCCGTCCGCGCGCGGTCGCCACATCGGGCACCAGATCCTCTTCCGTCAGGGCATGGCCGCAACAGACGATCTTCTCAAATCCCTCGCCGCCGCCCATGACTTTGACGACCAACCCACAGGCAAGCGGGTGCCGCTTGAATTCGTCGAGGACGTCGCCTTTCTTCAGTGCCACAACTCCTCCATCCCCGGAGACGAATCCCTCTCGCCCTATAACGTTGGAACCTTCGTTAACCGCGCCCCAACCTGTTCGATCGTGTGCAACAACGCCTGATGGGTTCGACATCCCGCAACGAGCTTCGCGTCGGAGATCGTCACCGGCTTATAGGGCGCCACAAACCGGTCTTTCAGGCGGGCGATTCGAGCCGCCGAGAGGTTCAACCGTTCGGTGGAAATCATGCCTGCCGCCACCGCCTGCTCCACGGCCCCGAAGGCAGCGACTTCCCGATCCCGATCTTGACAAATCAACAAGACATCGCATCCCGCCAGCACCGCACGAACCGCGGCGTCTTCCACGCCGTAATGGTCGATGATCGCGTGCATTTCTAAGTCATCCGTCAACACCACTCCGTCGTATCGCAGTTTCTGGCGCAAGAAATCCGTGATGATGGTCGGCGAGAGCGTGGCGGGCAATTCGTTATCGAGGGCTCGGTAGAGCACGTGCGCGGTCATCATCGACGCGACACCCTGCTCAACGGCACGACGGAACGGGGGAAACTCGACGGCTTCCAATCGCTCCCGCGATGCCTCGACCACCGGAAGTTCTTTGTGGGAATCGGTATTCGTATCGCCGTGACCGGGAAAGTGTTTCCCGCAGGCCACGACCTTGTTGTCTTGCAGCCCTGCCGCCGTCGCCAACCCCAGCTCACAGACCACATCCGGCGTCGTGCCGAACGCGCGGTCGCCAATGACCGGATTGTCCGGATTGCTGTTCACGTCGAGCACCGGCGCCATATTCATGTTCACGCCCACCGCCCTCAGTTCTTTGGCAATGGTGGCCGCAGCCGCATACGCCAATTCGGTTGAGTTGCAGCGGCCCAACAGGTCGCAAGGCGGAAAAATCGTAAAGCCCTTCGGAAGACGGGAGACCCGACCACCTTCCTGATCGATCGAGATCAATAGCGGCGAATGGGGGCTGCAGGCCTGCAGATCGTTGGTCAGGTCGACTATCTGCTCGACGGATTCTAGATTTCGCGAGAAGAGAATGACGCCGCCCGGCTTGTATTCTTTGATGAACGAGGCCAGATCGGGCGTCACTGACGTGCCCAGAAACCCGACCATGAAGAGCTGCCCGATTTTTTCGCGCGAGGTCATTTGATATCGTTCCAACGTTAGAGACTCCGATCAATCAGGTACTGCACCAATAACCTGGTTCCAATCGCAGTGGGACCCTTCGGAATGTAGGCCCGTTCCCGCTCGCTCCAATCCGTACTGGCAATATCGAGATGCACCCACGGGCAGTCCCCCACGAACTTGCTCAGAAAGAGTGCCGCGGTGATCATGCCGCCGCCACGGCCGCCGATGTTGCGCATATCGGCGACATCGCTCTTGAGCTGTTCGAAATATTCCTCCCACAAGGGCATCTCCCACACTCGCTCGCCGGCCTTCTGTCCCGACTTCCGTACCTGTTCTTTGAGGGGCACATCGTTTCCGAACATCCCGATCGCAAATTGGCCGAGTGCCACCACACAGGCCCCCGTGAGCGTTGCAATATCGATCAAGGCTGCCGGCTTATAGCGCATCGCATAGGCGAGGCCGTCGGCCAGGATGAGCCGGCCTTCTGCATCCGTGTTCTGCACTTCGACGGTCTTCCCCGAAAGCGTCTTTACGATATCGCCCGGCTTCATTGCCCGGCCACCCGGCATGTTTTCCGCCACGGGCAGGATACTGATGAGACGCAGCGGGAGTTTGAGTCTGGCCGCCGCCCGGATCGAGGCCAGGACTTCGGCCCCCCCCGTCATATCGGCTTTCATGTGTTCCATATTTTCGGCAGGTTTCAGTGAGATCCCGCCCGTATCGAAGGTGATCGTTTTCCCGACCAGCACGACCGGACGCTCGTCTTTTTTCTTGGCTCCGTTGTATTCAAGGATGATGAACTTGGGCGGCTCCTGGCTCCCGCGCGCCACGCCGAGCAGCGCACCCATCCCCAAGCGCGCCATCTCTTTCTGCTCGAGAATCTTGATCGTGATTCCTTCAGCTTTGGCAATGGTCTTCGCTTCGTTGGCGACCCTGGTGGGGGTCAGGACGTTGGAGGGATGATTACAGAGGTCTCGGACAAAGACGGTTGCCTCTGCCGTGGCGACGCCGCGCCGAATCCCCTCTGTCACCTGCCGCAACTGCCCCTTCTGCGGGATGAGAATCCTCATCCCTGCGACGTCATGCTCTGAGGCAGCCTCGCTCCGATAGACAGTGAACTGATAACTGCCCAGGATCGCCCCTTCAACCATCGCTTGCGCCACCTCGACCAATGACATCCCGCCAGGCATCACGGTTGGCAGCGCCACTGTAAAGGACCCGACCTTCGCCTGACGGACGCGTTTTGCGGCTGAGCCCATCGCTTGCCGGATCGTCTCAATCGTGACCTCGTTCTTTTTGCCTAAACCGACCAGCACGAGCCGCTTCGCAGGCACCGCCCCCTGCGTGTGGTATAGCAAGACTTCGTTGGCCTTGCCTTCGAATTCCTTCGTTTGCACCAGCTTACGCACCGCGCCCCCGAGGGCTCGATCGAGCAGGGCCGCATCCTGTGTGGCCAATCTCTCTCCTTCGCAATGCGTCAGCACCAACACTTCTGCGGATGTCGTCTCCGCTCGCCCAACCTGTACCTTGACCTGCATGATCTTCATTCACGTCTCCTTCGTTCTCGTCCAAAGAAAAGAGCATATAGCGTATGGCTTATGGCCAATAGCATGCACGGAAAAACCAGAACTTTCTTTGTTCGTGCTATACGCCATAAGCTCCGCCCTCCCATGAGGTATTCTCGCGACCTCTTACACCCCTCGCATATCCGGCGCCCATATATATTTATGTAACTGTATCTGGAACCGTACAGGAAGCTTGTCGGCCAGAATCCACTCTGCCAGCTCACGCACATCGAGTGTGCCAAAGACCGGACTGAGGAGCACCGTACAGCGGCCGGCTAAGTCATGCTCGCCAAGAACTTCACGGGCCCAGTCGTAATCGGCTCGGTCGGTCAGGACAAATTTCGCCTCGTCTTTGGCCGCCAGCTTAGAAAGATTCGGCCAGTGCATCCGGTCTGTCATACCGCTTCCCGGGCACTTCACATCCAGGATCACATGGACACGTGGATCGACCGGCGCAATATCGACTGCGCCGCTGGTCTCAAGGAGGACTGTATAGCCGGCATCGCACAGTCTGGTCATGAACGGGAGACTCTCAGGCTGGACAAGCGGTTCCCCTCCGGTGACCTCCACGAGGCGGCACCCGTAGGTTTGCACCTTTGCCAGGACCTCATCGATTGAGCACTCGTCCCCTCCATGAAAGGCATAGTCGGTATCGCACCAGGTGCAGCGAAGCGGGCAACCGGTCAGTCGTACAAACACACAGGGCTGTCCGACGTAGCTCGATTCGCCTTGAATACTATGGAAGATCTCGGTAACGCGCATGGCTCAAGACGTGAAACGTGAAACGTTGATCGTGAAACGCGAGATGGAAACCTGTGAAAACTGTTCGACCGTAGAAACGGTTAACGTTGAACGATTCACGGCATTACTTCCACGTCGCGACAGGCCAGCCGAGGCGGCGCGCTGTGCGCGCCATGCCCCGGATCGGGTTGACCACCAAGGGATGCCCGACCAATTCCAGAATGTCGTGATCGCCAGGGCTATCGCCATAGGCGTAGGAGCCGGCCAGATCGAGGCCCATTTCCTGAGCGTGGGCGAGGATCAGCTCACGCTTGCCAGGGCCATAGGGCAACGGGGGAATCAACGCACCGGTATAGACCGAATCCCGTTGCTCCGGCTTCGCCGCGAAGACCGTGGGCACGCCCAAAAACTCCGCAAGGGGCGCGATCAAAAAATCGGGCGCACCAGTCACAAGAATCAACTCGTGACCGGCCTGTCGATGCGTGTCCAGCTTCGCGCGACCCTGCTTGGATAGCCTGGCGATCATCTTGGCCTGACAGAACTCCCGCGCAAGCGATTCAATGTCTTCGGGGCGCTTGCCCGTCAGATACACTTTTCGTTCTCGGAGCGAGTGCAGCGAGAAGGGGGGCATGTGCCCAGCCAGCCAAGCCGCACTCCGCCTCAACTCGCCCCATCCCACCAGACCACGCCGCCACAGAAACCCGAAGAAGAGCACCTCGCTGGCCTCTCCCGGCAGGAGCGTATTGTCGACGTCGAACAACGCAGCGACGGACCCCTGTGCCCGTCGTTCAGCGACATCATCAAGCGTGGGAGTGAGGATGTGGTGATTGTGCACAACTTTGGAGGACCCGGTGAGCATGAGCCGCCCGATTCTACCGGAGCCACTATTGATTGACAAGGATTTTGGCCCACTTCTATAATGCGGCTCCCTCGGGGTGGTCGTTGGGGATAAGAGCGTATGGCTAATGGCGTATAGCAGAAGAGAAGAGCGAATGGCTAATGGTGATAGCATGTGCAGAAAAGGCAGGACGTTCTTTGTTCGTGCTATACGCGATTAGCCATTCGCTATCAGTTCCATGTTTCCCGCCATCGGCTATAAGCCATACGCCATATGCTCTTTTATTTGGACGAGTGCCGAAGTGGTGAAATGGCAGACACGCACGTTTGAGGGGCGTGTGGCGCAAGCCGTGCGGGTTCAAGTCCCGCCTTCGGCACCAAATCTTTCTCCCTGGTGACCTCCGTGTCTCTGGTCCGTTCCGATCTAGAGTTCTGTTCCCGTTCCATAGGACACTGTGCCCTCCCAATTGACTCCGTGCAACGAACTGCCTGGGACCAACCAGCTGAGGTGGGCCGCGATGAGGTCGGTGCATCCTGACCGCCCCCAACTGACGAGACGGGATTTCACCGCCGATATGGCCTCCGAGCGTTCTCCTATTTCCACGGCCACAGACCCACACCTCCTCAATAAATTATCAACAATGACCCCCGCCTTCTTTGCACGCAGCGGTGGTTTCAGCGACGTGACTGGTTTCAATCAGCCGCACCTTACCGTTGAGCATGTCAAGGAGTCGCATCATGAGCCGGACCGAACATCAAGCGCCTTGGGTCGATATGGTATCGGCACTGAGGGTGACACATTGTTTGTTTGTCCTCTCACCAGGGAGATGGTATAGCTCAGCAATGTTCTTTGGGAGACACAGCAGCGCGGGGAACCGAGGGCCGGAGTCATTCACCGAAGCCGAGGGACACGATGCCATCTATTCTTGTCGTCGATGACGAAGACCAAATCCGTCAATTGATTCGCGAAACATTGGAGCAGGCCGGTTATCACGTTACGGAAGCGCGTGATGGGAAGGAGGCCCTCCAGCAGTACCGGCTGGCCCCGGCCGATCTGGTCATTATGGACATTCTCATGCCCGATCAGGATGGCCTGGAGACCACCGCCGCGTTGCGACGGGAATTTCCAAACGTGAAAGTCATCGCGATCACCGGCGGCAGTGACATGATTGGAATTCTCAATTTTCTCGACGTCGCCAAAATGTTGGGCGCCCACCGCACCCTTCAGAAGCCCTTTGAGATGAAGACCCTCCTTGACACCGTCCAAGCCGAATTGCAGGCCTAGCCCACCCGCGGCGTGCTCGATACCCGTGAAGCGTCGTTCCTAACTCGTCCGAAGAAAAGAGCATATAGCGGAGGACGGGAGCTTATGGCTAATGGCGTATAGCACGGACAAAGACGATCTCGTACTGTTCTAGGGCAGGCTATCGGCCATAAGCCATACGCTCTTATCTCCAACGAGATACGCTTCACGTCTCACGGATCGCTGGTGGAGAGGGGGCGAGCTTGACCATCAGTCAGAGAATCGCTAAGGTGGGGGCTCCGTTAACCCGCATGATTCATGAAGATTCGTCGCGAAAGCGTGCAGACGCGAAGCGAGACGGGCACTCGGAGGCGTGAAGCCCTAAGGCATACTCGTGCAGTATGTCGAAGGGCTGAACGGCGAGACTGCCCGTCACAGCCGCGTATCCGCGCTTGCAGCAGAAGCTTCATGAGTCATGCGGGTTAAAAGCCATGAGCCAGAGAGAAAGGCCCGCGCGAATATGCCTCGTCTCAGCAGAGGACCACATTCACAAACACGGCGGCGAGGAACGGATCGTCCGCATCCCTTGGTCGGGGTGTTGGGCGGAAGCAAATCCGATTTCCCGATCTTAGAAAAGGCCGTTGCGATTCTGACGGATCTCGGGATTCCAAACGAATTGATGGTCGTCTCCGCGCACCGGACTCCGGATCGCTTGTTCGCCTATGCAGAACAAGCTCCCGGCCGGGGGATCGAAGTCATTATTGCCGGTGCCGGCGGGGCGGCCCATCTTCCCGGGATGCTGGCTGCGAAGACGCATCTGCCGGTCATTGGGGTACCGATCCCGACGGAGAATCTTCGCGGACTTGATTCGCTCCTCTCCATTGTGCAAATGCCACGAGGGATTCCCGTCGCCACGGTGGCCATCGGAGGGGCGGAGAATGCCGGTTTGCTTGCGGCGCAAATCCTGGCGGGCCGGTATCCAGCGATTGCCGCCCGCGTGAAATTATTCCGTCAGACACAGACGAACAGCGTGCTCCAGTCTCCTGAAGCGAAGGGCCTGGTGACCGGTACGAAAGGTCCCGGCCGTCCGAGTCGCCGGTCGTGAAGGCAGTGGTCATCGAGCCAGGATCTGTCCTGGGTGTCCTGGGCGGTGGACAATTGGGTGCCATGTTCACCCTGGCGGCATGCCGTCTCGGGTATCACGTCGCCGTCTGGGATCCAGATCCAGAGGCGCCGGCTCATCGTGTTGCCACGCACAGCTTTCCCGTTCCGTTCACCGACCAGCACATTCTTGCTCGCTTTGCCGACCTGGTCAGCGTCGTGACCTATGAATGGGAAAATATCCCGGCGGAACTCTGTCGAGCGTTGGAGCAGCGGAAGCCGGTTCGTCCTTCGAGTGCCGTCCTGAGCGTGATTCAGGATCGCCTCGAACAAAAGGGGTTCTTGGCCTCCAACGGATTTCCCGTTCCCCCCTTCGCCGGCCTGACCGCTCCCGATCAATTGGCGACGACCGTTCAACAGGTCGGGTATCCCGCCCTCTGTAAGACGGCAACGGCCGGTTATGATGGCAAGGGACAGTGGAGAATCAGCCGAGAGTCCGATGTCCGGGAGGTGGAGCGGGCATTATTGGAATCCGCTCACCCTGGCATGCGATGGATCGTGGAGTCCCTTGTGCCGTTTGAACGGGAACTCTCAATCCTGGTGGTCCGTGGATCTGACGGACAGAGTTGCACCTATCCGTTGGCTGAGAATGAACATGAAGAGGGGATTCTTCGAACCACCATGGTGCCGGCCCCAGGATCTTCAGTTGTGGCCGAGCGAGCAGCCGCTCTTGCGCGTCAGGTCGTAGATCGTCTGGAAGGGGTCGGGGTGTTCTGCCTCGAATTGTTTCAGCTGCCCAGCGGGGAACTGCTCATCAACGAGATTGCCCCGCGGCCCCATAACTCAGGCCATTACACGCTTGATGCCTGCAGCGTGTCCCAGTTTGAGCAACAGGTTCGTACTGCTAGTGGGATGCCGCTTGGTGAAGTGCGTCTGCTGAGCCCAGCCGTCATGGTGAATCTCATTGGGGATGATGCCGTGAGCATGACGAAGGGTGCAGGCTGTCGAACCCTGCTGGGTATTCCTGGTGCAGTGCTCCATCTCTACGGCAAACGTGCGATTCGTCCTCGTCGTAAGATGGGACATGTCACGTTTCTCGGGGAGACGCTCAGTCTCGCCCTCGATCATGCGAAGCAATTTCGTGACGACCTGGCGAACGGTCCCACCCAGTCTGCATAACCTCCTTCATTCATCTGTATCGTTCCTATCCGGCATCAACCGATAGGATACTGTGAACAGGATCGACCGTTTTTCCCGGCGCACTATCCTGGCAAACCCAAACTGTGAACCATTTATTGGCCATCACGCATCGTTCTATTTTGTGACTTACTGTAGGGAGATGGATCAAACGGTTCATCTCCTCAGGGCATAGCCTACGGAAAAAACATGGTTCCGCCCTGGTTGGGTATCGGTACAGGACTTGCTCCACTCCTAGTCTTCGGTTGCCCGAACAGGAGATCATGCAGATGAGCAGTCTTGCCTTCCCCTCTGAGAATCATGTCGAGCCGCCTTCGGTGGATTCGTGTCACGGCAGTGCGATTTCGCGTCCACGATATGTTGTGCTTCAGTCGCTGGTCGGCGTCATGTTGGCCTACCAGTTATTGTCTGGAGCGGAGCTGATCGCAATCCGCCCGACGAGCGGGGTGATCATCGGCGGGTTGGTGGCGATGGTCCTCTGCCTGTTGTATGTCCCGGCCTCGATCCTACAGACCACGTGGTTCAGCGGGGTCCTGATCGGAATCGATACGGTGTTCGTCACTGCGACAATCTACCTTTCCGGTAATGCCCGGTCGGATCTCTATCTGTCGTATTTTGTGCTCATGCTCATTGCCGCCTCGGTGCGCCGGCTCTCCCATGTCATTGGGCTATCTCTGTTGCTCTGTGCCGGGTATGGCGTCGTCCTCTATCAAGGGGTTGTACAAACTGGTTCTCTGTCGCCCGGGCATCTGTTGGGGATACCGGTTTTGTTGGTGATGGCGACGTTCTACGGGCTCGCGTTGCAAACGATCGGGGCCGAACGGCAACAAAAAACACGACTACTAGAAAGTATCGAGGATCTGAAAGAGACTGAACAGGCCTTGCAAGCGTCGCGCGATCAATTGGAGGTCCGTATCAAGGGTCTCAAGGGCGATCTCTCACGGGCGAATGAGCATGTCCGGCAGGAGAAGAAGGAACGGCAAGGCCTCGAGCAGCAATTGCATGAGGCGCAGCAGATGGAAGCGATCGGTCGGATTGCCGGGGGGATAGCCAACGAACTCAGCCATCTCGTTTCGGTGATCGGGAAGCAGACGGGCGTGGTCCTATCCCGCCTCGAAGCGAACGATCCGTTGTATCGGCCGGTCGATGACATATTTCGAAGCGGGGGGCAGGCTGCAGTCCTGACCGCTCAATTGGCCGGGTTGGGCCTCCACGACGGCCACGTCCGACAGGTGCTTTCGGTCAAGGCCGTGCTGGAGGAGATTCGTGGAGTGGTGAGAGGATTGCTGCCTGCATCCATCGATCTAAGCATGGTCATCGAAGATGCGCCGATGGATGTCGAGGTCGATCGTGAAGGGCTTGAACAGGTCCTGCTTCATCTAGCGGTAAATGCGCGGGATGCCATGCCAAATGGTGGTCGGCTCCTGATTGAAGCGAAACAGGCGTTCCCTGGGCATGAGAGCGGGTCGGTGAATGGAAAGGGAGGGCATCTACCCAAGGTGCTGATTCAAGTGACCGATACCGGAAGCGGGATGAGCCCAGAGACCCAGTCGCACATGTTTGAACCCTTCTTTTCCACAAAAGAAATGAATGTGGGACTCGGACTCACCGCGGTCTATGGCATCGTGAAACAGAGTGCAGGCCAGGTCGAAGTTGTCAGCCAGCCTGGCAAGGGTACCGTGGTGCGGGTGGCGCTTCCCCTCGTACGACAGGGCAGGCCGCCTGCTCCATCATTCCTGGCACACGTCTCAGCCAAAGGCCAGGAAACGGTTCTATTGGTGGAACCGAATGAAATCGACCGTAAGCTCGCGCTTTCTACGCTGTTGCGGCATCGTTATCAAGTCTTGGAGGCGAGCTCATCCGTTGAAGCGTTGCTGCTCACGCAGCAGCATTCCGGAGCCGTCCATGTGGCTGTGAGCGATCTCATGTTGCCGGAGATCGGTGGGCGTGACTTAGCCAGACGGTTGTTGACGAAACATCCGATGATGAAGCCGCTCTTTGTTTCCGGGTATGATGATGAGGCGATGCTGTCTCATCGCCTCAACCCGCGGTATGTCTTGAGGCGTCCCTATCGACAAGCCGGGCTGGTGGAAAAAGTGCGCGAGCTGCTGGATGCGTGAGCACCGGATGGT
>Ga0315290_10002505_pt1 | contig 12941 bp, 9 predicted proteins | sample YL17G12_0_MG_FD_203627 | JGI IMG/M metagenome (GOLD analysis project Ga0315290, IMG submission 203627) | Sediment microbial communities from Yellowstone Lake, YNP, Wyoming, USA - YL17G12_0 | ecosystem: Environmental > Aquatic > Freshwater > Lake > Sediment | place: USA: Wyoming | collected... | reverse complement strand
CCCGGGGTCGGACGGAAAATCGGCGTCGTAAACGGCGCGAGGATCGACGATCGGAGGGCGGTCCGACCTACGGGTCGCCCCGAAACAGACCAAACATCACCGGGAGGGGGGAATTTCACGTGATCGCACCGGGGGGAATTTCAGGTGATCGTTGACACCACTGACCATTTGGAAGTTTCAGCTTTTCGCGAAGCGTGAGCGTGCCGGCCCCAGCCGGATGATCGATGCTGCCAATCGCTCGCACATAGCTCGTGTGGACGGTGTTCCAATCGAGAGAGGAGATCACATCGCCCTTGTCGAACAGCACCAGGGTGCGCAACCACTTCATCGCGGCAGCCCTGGAATGCCCTTCGTGAGCGTAGCAACGTCGCAGTCCAATGCCGCGCATATCGCACACAGAACCTTAAAGGTCAGATTCCGCTCGCCACGCTCAACACCGCCGATGTAAGACCGGTCGATCTCCGCTTTGTGAGCCAAGTCTTCTTGCGTGAGGCCGAGCTGCTTCCGCTGTTCCCTTATTCGATTTCCCAGTTTGATCAGATCCTGTGAGTACATCCCCAAACATGTCATCAATGATGATTATCAGTCCACGGACTAGAATGCTCATCCCATCGGCATCACCGAAAGTTTTTCCAGTCGAAAACTACACGTTAGGTCAGTCTTTTGTCGCGTGAGCGGTCACTAGACACATTGAAGATGGTGTCCGTTGACCCCAAGTTTTGACTGCGTGAAATTGAATGATAACGTATTTCGTGAAACGTATCTCATGGGATAAAGGGCTGGCTGGTTTCTCTCGTTTGTTTGGTTGAAGCAGATTAATCAGAAGAACCAAATAAATCAGCTCAACTTGGCAAAGCGCAAACGGCGAGAGACAAACTCAGATGCAGTGGACGGCTGAAGGGGTGAATGCGTCAGAAATGTAGAATGTCCCCATTTCTTTCATTTCTTTCCTCCGGACCAGACACTGACATTCGAGCATTCACCAGATAGAACAGCATTCATTAAGCCTTGGCCGAGATCGGCCGTGTGCACAAGACGATCCACATCCTCAAGACTTTGGACGATGAAGACTACCGCCGCCGAATGGGTCGTGAGTTCAATAAAGGCGAGGCGTCACATGCGCTCTCACGTTTGCTCTGCTTCGGCAAGGAAGGCGCCATGCGTGGGCGCGAATTCGGCGACCAGGTCCACACCCTCGGTTGTTTATCCGTGCTCCACAATAACGTCGTCGTCTGGAATACGCTCCACATCGGGTGTGTGGTGGATGAGCTCCGTGCAGAAAGACAGGCCATTGACGACGCCACGCTCAGTCTCACAACGCCGCTTTTCCATCAGCATATGAATCCGTTCTGAAGATATCATTTCGAATTGGACCGGACGCGCCAAGCCATCGATCCGGTGGGCAAGGAAGCTTAATGTGGATTTTCGGTCGGATGCGCTCAATACGCGTTGACGGGAAATCTTACGCGGCGAACTTATTGACAACTGTGCAGAGGGCGTGTTCAAAACCACCGGGAATGATCTGCTGGTCAGAATCCAGCAAATCCGCCGGTTGGTTCTCTCACGAATAGACCTGTTTTAGGATTGAAAGGAAAAACAAAACTTTTGGGCGGTGCCAGATTCTGCCAAGCTTTATAGTTCTCTCCACTGTCTTTATCCCACAGCTTAAAAGCTTCTTTAATATCTTCTGGGCACGGTTGTCTTAAATGCAATGAGAATATTCTTGCTCTCAGGTCTTTTGCTGATGAATGTTGTACTGACACATTCAGTTCACCTTCGGTTTCAAAACCCGCGTCATTAATATTACAAGACCCTATTGTGTACCACTCATCATCGACGATCATAAGCTTGGCATGCAAGTCAATTGTCACAAAGCATCCTTTACCGTTGTTGTTTTTAAAAAACGCTTGTAAAAAGAATAAGCTGTTCCGCAGTTTATTTCTTAGAATATCAAAGGATTTGTCTGCGAGCTCAACGTTCACCCAACGGGGGACAGGTGGGACTCCGGCTACGAAAGCATCACGGTGGATTACTATTATAATTTTTACTCCTCTCTCTGCTGCTTCTACGAGTTTTTCTGCAAGAGTCACAGAACGAAAATATTGGTTTTCTATATAAATGTATTGTTCAGCATTGCTTATAGCCTTTACGTAAGCTGCTACAATTCCTTTTTCTCCCAATCGTTGTGGCTCATACGGGGGAATCGTTCTGACAATCTGTGCCTTCACATCTGACACGCCATCGCTTGGTTGAGGCATCGGAAGCTTATGGGTCTTCTCAGAGTAGTAGTCCAGTTTTTGGGACACGCAGTAGTTCCATCGCTCAACAAAGTTTGACTGCACGTCTGACACAATAGGTCCCTTAATTAATGTCATATAATCATGGTAAGGGTTGTTTATCGCTCCGAGATATTTACTTTTAGCGATCCATCTTCTTTCATCTGCCGTATGACGATGTTTAGCTCGCCTTAGGTCAAAAGCAAGATGGTCTGAGGTATCCCAATAACTCTCCTGCGCGTTCATTCCGCCAACAAAAGCTATCGAATCATCAATGATGATAGTTTTCTGGTGCCAGCTTCCGGTATGAGGATGAGGTTGATATAGTACTTCGAACCTGCCTTCTTCGCCTGCCTTCCTAATGAATGTATTATTGCCAAGGGCTCCAGAGGCTCTTACTTTGTTTCTTGTTCGCCTTGCTGCATCCCTCGCCACGCGGTTCCTTTCGATGATTCGGCGCGAGCGAGGCTCGATCCACTGCGGAGGAGAGCCACCACGCAGGCCGGCATACCGGCTCACGACGTCGTCCAGCGGGGCAAAATCCCACAGAAGAATTCTCACCTCTACTCTGTCCGCCACAGATTTTTCATTCAACACCCAATATAGCGTGTATCTAGATCTTATCTCGGGACTTCCAAATACTTCATCTTCGTCCCTAATCATCTCCAAATCGTCATCCATCATCCAAAAGCACAAGTGAATTGTCTTTTTTGCCCTCACTATATGATCGTAAACCATTCGCCAGGCTTCCTCACCGTTTATTAACGGAAGGACAGAATTCTTTTCCCTGACGGGATAGCCGATATTTTTCACACTATAATCTTTAGCCATTGCTCACGTACCTAGGTGGAATAAATAATGAAAATGCCGATCGAAAGGAAGAAACAATTCAACGCCATTCCTATGGGTTTGCAATTTTGATATTGTTTCCTGTCATCATAACCCTGACATTCGGGACTTCTGCTATTTCCTGAAGCACAACTAAGGCAGGTGGCACCTGCAGCGTCCCCCGGAGCCGTTCCAGGCCGGCGGCGCCGTAGAGGGCATAGATTTCGCGGGCCACACGCTCCATCCTCAGGCCGAGATTGGGCTGCGCCATCACGAACTCGTAATTGTAGCCCAACGGCTCGTCGGTGTTGGTCTTTTGGAACAACGTTGGCGGGATGAAACTTATCTTTTCGCGCGCGGCGTCTTCGGCAGGCACCGGCTCCGGTTCTGACCCCGTCGAAAGCGTCACCGACTCCGGCTCGGCTGTCGCATTGAACTCGCAGTACTTGACCAGCATCGTCCGGCTCCTCTCACGCTATCGGAGGACACGGCGAGTCTGGATTGACTGGGAGTTCTTCCTGGATGACAATGAAGTCGGTCGGCAACACTTCGTGCCCGATCGGCGTGGGCGGGGGTTCTTTCGCAATTCGCGCCCGGTCGTTGATCAATGCCTGATACAACGCGGTCAACTCGTCGATCTCGAACCCGTGCTCGAAGTCAAACGTACCATCGACAAAGTACTGGCCCACCTGCTGCTCGAAGCGTAGATCAGGCCGGACCGGGATCAACGCCTGGGCCCATGCCGCCTTGAGGAACGCTCGACGGCGATCGTCGACACCTCCGAACACGCCGCGTTGGTCCTTTTCGACCTCGCTGGCATTCGGGCCGTAGTTGAACAACCGGAAGTTCATGTTGTCCCAGTCGAGCGCGTTCTCGAAGAAGTTGATCTTGTCCAGGCTGCGATACTCGTTCCCGTCCGGCGCGTGAAGACTGTTTAGTGCGTAGAGGACTAGCTCCTTCATCGCGATCGCCTCCTCCTTGCGAAGGGTTTCTGGCGATCGGGCAACGCGATCGACATTGTTCAGCATCATCGCCTTGGTCTCGTAGTCGGCGAGCTGCTGGAGATACGCCTGATAAAGGGCATCGAACGTCTCGAGCCGCCACTTATCGAGCGCTTCGTCGCTCCGCGACAGGGAAGCCACCAGGTTGATCGTCATCCCTGGGTTGATCGCAACGGCATTGATGGAAAGCGGGAGCTCGCCGCGAATGAAAGTGCCTGGGTAGAAGTGCAGCACCTTCGGGTTTTCGCTGAGTGACGCCATAAAGGCGTGCATGTCGGCGAGCGCGTTCGCCATCCCGTCGCGGAAGAGCTGGACTACGCCGTCGATGAACGACTTCAGCGGGTCGAACAAGCCGTCCATGGTTGTCACGAGCTTCTGTGCATCGACCAGGCTTTTCGTCAGATCGCCGAACGTCGCACTAAATCCGTCCTTGAAGTTGCCCTTGATACTGATTTTGCTCAGGGCCGATTTGATGTTGCTGACCAGGTCGTCGATCGTCTTCTCCACGAGGTTGCTGATGTCGACCGGCACCTGCGCAGCATTGGCCTTGAGCTGGGTAAGCAGGGTAGTGGCTTTATCCTCGATCCCCTTCAGCAGCCCCGGGGCATTGGCGATAAAGTTGCCAAAGGCGTTCAGCACCTCCTCCATCAGGAGGAGGGGATCGAAGAAGAAGTACGAGGACTTCTGCGTCTCGTTGCCGAGACACAATGAGACATTCGACGAGTCGGTGTTGTAGTAGAGAAGCGGAGCTATTCCGTACTCGAACTGCCACATTCCGAGCGGGATGAGCACGGCTGGACCTAATAAACCACTGGCTGCGGCGGCCGCCAGGGTGAATCCGGTCCCCAACGTTGCACCAACGAACTTCAGCGGGAGGTGGGCTGGGATGCAGATCCCGTTGCCTCCGTGGTTGACGGTCGCAGTCACTTCTTGGACAACGTAGCCGTCCGGGAGCCGAATATTGTCGGTAATGAGGAAGCGCTTGTACTGCTCGAAGAAGGGAGTCAGGATGTCGGCCGCCTTCTTCATGTCGAAGCCCTGTTTCTCGGTATTGGCGTTCGTGTTGTCGGTCTTGTAGGTCTTGGCGATCGTCTGGATCGGCGGCGGCGGCGGTGACACGTTGGACGCCTTGAACCGCGAGACGTGGTTCTTGTAGGTATTGGGCTGGACCTGGTCGACCGTGATATCGAAAATCGGGCGCTTACCCAGGTCGCTTAGACCGAGCTCGAGACGCTGCTCGCGCTCGCAGAGGAGGTTGCGCCCAGGTAAAACCAGGTTCGCCATCAAGAACAATCGATTGCCGTAGACGGTCTCGGTCAGGCACACGTGCTTGTCGAGGAAGCAGTAGATGCCGTTGCGTGCCCTGATGTCGTTACCCACGGTATTATTGATCTCGTGGCTGTGGAGGGTCTCGTATAGCGAATACGACCGCGTCATTCGCCGTTTGATCGTTGACGATTTCGTCTTCTCGACTGCCTTGCTGATGATCTCCTGAGCGAAGTTCGACTTCGTCTCCGTCCTCAGGCTTGAATCGACCCCGATGCTGGCGTTGGCGCTGGCAGACCCCGAGGCCTCGAAATCCATTGCCCCGATACTTCCACCGCCGGAGCCGTTTGCGGATGCGGAGATCTCGCTGTTCATGCGGGTCGCGAGTTCCGTTGCGACTTGGGAGCCGAGATCTTGCTTTGTTGTGACGCTCGATTCGGTCGATGTGTCTGTGGTCTGCTCCGTCGTGGTCTCGGTCACTTCCTCAAAGTACTTCGTGCTCTTGGCTTCGCGCTTCTTGATCTCGCCCGGCAGGATATTCTCGATGTAGCTGATCTCACCAACGGTGTACTTGACGAAGGTCTCGTCAACTCGCACCAGGTCGGCATGGCCCAGCAGCCGGACCTGGTCACCGAACATCAGTCGCGGGTTCTCCCTATAACAATCGGTGCCGGCAGGCGTGCTGGGCTGGACCCCGAGCGCGTCCGCCTTGGCAACAACTTGCTGGTACGCCTCGACGAACGTATCGGCCGCAATGCCGTGCTTCGCCAGGAGTACCTTGGTTTCGCGTTGTGCTGCCACCAGGTTGGGGGCGGTGGGCCCATTGCCGGCAAGCTGCTTCGGACTCATGTCGAGCACGGCTCCGAGGGAGTGGGTCTCGGATGCCGCCCGATAATCCGCTTTCAGCGCGGCCAGGCTGTTCCGACGCTCCTTGACGCGAACGGACAAGCTGACGTTGCTCTTCGAGCGCTTGCCCTTGGCCGGCCGTGCCTCGCCGGCGCTACCATCGTTTGTGCGCGGTACGGTCATGATCTGCCTGTAGCGCTCGTCTAGCTCGGACCGCTGCGCCGCAACTAGCTTGTTGCGCGCTGCCCACAGCATCTCCACGTGCTGTGCCAACTTTCCGATTTCCGCCGCGATCTTGTGGTCGGCCACAGGATGTGCATCGCGCAGAGGCGGGGGCGTCTTGATCTTGATCCTGGTCAGCACCGCACTCGGATAGTCGCCCTCTTCGTCGGTGCTGTGGAGTTCGGGGAAAAGCTCCACGAAGCTCAGCAGCCGGGCCGTCACGGTCGCCCGCTCCTCGTCGCGCAGGATCTTGAACGCCCACAGCGAGGCCAGGCAGTTGTCGAGATCCGCACGGTAGTTCTTGTCCGACGTGAACCCCGCGGCCGCGAACGCGGCAGGGTCGCGTACGACCTTCCGTGACGGCAACCGGTCGGCGGGAAGTGCCTTGATCGAAAGGTAGGTGAAATAGTCGAACCGCAGATCCGCCTCGCTACGAACGACGCGGTCGGACTTGATCTGGTCACGCGCCCAGGCGGTGCGCTCCGCCGTGGACATGTCGATCACGGCTTTAAGGCGTGATGAGGCGCGTGCGCGCTGGATGATGTCGATGATCCTGGGCTGTCGAATTCTGGTGTATCGAAAGATCTCTTTGGCACCGAATGGCGCTGCAGCTGGAATAGAAGGCATGGCTTGCGTTCTCCCCTATTATGTCAATTTAGACGCAGCACTCCGAAGGCTCCGCACTACTAGGGAAGGTCTGATTCATTCCCCTCTCCTGGGCTTAGACCCGATGGACCGCCATCCCATCTCCTCTGCTACTTTTTTATTCGAGATCGAATCTGGCTGCAGTGTTTGTTATCGCCTGGTGGAGCTATCGGATTTGAGTTCGATGGCTCTGTCGATACGTGGCCATCTGGTGAGAATTGCGGACGCGGGGCTCAGTGGTTTGGTTCGGCATGAACCCCTTCTCCGGTGCTGGCGACGATGACGGTCCGGAGGCTATGCTTTACCCCCAGCTTTGTCAATGAGAAATTGTGGCATCCTCACTTTACTTTTAGAACACAGACCTTGCGGACGTTCGTAGGCCGGGAGACAGAATCCATTCCGAGTGGTACTCTTATGCTGACCCGGAGACGATGCGGTGGGCAACCGCGTGGCAGGGAGTGGGCAATTGAAGGTACGGGGGTTACGAGGCCTTCGGCAGGAACCCCCACCCCACGTTCTATAGACCAAACGCCAACGATCCGCATCCTATGCGGGTCAGTCGCATGATGGGGCGGCGGCATGAGAGAAAGGGGACATTGCAATGTCGTGGTGGGTTAACGGCAAGGACAAGCGTGAGTTGTGGTTGATCGACTTCGATATTGCGTTCCTGGTCATCCCCGTGGGCGTCAGCGCTGCGATCGTGATTCCCCACGCACTGTTCAACCCCGCACCATTCATATACGCTTCGATCGCGATGGTGGCCTCCGGAGTCGTTAGCGTCTTTGCCGCCAAGCTGTCCTTGTTCCGTCGCGGGATCTGGGTGTCGTGGGGGCCGCGTCAAATGAGCAAGGCCTATGCAAGGCTCTACGTTGCTGGCTACGCCCTCATTGGCGTCGGCCTGCTGCTTATGCTTATGATGACCAAGGTTGTGAGCGCACCCGGGCGGGTGCCCTAGCCGTGCCGACCATGCCCTCGCAGCAAACAGCGGCCACGATCCACTTCTGTCGGCACGCGGCTGCACATTCGGCCGCTGCGCTAAAGGGGGGCGTTGAGACTGAAGAACACTATCCTTCGCGAAGATCTCGATGAAGAGTTCAATCAAATGACAGTACAAGAAACCCTCTCAGCGATGATCGCCCATCCGGTGTAGGTTCAGAGACCATCGAACATACCCCCTCGGACCGGTGACAGAGGTGTTTCGACAACCTCGTTAGAGGCTGACAGGAGTACGGCCGGTAACCATATCGCAGTGCGTGGCTGACCTTGCACCTACCGTTCGCATTGGCATTCGCCATCTGCTGTGTGAGATGGAATGGTTAACACAAAGGGGGTGGCCCCCTTAACTCTCCCTCGACTTTCTGGCGGCAGCTGACGGTCCTGCATCACACTGTCGTCGCATGTGCCTGGTCGCCACCGGCCGTGGCCGACCGGCTATCACCTGCGAGGCGCACCGCTCGCGCCAGTCAGACTGTCACTCCCGCCGCTTGCCCCTCTCCGGCACGCCGCCAACGGCCTCTGCCTCCTGTTTCCTCCGTGAACTGTGCATTGGCTCTCCCCTTCCTGTGCGAGAGCCAACTTCAGTTCAACAAAAGGAGGAAACAAGATGGCGACCAACAATTCATCCAAACGACCGGCGAATACGCTGCGATGCGGCAACATCAAGGCGACGATCTGGGAGAATACCAGCGAGAAGGGTCCATTCTTCGCCACCACGTTCTCTCGTCCGTTCAAGGATCAGTCCGGCATGTGGCGCAACGGGACCTCGTTCGGTCTGAATGACCTGGAGGCGCTGATGAATGTGGCGTTTGAGGCCAAAGAGTGGATTGCCGCTCATGGCGTGAAGCGCTGAGGTGCTTCATTGGGAAGCCTCCGGCCCTCCGGGGGCTTCCCTCAGGGGCGTGCAATAACCCTCCGGTTGTTGCACCTCGCCGTTGACTGTGCACTGATAAGAAACGCAATTGACACATGAGAAGCTCCTCGTCTGAATGGCCCCTGTGCCAGAAGGTCGGGGGGATAATGTTTACACAGCAGCTCTCGGCTAATCCCGCGCAAGAAATCGTAGTAGTTCCCTTCAGGCCGTACTTGACGCCGCTTCCAGATTGGCCAATACTTTCTCAGAACTCAGTCTGTCCTGGGACTAGGATTCATTCAAATCTAGGCGAGTCACAGAAATAGCCTTGCCTCCTGGTTTGGTTATTCGATCTAACGAACTGGTTCCGAGTGGACATATGTTGGGGTGAGGGGATCATGAGTGACTCAGGGTTGATTCGGGACATGGTGATCGTACTACCTGGCATCATGGGCAGTACGTTGGCGAAGAATGGGAAGCTCGTCTGGGCACCCTCGGCTGGGTCGGTTCTACGGTTAATTACCTCCTTCGGTCAAAGTATCAAGGAGATGGCACTACCCAGAGGTATTGGCGACAACCATCCTGGCGACAATGTTGAACCAGTGGCACTGATGCCGGACCTCCATCTGTTGCCCGGCATCTGGAGTATTAATACTGGGTACGACGCCCTCCTCGATTTTCTGCGGACGCGATTTCATTTCATTGAGGCATCACCCACGGATTCGGCACGGATTCCGAATCTCATACCAGTGGCCTACGACTGGCGCCTTTCGAATCGCTACAATGGCAAGCGTCTCAAGAGTATCGTCGAGCCAGCTCTTGATCGGTGGAAGGCCCAGGGGGGACAGTTCAAGGAGGCCAAACTGGTATTTATTTGCCACTCCATGGGCGGGCTTGTGGCCCGCTGGTACATCGAGAAGGAAGGGGGAGCCGCACTCACTCGTAAGCTCGTCACGCTCGGCACCCCATACCGGGGAGCCTTGAACGCACTAGACCAATTGGTCAATGGCGTCAAAAAGGGAATTGGTCCTCTGAAAATTGACCTCACAGCCTTCGCTCGTAGTCTTCCGTCGATCCACCAGCTTCTGCCGGAGTATGCATGTATCGAAACAAATAGGGGGCTGCTGAAAACGACTGAGACCTCCATTCCAGAGTTAGACTCAGCCATGGTGAGCGACGGCATGAGATTTCACGACGAACTTGACCAAGCGGTAGGTGTTCCCCATGCTGAGCTAGACGTCCATCCTATCGTTGGCACGAGACAGGCGACCTTGACGACAGCACGCATCGTAGGCAACTCGATCGAGCCGATTGAGTCCATCGGTGGCGAGGACGAGGGTGGAGATGCTACCGTGCCACGGCTTGCGGCCATTCCCAAGAGTATCCAACCCGACAGTCCGATTGTCCATCATGTAGCCGGCCAGCATGGGTCGCTGCAGAGCAACCAGGCAATACTGGACGAGATCGAAGGGATACTCACTGCCAAGCCGGTCATTTACAAAGCTGTGCCTCGGCTCGAAATTGGGATTAGGGCCGAGCCGATTCTCTTGGAGGGAGAGCGGATCAGGATCCAGGCGACTGTGCCCAGTGGAGAGCGGGTCGCGCTCCAGGCTAAGGTGATCAACGAGCAGGGGAAGACAGTAACGACCATGGGTTTGCGTGACGGAAATGGTGTTCACATGGGCGAGGTCGAACCCCTCCCACCGGGGGCGTACCAGATTGTTGTCGGAGGCAGGGGTTCTATGGCCGCCGCTGTTGCGCCGGTGACAGCAGTGGTACTAGTTTGGTCGACAGCAAACTGATTGATGGAAAGGTTTCGATGAACATCCCTTCAGTGTATGTCGGAGTCGGTGTCGGCACGTACAACGACCACGAGCATTTTGGGTCACTGCCTCAGGCCGTTGATGAGGTCCGTGACGTTTCGGAGATTCTCAAGGCACACGGCTACGAAGTGAAGGTCATCGCCGATCCTGACACGGAGCCCGCAAGGACGGAGCTGAAATGTAAATTACCGCAGGGCATGCTCAGCCGCGGTGGCTCCCTTGTCATTTTCTGGTCGGGTCATGGGGAGCCAACGCCGGAAGGGAAACTGTACCTCGTAGCGCGAGACGGCAAGCATGGAGAGGTGCCGGAGATCACCGCGGAATACCTGGCTGGCTTGGCCACGCGAACGGGGGCAAGCCAAATCCTCCTCATTCTCGACACCTGTTGCTCAGGCAAAGGAGTGATACCGGCAGTAGATCTGGCTGACCGGGTCATTCGTGAGCTGCCACCAAAGGCGGAGCGGGTATGGATTGGAGTCATTGCGTCAGCCATGGACTTCGAGCCAGCCCGTGATGGCGTCTTCGGTGCGCTCCTTCTGAAGCTCCTACGTGTGGGGCCCTCTGATCCGCAGCTTCGGATCCGTTGGGGCGCTTACAACGAGGGCGTGCGCGGCGATGACCTGATGGATGCGATAGCAAAGGAATGGGACATCGCAATCCCGCAGCGACCAAAACCAGCATCGGTCGGCGATCCTTGGGTGATGTTTCCGAACCCGCAATACGATCAGGATGCACCAGACCGGATCGTCGAGCATCTCCTCCTTGCGGCGCGGGGTGTCGGGCCAGGTGAAGAGGGTCTGTATTTCACCGGCCGCACCAATCAGATCGATAGGATCGTCTCGTGGATGCGTACTAGCAAGCCGGGGCTGTTTATCATCACCGGCCCACCAGGCAGCGGTAAGTCGGCAATGGCGGGCCGCATCGTGAGCCTCTCGAACCCAGCGGAACGGGCACAACTTCTTACACAGGGTCCGCTAGACCACAGTGATCCGGGAGAAAGCTCTGTTCAGGTACAAGTATACGCCAGGGGGGTGACGTCCGAGCGATTGTGTCAGCTCATGGACGAACAGCTTGTCCGGCGGGGAGTCATCCCGAGTAATCCGAGCGGACCGCGGAACAAATATGAGTTGCTTGGAGCGATCGAACGTATCCAGAAGCGACCACTAATAGTTATAGATGGACTCGAAGAGGCTGGAGCGGAGGCTTGGCGCATCGCCGAAGATGTGATCCGCTTGCTTGCCGCAAGATGCCTCGTGCTCGTTAGCACCCGCGAGCTGCCACCGCGCAGTGAAGGGGGCCTCTCTCTCACTCAGACTTTGGGCCCGGGCGAGACGATAGATCTGGGAGAATCAGCCATAGAAGGACAAACGCGTAATGCTGTCCGCCTCTACATCACAAAACGACTCTCCTCTGTCTCCAGAGGTATGGAGCCAGATAAGATCACTGATGCGATCGCACGCATCGCGCATGAAGAGCGGGAAGGGCTTTTCCTGCTTGCCCGGATTGTAACCTCCCAGCTCCTGACCGCTCCGGTGGACACCTCTGTTCCTGGTTGGGAGAGTCTCCTAGATCGAGGCATTGAGGCAGCCTTCGAGCGCGAGATTTCCAGGCTTCCCACCCTCCGGCGTGACCAACAGGAAATCCCTCAAGCTGCCAGGGAGCTTTTGACGGCACTGGCCTGGGCTGATGGTTCAGGTTTGCCCGACGACATCTGGCCGATCGTGGCCACAGCTCTGTCACCGACAGAGTCGACGTACCAGAGGGAGAACGTCTTCTGGCTCCTTGGGCTGGCAGGCCGCTTTGTGGTGGAGGGAGGCGAAAGTGGCCGTGCTGTCTACCGCCTCGCCCATCAGCGGTTTGTCGAGCACCTGCGGCCTCAGCCGATAACGATTGACGATCGGGCAACCACGGAAGATATGGCTGCCAGGATCGCCCCAGCTCTGGTCAAGCGCTATCGCCAGCTCCTAGAAAGTGGGCAGGCACCCGAGTCTCACGCCTACCTCTGGAATTACACCTGGCGTTATTGTGCCGATGCGGGAGGGAGGGGCATTTCGGCGCTCCGTGAACTCGTCGGTCACGATTCGAAGGCCTTTCTGCCCAACCTGGCCATGGCCCTCACCAACCTCGGCAACTGCTACAGTGAAGTAGGCCAGCGACAGGAGGCCGTGGCGCCCACAGAGGAAGC
>Ga0315290_10002502_pt1 | contig 12948 bp, 9 predicted proteins | sample YL17G12_0_MG_FD_203627 | JGI IMG/M metagenome (GOLD analysis project Ga0315290, IMG submission 203627) | Sediment microbial communities from Yellowstone Lake, YNP, Wyoming, USA - YL17G12_0 | ecosystem: Environmental > Aquatic > Freshwater > Lake > Sediment | place: USA: Wyoming | collected... | reverse complement strand
GGCAAGGGTCTCAGCTACCTATCTTCCGATCGCACGCGCTGGAACCTTCTCAACGGGTTCGACGGCCTGCCGTCGGATACGGTGAACGTGATCGTTCCCGAGGGCGATACGCTGTGGATCGGCACCACGACCGGACTCGCGCTGTGGAATGGACGCGAGATCGTCGGCACGCTTCCCGACGGCGTCAATCCCTCGCCGTTCGCGAGCGACAATATCACCGGCGTGGTCGTGATGGGGGACTCGCTGTTTGTCTCGACCCTCAGCGGTGTCTACCTGAGCCGCGTGAGCCAGAGCCTTGTCGACTGGACGCTGCTCGTCTCCGGTCTGCCCGCGACACGCATCGACTATCTCGTCGGCGACGGAAAAGACGTGTTCGCCTACTCGACCGAAGCCGCATGGGACGCGCCGTACCGGCTCGGTGGGACAACCTGGGTGCGGCAGGGCGGACTCCCCGGCATGCGCTCGATCGATTCCGACCGAGGAACCATCTACGCGATGACCGGAGCCGGAATCTATCGTTGGGACGGTGCCACGTACGTCCGGATTCCCGGCGCGCCGAACTCGCGCGTGCAGCCGTACCTGTGGATTGAGCCCGCCGTCGCGCCCGATGGCCGGCTTTACGGCGTGAACCGCGACGCTTTCTACGAGCAGGCCGATGGCGGTGCCGTTTGGACGTCGTCGCGTCCGGTCCAGCCGCCCGGCAACAACATCATCAACCTTGCGATCGAAGGTCCGCGTCTCTACGTCAACACATTCGCCGAGGGCATCGGCCGCTATGACGGCACCCATTGGAAGCTGTGGGCGCCGGGTTCGTGCCGCCTGCCGAATTGTATCGCCGACACCACGTTCTTGAATCCGGTGTTCGCATTCGCGATGCTCATCGACAAGCACAGCACCAAGTGGTTCAGCAATTGGGGCGGGATCGACAGGCCGGATGCGCCCGGTGCCATCGAGCGCATGCGGGACGACACGAACCCCCCGCAGTTCACGAGGGTCCAGGCGTGGGACGATGGGTTCGTCCCGGTTCGCCACACGTTCGCGGTGGCCTCCACGCTCGACTCCAGCGGCGGGCACTGGTTTGGCATGGACAGCGCCGAGCGCGAAGATCCGGCGTACTCACCGATTGGGATCGACTACTACGATTCGAACGGCGTGTTCGTGCGCAACATCGGCGCGTCCCCTACGACGCTCAGGACCGGCCGCATCCTCGCGCTCACCACCGACCGTCTCGGCACGGTGTGGGTGGGAACGACCGGGCAGGGGATCCAGCGCGTGATCTGGGATGGCAACCCGGCGACGACACCTGTGTTCCTCACCGTGTCGCCCGACGACCGGGACGACGTGCGCGGCATCGTCGCGGCTGGAGACACCGTGTGGGCCCAGAGCACGAACAACGTACGTTCTTACCGGCGCTCCCTGGCGAGCCTGATCGACGAGTTCCCGGTGCCGGCCGGGCCGTCTGACATTGCCGGTCACAGCCTCGAGGGTGCCGCCGACGGAACTGTGTGGGCAGGCACTGTCAACGGTGTGCGGGTCTACCGCCGCGACGGCTCGATCCTCACCGACTTCACCGCCGCGAACTCGCCGCTTGCGAGCGACGAGGTGCGCGCGATCCGTTCCGATCGCGCGACCGGCGTACTGTGGATCGGCACGACGGCCGGGCTCCATCGTTACGATCCGGGTTATGTTCCGCCCGCGCCGCCGACCGTGGCGAAGCTCGAGGCGCGCATCTATCCGAACCCGGCCCGCCTCACCGCGCTCGGCATCGAGCTGCGCATCCTCGGCAATACAAGCGACTATCACGGTTCGATCTACGATCTCAACGGGCGCATCGTGCACTCGTTCTCGGGTGCGGCGAACGCGGCTTGGATCTGGAACGGGCGCGACCGCAACGGGCGCCTGGTCCAGCCGGGAGTGTACTTCCTGCGCGTCGAAGCCGGCGGTAGCTCGGCCGTGCTGCGCATCGCGCTGCTCCATTGATGGTGCGCACCGCGCGTGCTTTCGTCTCCGCGTGAGTGAACCGTTCCATATCCTCGACGACGCGCCTGGCGCGTGGGACGCCCTGGTCCGTGACGACCCGGGCGCCACGCCCGCGCACCGGCCAGAGCTGTGGCGCATGCTTGCGGATGCGCTGCCCGGCGGCCGCGTGGCGTTCATCGCGGTCGAAGACCATGGAACTCTGATCGGCGGCGCGGGCGTGGTGATCGAGCGCCGCGCAGGCTTTCGCTGGATCCACGCCCAGCCCTGGCTTCTCACTGGCGCCCCGCTCGCGCAGGATGGCGCTCACCCGCTTGTCGATCGCGCCGTCGCGACGGGATTCCATGCCCTGATGCGCGACCTCGCGTCGGTGGGAGGCGAGTGGGCGTGCTACCGGCCGGATGGACCCGAGCCAGCGCCCGAGGCACTCGAAATCGTTCCGGGTACGACGTCCCGCGTCGAGACCGCGGTCGTCGATCTCAGCCGTGGCCTCGGTTCCGCGCGCGCGCGACTCGGCAAGCGGCTGCGCCAGTACCTGCGCAATGAAACGCGCCTGCTCGAGTTCGCCGACGAGCCCGACGCGGTCGAGGAGGTCTACGTGTTGTACGCGCGCCAGGCGCGCGGATGGCCAGGGTACGCGCCGCTGCCGCTCGAGTTGTCGCGGCGGCTGCTGGTACAGCGCGGCGGCGCGCATGAGGGGCGCGAAGCCGCGCCGCTCGCTCGTCTGTTTACCCTGCGCGACCAGGGCCGGCTGCTCGCAGCAACTCTGTTCCTCGATCACCCACGTGAATTGTTCGCATGGTGGAGCGGCATCAGCCCGCGCGCCCGCGGACGGCATGTGTTTCCGCTCCTGTTGTGGAAGGCCGTAGAGTGGGCCGCGATGCAGGGCCGCGCACGTGTAAACCTCGGTGGCAGCGCTGGACGCGCGTCGCTGATCGCGTTCAAAGAGGCGCTCGGCGCAGAAGACCGCGCGTTCCCGGTGCGGTGGCTGTCCGCGCGTCACGCCACGACCGCGGGGCGCACGATTGCCGCACTGCAGGCGTGGCGCCGCCGCGCCCGGCCGCGCGGAGTGACATCGGAAGCGGTTGAGTCCAGGGAGGGCGACGCGTGAAGATCGCGACACTGGGCAACGCCGCAGTCATCCACACCCGCCGCTGGGTCGAATGTTTCCGCGCGCGCGGTCACGAGGTGCGCGTCTGGTCGCTCGAGCCCGCAGCCGAGGGCTGGGACGCCCACGTGCTGCCGCGCGCCCCGCTGCCCGGCTTCCTGCGCTACGGGCTCGCGACTCCGGCGCTCACCCAGGCACTTGCGCGGTTCCAGCCGGATGTGGTCGATGCGCACTTCGTTCCCAACTACGGCGTGATGGCGGCGCTGTCGGGATTCCACCCGTTCTCGATCACGGCGTGGGGATCGGATCTGCTCATCGACGCACCGCGCGACGTGTTGCAGCGTGCGCGTGCGCGGTTCGTGCTGACGCGCGCCGATCTGGTGCTCGCCGACAGCAACAACCTCGCGGCCGCCGCTCGCCAGCATGGCGCCGATCCCGCGCGCGTCCACGCGATTCCGTGGGGTGTCGAGATCGAACGTTTCGCCGCACTCCCGGCGCGCGAACCGGGTCTGTTGTTCGGCGCGCGCATGCACGAGCCGGTCTACGACATCCCGACGCTCATCCACGGCGTGCGACCGGTGCTCGCGCGTGATCCGCATGCGCGCCTGGTGCTGGCGGGCGACGGCAGCCTGCGCGCGGAGCACGAGCGCCTCGCAGGCGAGTTGTTGCCGCGCGATCGTGTTCAGTTCGTCGGCTTGCTCGCACCTCACGAGCTCGCGAACTGGCTCGGTCGTGCCGAAGTCTACCTGTCGTCGTCGTGGTCCGACTCGACGTCGGTGACGCTGCTCGAGGCGATGGCCGCGGGCGCCGTGCCGGTCGTGAGCGACATCGACGGTAATCGCGAATGGCTCGCCGACGGCGATGGCGCGCGGTTGTTCGCACCCGGCGATGCCGCGGCGATGACGCGCGCCATCGAACAGGTGTTGGACGATACGGCATGGGCCGCATCGGCACGCGCGCGCAACCGCGCGGTGATCGAGGCGCGCGGCGTATGGAATACCAACATGGGCCACATCGAAGCGCTGTTCGAAGCCCTCGCACGGGGAGCGCGCCGGGGATCGCGGGCCCGGGAGCATCTGGGTTGAGCGCGCGGACGGGTCGGGCAGGATGACCGCGCGCGACGCGGATGCCGGAAGCGCGGGCAACGTCGGGGCGGGAGCGCGTCCTGCGCGCCGCCTGCTCGTGCTGAGCTATTTCTTCCCGCCACACGCGGGCGGGGGAGTCCATCGCGTGCTCGGGTTCACGCGGTATCTTCCGGCGCACGGCTGGGAATGCACTGTGGTGTGCGCGGGCGAGCGCGACTTTTGGGTCCACGACCCGAGCCTCCTTAAGCGCATCGATCCGCGCACCGAGGTGGTGCGGGTGCCGGGCGGCAGCGCTCCCGCGGCGTGGCTGCGGATGCGGCGCAACGAGAGTGGCTCGCGATCGCAGGAGACATTCGGCGTCTTGCGGCGACTCGCCGACTGGTGGCTGATCCCCGATCCCTACATCGGATGGTCCGCTCGCGGCCGCGCAGCGGGGGAACGGATGCTCGCGCGCGGTCGATTCGACGCGATGCTCTCGTCATCGCCTCCCGACAGCGTGCACCTCGCGGCCGCCGCGCTGAAGCAGCGCTTCGGGCTGCCGTGGGTGGCAGATTTCCGCGATCCGTGGATGGGCCTCCATCACCGCACGCCGCCGACCGCGTGGCACGCGGGGCGTCAGTCGGCACTCGAGCAGCGCGTGCTCGAGCGGGCGGACGTGGTGCTGACGGCGACGCGCGCACATGCCGATCTGCTCGAAGGCCGCTCGGCCGGTCGAGCGCAGCGCGTGGTGCATCTGCCGAATGGTTTCGAGCCGAACGACGCTGCGGTCGCCGCCGAGGACGTTGATCCCGAACGGTTCCTGATCGTGTTCACCGGCACCTTGTTCCGGATGCCGGATGCGGAGATCTTTCTCGAAGCGTTGCACGAGATGCTGGCACACGATCCCGCGGCGCGCCGCCGCGTGCGTGTGAGATTCGCCGGGCCGTACGAGACCGGTTACGCTGATCGCTCGATCGCGTTGGGTCTCACGCCGGGAATCGTCGACTTCCTGGGACCGATCGCGCACGCCGACACACGTGCGCTCCAGCGCCGGGCGGACCTGCTCGTGCTCTGGAAGATGGAACGCATGGAGGCCACCGTGCCGGGCAAGCTCTATGAGTATCTCGATTCCGGCCGTCCGCTCATCGCGCTGCTCGCGGACCGCGACGATGCTGCGCTGCTGCTGGAGCGCACCGCCGGCGAGCGCGTCGCACCCGGCGATCGGGCGGGACTCATCGCCGCGCTCGAGCGGCACTACGCGCAGTGGAAGGATCGCGGGCGGGCGGGCGCGCAACGTCCCGAGTGGCTCGCGGACCACACTCGCGCACGCCTCGCCGGCCGGCTCGCCGCGGAGCTCGACACCGTCGTGGGCGCGGGGCTGCGGCATCCGCGCCGTGGCATCGAGCACCGATGACCCCTGCCATCCGCGCGCAGGAGCCGATGCTGCAGGTCGAGCGCATCGGACTCGCAATCGGTTTGATCGCAGCGGTCGTGCTGATGTGGCCGCTGCGAGCGCACGTCACCGACGATACCTACGTCCACCTCCAGTATGCGCGCCACCTCGCGCAGGGCAGCGGTCCGGTGTTCAATTCGGGCGAGCACGTCTACGGTTGCACCAGCCCGCTGTGGACCGCGCTGCTCGCCGACGCGATCGCACTCGGATGGAACGGCCTGGTGGTGTCGCGCGTCATCGGCTTCGTCGCCACACTCGTGACCATCCCGCTGTTCCTGCAGCTCATGCGCCGCACCCTGCGTTTGCCCGCGCTCCGTGCGTTCGCGATCGTTGCATGGGCGTTCAATGCATGGATGCTGCGCTGGTCGACCTCGGGCATGGAGACCCCGCTCGCTGTGGCGCTGACGCTCGCGGGCTTTGTCGCGTTCACCGAAGGGCGGCAATGGGGTTCGCGTCCCGTGCGCACCGGAGCGCTGTGGTCGCTTGCGGCGATGACCCGTCCCGAGGCAGTGTTCCTGCTCGTGTTGTGGGGCATTCTGATGCTGGTCGACACGAACAATCGGGGGCAGTTGCGGCGGCTCGTGTACGGACTGATGCCGCCGATCGCGATCTACGGCTCGTGGCTGCTGTTCGCGCGATTTTCGTTCGGCTCGTTCTGGCCGCGCTCGATCGCCGCGCGCAGCGTGGAGCCGGCAGGGTTCAGCTCGCTGCTCGACCAGGTCCGTCTGATCGCAGAGACGGACGGCATCTTCATGCTGCTGCTCGCGGTCTCGCTCGTGTTCGGCGGACGCGCTGTGTGGAATCGCGGCACACCGGGTGCGCAACGCCTGCTGCCTCTACTGTGGATCGTGTCGCTGCCGATGCTGCTCGTGGCGCGCGGCGTGCCGGCCAGTTCTCGCTACATCGTGGTGCTGCTGCCGGTGCTCGCGTGGCTCGCGTGGCTGGCTGCCGATCGCTGGTGGCTCGGCGAGGAGCCCGAGTCGCGGCCGCGGCGCACCCAGGCGATGGTGCTCGGCTTCGCGGTGATGGCGGTCGTGGTGGTGCTGAATCTCGGCATCTACCGCCAGATCGTCCACCCGCGAGTGATTCGATCGAGTGACATTCTGCGCGCGAGCCTGGTGCATTGGGGCGACTGGTTCGGCCAGCACTCGGAGCCTGGCGCATCGATCGCGTCGAAGGAAGTGGGGGCGCTGGCATATCACAGTCAGCGTCGCGTCTACGACCTGACGGGTTTCATCTCGCCCGAGCTCGAGCCGCACATGCGCGGCGGGGGCGATCCGATCGCCGCGTTCGCTTTCGCGAAGGTGGCGCGCCCGACGTTTCTCGTCGACCGCTCGACGCGCGCATTCGATCTCATCGAGCGCAGTCCCTATGGCGCCGCGCTCACACCGCTGGGCCGCGCGCCCGCCTACATCAGCCGTGCCCGCAACGATTCGGTCTATACGTTCTACAAGATCGATTGGAGCGTCTACGACACACTCCGCACGCGCGCGGTGACGCCGTGAATCGCGCGTTCCATTCGAGTGCACGTCCGTGCACTCGGTGCATTCACGATTATTCCCGCCGCGCCCGCGCTTTTCTTTTGACACGCACTCGCTCCAAATCTATTGTGCGGCTCGGTGGGGAAAAGTGGTAGAACGTGGTTGGCGGTGGATTTTCGTGGACCCTCGTGGTGGAAAGATGAGCGTATGGCTTCCTTTCTTGGCACCGACCATTACGCGATCGATCACAAGGGCCGCATCGCGATTCCCGCGTCGTTGCGACGCGGGGAGGGTCGCAAGAAGCCGATCACCGCGTTCGTGCTCGCTGAGGGCCTCGACGGATGCCTCGCGCTCTATCCGCCAGAAGAGTGGGCGCGTGTCGAAGAAAGGCTGCGACGCATCCCCATGGGAACCCGGAACGGACGCGCCTTCCAGCGCGCCTTTCTCCAGCATGCTGTGAAGGTGTCGGTGGACGCGCAGGGACGCATCACCATTCCACCGGCGCTGATGCGCCGTGCAGGCCTCGGCAAGGAAGCCGTCCTGCACGGACAGATTAGCAAGATCGAAATCTGGAACCCCGAGCGGCTGGAGGCCGAGCTCAAGAACGGCCAACAGAACCTCGAAGAGCTGGCAGCCGAAGTACTCAGGGAAGACTAGCGCCTGTGTCGCTCGTGGAATTCGATGGTGCTCGCCTCGCACTCGCGATCAATCTGGAGCTCAGCCATGGCCGGCACGGTGCTGCCGCCCGCGTCGAGTTGCTGGAACGCGCGGGGCGCCGCGTCGCGCGCGTTGATCTGAGCGGCTGGGTGGAGGAGGTCGCGATGGGTCGTTTTGAGCGCGCCGTGCAGGATCTCGCCGGACGCGGAGTGGAGGGTTTGATCCTCGACTGCTCGCGGCTCCGTCACGTCGACCACCGTTGCATGCCGCGCCTCACGTTCGCGATGGCGCCGTTCGCGCTGCGCCGTGAAGGCCTCGCGGTGCTGGGCCTCTCGCCCGGACTGCGCGAGCGTTACCTGAGGTCCGAGAATGCCGCCTGCGCCGATCGCGCGGTTTCGAGCCCGGTCGCGGTGCCGGCGGCGGGCGAGCGTGAGTGGCCGTCATGAACCGGTTCTGCTCGCCGAGACACTCGCATTCCTGCGCAACGGTGCCGGTCTCTATCTCGATGCGACGGTCGGAGACGGCGGACATGCCGAAGCGCTTCTCGACAGCGATCCCGGCGTGCGTCTATTCGCGACCGACCGTGACCCCGGCTCGCTTGCCGCAGCGCGTGACCGGCTCGCGCGGTTCGGAGCGCGCGTGAGCTTCGCGCACGCGACCTTCCGCGAGCTGCCGGAGGCACATCGTGACGCCGGGGGAGAGCGTTTCGCGGGAGCGCTGCTCGATCTCGGCCTATCTTCGCGGCAAATCGACGACCCGCAGCGCGGCATCAGTTTCGCTGCGGACGGGCCGCTCGATCTGCGCATGGACCCGACGCGCGGTACCGCGGCCGCGGCCCGCCTTGCGGATGCCGACGCGGACGTCGTCGCGGACGTGCTGCGCCGGCTTGGCGATGTCGGTCCCGCACGGCGTCTCGCGCGCGCAATCACGGCCGCGGCCCGGGACGGTCGGCTGTCGAGCACGCGGGCTCTGGCCGAGCTCGTCGATCGCACCTGGGGCGGCCCTCCTCATCCTCGCAATCGCGCGCGGGTGTTCCAGGCGCTGCGCATGTGGGTGAACGAGGAGCGCGAGGATCTGGAAGCCGTATTGGAATGGCTGCCCGTTGCGATGCGCGCCGGAGGGATTGTCGTGACCCTCGCGTACCACTCGGGCGAAGATCGGTGCATCAAGTACGCGTTGCGCGGCCGTCCCGAGACGGTTTCGCGGCGTCTGCCCGAACCACTTCGCGTGGCGTCCCCGTGGGACGAGCTCACGCGCCGAGTCGTTGTTCCATCGATCGACGAAGTCCGCGCGAATCCGCGCGCGCGCAGCGCGCGGCTCAGGTCATTCCGCAGGAGGGTTTCATGAGAGATGAAGCACGAGGTCGCGCCCCATTCTGGCGGGCTCATCCGGCGCGCGTCGTCCGTCCCGAGCTGTGGGCGATGGCGATCGTGGTCGTGGGCATGCTGCTCGTCGAAGTGTGGCAGTCCGCGCGCATGGCGGAATCGTGCCTTGCGCTCGATCACTCGCGTCGCGCGCTGACGCAGCAGCGGTCGAGGCTCGCGTACGATCGCGCGCGTCTCGATCGCGGCTGGAACCGCTCGGAGCTGGGGCCCATCGCGGCACGGCTTGGGCTGGCACCTGTGGACGGCGCGCAGCAGATCGAGCTGCCGGCCGGATACCTCGCGCGTTCGAGCGCACCGAGGACGGGGACGGACGCCCCCGCACTGGCGTGGCTTGATCAAGTGTCCCGCGCACTCGTTCCGGAGGCGACCGCCCGCAGCCGCTAGAGCGGCTCAAAGCGCGGCATCACACATGGAGAGATGACCGGCCGTACCACCGCACCGCGCACGTCGGGCCGGCGGTTGGCGTGAACCGCCGTTCCACGGAGGGAGCTTGGCCCACAGGGAGACGCGCAGGAGTCGGGTGTTGGTGGCTGCGGCCGGTCTGTTATTCGGATTCGCGGTGTTGTGGCTGAGGGTCGGCTGGCTCCAGATCGCACAGCACCGGCACTACGCCGAGCGTGCGGAGCGTAACCAGGAGCAGCGCGTGCTCGTGCGTCCGGTGCGCGGCCAAATCCTCGATCGCTACGGCGAGCCGCTCGCCCACGATCTCGTCACGTATTCGGTGTCGGCCGCACCCCGCGAGATGACCGATCCGCGTGCCACCGCATGCGATCTCGCGAAGACACTCGGCCTCACCGCGAAAAAGCTCGAGCGCGAATTCACCCGGCGTCCCCGCTTTCTGTGGGTGGCACGCCGCGTGGATCCCAATCGCGGACTTGAGATCTCGTCGTGGAAGCGGCGCGGCGTGTACGTCAGCGCCGAGACTCAGCGCGAATATCTGCTCGGCGACGCGGCCTGCGAGATCCTCGGACGCACGAACCTCGATCACATCGGGATCGACGGTCTCGAACTCCAACTCGATGATGAACTGCGGGGGCAGCCCGGCTGGGCGACGCTGTTCCGCGACGGCCGCGGCTTCTCGCACGCGCTGCCCGGCGGATTACGGCGCAGTCCGGAGAACGGTCGCAATGTCGTGCTCACTCTCGACGCCGAGCTGCAGTCGATCGCCGAGATGCATCTCGCGCGCGCGGTCGACACGCTCGACGCGGTGCGCGCGTTCGCGCTGTTTCTCGATCCGCGCACGGGTGAGGTGCTGGCATCGGTGAACATCCCCCATCTGCCTCCAGGCAAGGCGCGGAATTGGAACTTCACCGACCAGTTCGAGCCGGGTTCGACGTTTAAGATCGTGGCCGCTGGTGCCGCGCTCGAAGAGGGACTCGCGCGTCCGGACCAGGTATTCCAAGCCTCGGCCGACGGCAAGCTGTTGCTCGCACCGGGAGCGGTGTTCCACGACGTGCACAAGCAGGCGTCCTGCACGTTCCGCGACGCGATCCGCTGGTCGAGTAACATCGTCATGGGCAAGCTCGGGATCATGCTGGGTCCAGAGCGCTTGTATCGCTATTGTACGACGCTTGGCTTCGGCGGCATCACCGGCATCGGGTTCCCCGGGGAGGCCGGCGGCAAGCTGCGCAGCCCGGCACAATGGTCGCTGCGGTCGTGCCCGACGATCGCGATCGGCCATGAGTTGTCGGTGACGCCGATTCAGCTCGCGCTTGCCTACGGCGCGATCGCCAATGGCGGCATCCTGATGGAGCCGATGCTGGTGCGCGAAGTGCGCGAGCCCGACGGAGCCGTGGCGCACACTCACGTGCCGCGTGCCGTACAGCGGGTATTCAGTGCGCGCACGACCGAGTTGATGCGCGGCATGCTCACGGCCGTGGTCGACAGCGGCACGGCGAAGGCGGCCCGCGTGCTCGGAACGCCGATCGCGGGCAAGACCGGAACGGCGCAGAAGTACGACGCGGCAGTGGGGACCTACGGTGCGCGCAAGTACATTTCGTCGTTCGTGGGATTCGCGCCCGCTGACAATCCGACACTGGTGGGCGTGGTCGTGATCGACGAGCCGCGCGGCAAGCGCTACTACGGGGGCGAAGTCGCGGCACCGGTGTTCCGCGAAATTCTGCTCGATCTGCGCCGCCTCGCGCGCGACGAGTTCCGCGGCGCGTACGCGGCGGTTGCCGCACGGCCTCCGGCCCCGGCTGCGGTTGTCGTGCCCGACCTGCACTTGTTGCTGCCGGGTGCGGCGCGGCGTCGGCTCGCCGAGTCGCATCTCAGCGTGCGCTTCGCGGGTGCGGGCATGCGCGTGATCGCGCAGCATCCGGTCGCGGGATCGGAAAGCGAGCGCGGCGGTACGGTCACGCTGTGGTTGTCGGCGCCGTCCGATTCCGCGAGCCGCGTGCTGCCGGACCTCGCTCGGCTTTCGGTGCGCGAGGCGCTGCGCAGTCTCGCGTGTTTGTCGGTGCACGCACGCATCGAAGGCAGCGGTCTCGTGACGCGCCAGGAACCGCCTCCCGGCACTGCGCTTCCGCTGCGCGGCGACTGCCGGTTGTGGTTCAAGCCGGGCGCGGTCCCCGCCCCGGCCGCCAGCTCTGCCGGCGAGCGCATTGCCGTCGCGACCGGGGCGCCATGACCCTGCGGGCCGTGCTCGAAGAGATGGAGGCCGTCGCCGTGCACGGTGATTCGGACATCGAGATCGCGGGAATCGCCTACGACTCGCGGCGTGTGCGACCGGGGGACCTGTTCTTCGCGCTCGGAGGTGTGCGTGCCGATGGCCGCGCGTTCGTGCGCCAGGCGCTCGACGCCGGGGCCGTCGCCGCGGTCGTTCCCGCCACAGCCGCCGGAGTCGCCGCGGTCGGTGCGACGCTGGTCGAGGTCCAGGACCCGCGCCGCGCGCTCGCCCAGGCGTCACTCAAGTTCTGGGGCCATCCGTCGCGCGAACTCGCGGTGGTGGGTGTGACGGGCACGAATGGCAAGACCACGACCACCTATTTGCTGCACGCGATCCTCGCCCACGCCGCGGTGCCCGCCGGCTTCGCGGGGACGACCGGCGTGAGGTTTGCAGGCGAGCTTCGGCCCTCGGCGTTCACGACCCCCGAGGCGCCCGAGTTGTACGGCTTGTTGCGCGAGATGGTACGGCGCGGAGTGCGCGTAGTAGGACTCGAGCTCAGCAGCCACGCGCTCGCTCAGCACCGCTGCTTCGGCATCGATCCGGACGTCGTGGTGTTCACGAACCTGAGCCACGACCATCTCGACTACCACGGCACGCTCGCGCGATATCTCGACGCCAAGCTCATGCTGTTCGACCGGCGCAATGATCCGGCGGCGGTCAAGCGCGCCACCGCGGTCGTGAACGCCGATGACCCGGTCTTTCCAGCGGTGCGCGACGCGGCGGCGGCCGGCCGGCTCGCAATCGTGACCTATGGTGCGGCGAGCGGCGCGGACATTGCGATCGAGGCAGTCACGCCACGCACCTCCGGGCTCGCCTTTACGCTGCACGACGGCGCACGTGCGCTCAATGTGACGCTGCCGCTGCTCGGGCGCTACAACGCATGGAATGCCGCCGCCGCCTATGGCGCCGCGCGCGCACTCGGTATCGCGCCCGAGACGGCCGCGGCGGGGCTCGCGCGCGCGGGCGGAGTCCCGGGACGGCTCGAGCGCATCGAAGCCGGGCAGCCGTTCGCGGTCGTCGTCGACTACGCCCACACACCCGATGCGCTCGGTCGCGCGCTCGACGCGGTGCGTGAGCACTTCGAGAACCGCGTGCTGTTGGTGTTCGGTTGTGGAGGCGATCGGGATCACGCGAAACGGCCCGTGATGGGGCGAA
>Ga0315290_10002497_pt1 | contig 12959 bp, 9 predicted proteins | sample YL17G12_0_MG_FD_203627 | JGI IMG/M metagenome (GOLD analysis project Ga0315290, IMG submission 203627) | Sediment microbial communities from Yellowstone Lake, YNP, Wyoming, USA - YL17G12_0 | ecosystem: Environmental > Aquatic > Freshwater > Lake > Sediment | place: USA: Wyoming | collected... | reverse complement strand
GGAGGAGTTCTTCCACACCTTCAATGCACTACTGGAAGATCAGCGGCAGGTCATTCTCACCTGTGACAGATATCCCAAGGAAGTCAATGGGTTAGAGGAGCGGTTGAAGTCCCGCTTTGGATGGGGCCTGACGGTTTCCATCGACCCTCCAGAGCTGGAAACCAGCGTGGCCATCCTGATGAGCAAGGCGGCAGCGGGCCACAAGGAGCTGCCGGAGGAGGTCGCCTTTTTCATCGCCCAGCGCATCCGTTCCAATGTACGGGAACTGGAAGGGGCGCTACACCGGGTGCTGGCCAACTCCACCTTCACCGGCCGCCCCATAACCCTCGAGTTCGCGAAGGATGCCCTCCGAGATCTCCTGGCGGTGCAAGACAGGCTGGTGACCATCGAGAACATCCAGAAAACGGTGGCTGAGTACAGCAAGGTGCGCGTGTCGGACCTGCTCTCGAAACGCCGCAACCGGTCAATCACGCGACCTCGCCAGATTGCCATGAGCCTCGCGAAGGAACTCACGAATCACAGCCTGCCGGAGATCGGCGACCAGTTTGGCGGGCGGGACCACACGACGGTCCTCCACGCCTGCCGACGCGTGAAGCTGCTACGGGAAACGGAAACGCGCGTGCGAGAGGATTATCAGAACCTTATCCGGATTCTGACCGCCTAGTCAGGCAAAAGGTGTCAACGAGCACTCAGCATGGATATCTGCTGTGTAGAAGGTGCGTATGTTGTGGACAACAGAATCAGGGGTCACGTACCCACAGCTTCCGCACAGGTGCTACATTGTCTGTCAGGTGGGTAGCCCACAGCGCGAAGCTGAGGCAAACACCTGTAATTAAAGGACTAGTTTCACTTTATAAACAGGCAAGACCTGCCTTAATAATAACTACTATGTCTTTAATCAAGACCAATAATTAAAGCTACCTGCATAGGATCCTGGGATGAAGTTCACCACGTTACGCTCAACACTCCTTAAGCCTATTCAAGCCGTTATTGGCGTCGTGGAACGTCGGCAGACGATGCCCATTCTCGCTAATGTGCTCCTGGTTGTCCGAGGTCAGGAACTCGCCGTCACCGCCACCGACCTTGAGGTCGAGCTCGTTGCGCGGGTCCCGCTCGACAAAGTCGATAGCGGTGGTGAAGTAACGGTCCCGGGACGGAAGCTGCTGGATATCTGTCGCGCGTTGCCCGAGGACGCCAGCGTCCAGATACAGTTGGACGGGGACCGACTCGTTGTGAAATCCGGGCGGTCACGGTTCGTGCTCGGCACGCTGCCGGCGGCAGAGTTTCCGGTGGTCGATGAGGTGGAGCCTGTTCAGAGCCTGCATCTCAGCCAGATGGATCTGCGCAGACTCCTGGAAAAGACCCATTTCGCAATGGCGCAGCAGGACGTGCGTTATTACCTCAATGGGCTCCTGCTGGAGACCGGCGAGAAGATGGTCCGGGCGGTAGCCACGGACGGACATCGTCTGGCCCTGTGTGAGGTGCAGATCGAGACCCAGAAAGGCGGGGCTAAGGGGCGAAAGCCCGAGGGCCATCAGGTGATCATCCCGCGGAAAGGCGTGCAGGAGCTCCAACGACTGCTCCTTGGGGAAGGTGCTGTGGTACTAGCTATCGGAACGAATCACGTTAGGGCCACAATCGGCGACATTCGCTTCACATCGAAGCTAATTGACGGCCGTTTCCCGGATTATGAGCGAGTGATACCGAAGCCACAAGGCAACGTTCTCAAAGCCGGGCGTGATGTTCTGCGCCAAGCGCTGCAACGTGCCGCGATTCTATCCAACGAGAAATACCGGGGTGTCCGCCTGGAGCTCGCTGATTCCACGCTCCGTATCCAGGCCAACAACCCGGATCAGGAAGAGGCCCGTGACGAAATCGAAGTCGAGTACGGTGGCCAAGCTCTGGAAATTGGCTTCAACGTCAACTATCTGCTGGACGCATTGGCGGCCGTGGAAAGTGAGCAGGTCGAGTTGGGTTTCGTGGATGCTAATAGCAGCTGCCTGATCAGCGGCCCCGGGTCTGTGCAGGCCCGGTACGTCGTGATGCCCATGCGGCTGTGACGTGACGGCCCCCGCCCCGGGCCCGGTCATCGCCGAGGTCCAGCTCGGGTCCTTTCGCTGCTTCGAGGCGGCCCGTCTCGAGCCGGGGCCGGGTTTCAACCTCATCGCGGGCGGCAACGCTTCTGGAAAGACGAGCTTGCTGGAGGCATTGTATTTCCTGGGTCGGGGCACGTCGTTTCGCGCTGCCCGGGCCGAGGCGGCGATCCGCTTTGAGGCCGACCGGTGCACCTTGTTTGCCAGACTGGGCGCGGGCCTTGCCGGCCGGGTCGGGCTGGAGGTGTCTAGGTCCGACGGACTGGCCGTCCGGGTGGACGGCGTTCCTGGAACCCGCGCCGATTTGGTCAGAGCATTGCCCGTTCAAATTCTGGAGCCCGCCAGCCACGAGCTCGTTAGTGGGCCGCCGGCAGGGCGCCGGCAGTTCCTCGATTGGGGCGTGTTCCACGTGGAACCAGCCTTTCTGCCCGCCTGGCAGCGTTACCGACGGGCGTTGCAACAACGAAACGCGGTCCTAAAGACCCGCAATGCCACTGGGGCCTGGCACTGGGACGATAGCCTGGTGGCGGACGGCTTGGTCGTTGACGAGTGCCGCCGCCGCGCCATGGCACTGCTCCAGCCCCGGTTCAATCAAGTTGGAGAGCGCCTGCTGGACGCCGCGGTGGAGTTGAGCTACCAGCCGGGCTGGGCGGAGGGCCGCGATCTGGCGGAAGCCCTGGTGGTTTGCCGGGATCGGGATCTGCAGATGGCCACCAGCACGGTCGGTCCCCATCGCGCCGACTTTCGCATCACAGTGCGCAGCCGGAGGGCCCGGGATACCGTCTCCCGGGGTCAAGAGAAGCTCGTTGCGGCTGCCCTGACGCTGGCCCAAGTGGAGCTGGTCGCCCAGAGCCGGGCGCAGACCGTGGTCCTTCTGCTGGATGAGCCAGGCGCCGACTTAGACCAAGAACACCTGGCCCGCCTGCTCACGATCGTGGCCGATGCCCCAGTGCAGTCCTTCGTAACCTCCCTGGATCCGGCAGGAGTCACGCTGCCGGAAGGCGCCCGGGCGTTTCACGTGGAACGCGCCGGGGCCGCGAGTTTTGCTATAATTTCTGGATAGCAATTCAGAGTTTCTCATGGTCGAATCAGAGCGCTACGATTCCAGTAATATCAAAGTCTTAAGGGGCTTGGACGCGGTTCGCAAGCGCCCTGGGATGTACATCGGTGACACCGATGACGGCACCGGTCTCCATCACATGGTTTTTGAGGTCGTCGATAACGCCATCGACGAGGCACTCGCCGGCTTCTGCACCAACATCACGGTCACCATTCACGCCAACGAATCCGTCACGGTCACCGACGATGGGCGCGGGATCCCCGTAGATATTCACCCGGAAGAGGGAAAGTCCGCTGCCGAGGTGATCATGACGGTCCTCCACGCGGGCGGAAAATTCGACAGTAACTCCTACAAGGTTTCCGGCGGCCTCCATGGCGTCGGCGTGTCGGTGGTGAATGCGCTTTCCGAGGTCCTGGACCTGACCGTCTATCGGGAGGGCCGCACCCACGAGCAGCGCTATCGCCTGGGCGAAGCCGAGGCCCCCCTGGCCGTCACCGGCGAGACCAAACGCCGCGGTACGGTGATCCGCTTCAGGCCGAGCCCGGAAATCTTCACCAATATCCAGTTTCACTACGACATTCTGGCGAAGCGCCTTCGGGAGTTGTCCTTCCTGAATCAAGGTGTTCGTATCCACCTGCTGGACGAGCGGGATGGGCGGGAGGACGTGTTCGAGTTTGAAGGCGGCATTCGGGCCTTCGTCGTGCACCTGAACCGAAACAAGATGCCGATCCACGGGTCCGTCATTTACTTCTCGCGCACGGTCGACGCGGTGACCGTCGAGTGCGCGCTGCAGTGGAACGACGGGTACCAGGAAAACATGTTCTGCTACACGAATAACATTCCGCAGAAGGATGGAGGTACACACCTCTCCGGGTTTCGCGCCGCGCTTACCCGTACGTTGAACACGTATATCGAGAAAGAACTCAGCTCCCGAAAGGAAAAGGTTGCCACTACCGGTGACGACGCCCGTGAGGGACTCACCGCCGTGCTCTCGGTGAAGTTACCTGATCCGAAGTTCTCGTCCCAGACCAAGGACAAACTCGTATCGTCAGAGGTGAAGGCTGCTGTCGAGACGATGGTGGGTGAGTACCTAGAGGCCTTCCTGCTGGAGCACCCGGCCGAGGCCAAGATTGTGGCTGGGAAACTAATCGATGCGGCGCGAGCGCGGGAAGCGGCGCGCAAAGCCCGGGAGATGACCCGGCGCAAGGGCGCGCTGGATATCGCCGGCTTGCCCGGGAAGCTCGCCGACTGCCAGGAGAAGGATCCGGCGCTCTCCGAACTGTTCCTTGTCGAGGGTGATTCCGCCGGCGGCTCTGCCAAGCAGGGACGGGACAGACGCACCCAGGCCGTGTTGCCCCTAAAGGGCAAGATCCTGAATGTCGAGAAGGCGCGCTTCGACAAGATGCTGGCTTCCGCGGAAGTGGGCACCCTGATCACCGCGCTCGGCTGTGGCATCGGCCGCGAGGATTTCGATCCGGACAAACTGCGCTATCACCGGATCATCATCATGACGGACGCGGACGTGGACGGCTCCCACATCCGGACCTTGCTGCTGACATTCTTCTATCGGCAGATGCCGCAGCTGGTTGAACGCGGGCACATCTACATCGCGCAACCGCCGTTATACAAGGTCAAGCGTGGCAAGCTGGAAACCTACGTCAAGGACGATGCAGAGCTGAACACCCTGCTGCTTGGGTCAGCGCTCGACAGCGCGGCCCTGCACGTGAACGCGCAGGGCCTGCCGTTGCGCGGCGATGCCCTGCGCGGCCTGGCGGAGCAGTTCGTCATCGTGACCGCCGTGATTCAGCGACTCGCGCGCCGTTACGACAGCCGCGTGCTCGAGCAGCTGCTATTCCAGCCAGAAATGGTGGCGTCACGGTACACCGATCGCACCTGGCTGATCGATTGGGCAGCGGGATTGCAAAAGGCGCTCGGAGAGTCCGCTAACGGCGGTGGCACGGTCTATCGCGTGGAGCTGTCGGCGAATGACGAAGGCGTGCAGGGCTTCGGCATCTTTCGTGCGAGGCACGGTGTCGACGAGCGGGCAGAGGTGCCGCTGCGCTTCTTTGCCTCCCCTGAGTACCGGAAGATCGCAGAGCTCGGCAACAGCCTGCAGGGACTGGTCGGCGCAGACGCCTACGTGATGCGCGGTGATCAGCGCCGTGATGTCACGAGTTTCCGCGAGGCCATGGAGTGGCTCATGGCCGAGGCTCGGCGCGGGCAAACCATCCAGCGCTACAAGGGCCTTGGTGAGATGAACCCGGAGCAGCTCTGGGAGACCACGGTGAACCCGGCAAGCCGCCGGCTCCTGCAGGTTCGTATCGAGGACGCAGTTGCGGCGGATGAGGTCTTTACCACCTTGATGGGCGATCAGGTCGAACCGCGCCGCGAGTTCATCGAACGCAACGCGCTGGCCGCGGAGAATCTCGATGTCTAGCTATGGGGTCCAGAACCCCGTAGTTCGGCGACCTGGGCCTCAATCCAGGCCTGGATCTGTTCGTTGACTTTCCTGGCATCCCGACCAGCCGGGTCCACTGGTGGGCCGATACGGAAGGTCACGGTGCCGGCACGTTTGCGCCAACCCCGGCGCGGCCAATAGTCGCCCGCATTGTGCGCCACCGGCACCAGCAGCCGGCCGGCCACCTGCGCCAGCAACACGCCGCTGATTCCGTAGCGCCGGGTTTCCCCGGGCGGCATGCGGGTGCCTTCCGGAAAGACCACTACCCAGTGGCCTTCCTCCAGGCGCGCTTTGCCCTTGGCGAGCACCTGCGCAACGGCCTGCTGACCCGCGCCCCGATTGATGGCAATGGGCCGCACGGCGGCAATAGCCCAGCCAAGAAATGGTGCCCAGAGCAACTCGCGTTTTGCCACCCAGCACTGGCGGGGAAACAGGAGAAACGGCACCAGCGTCTCGTAAGCTGAGGAGTGCTTCAGCAGAGCCACGGCGCTATTTGCCGGGATGTTTTCCGCACCTTCAACCCGGAAGTTGAGGTGGCAGAGCTTGTCCAAGAGCCAGAAGACAGCGCGCACCCAGGCAACGACCAACGCGTAGGAGACCGGGTAGCCTCCCAAGCGACCGATGACGACAACAATGCTCCAGAGCAGGACGCTCAGGAACATCAGCACAGTGAACATCACCGATCGAATCAGCATCAGCGTTCTTCGTTCTCCGCGATCAGCAGTGCGGCAGCCGCCGCCAGGTCGGTGAATACCTCAACGGCGGTCCCCGCGCCCAGGCGCCGTTCGGTCTCCACACCATTGCCCGTGCGCACCAGCATCGCCCGCGCGCCGACCCGCCAGGCGGCCTCCAGATCACGTCGCGAGTCGCCGATCGCCGGCTGGCCGCGGAGGGTCGCGCCAAAGTGCGCCTCGATCTGTTGCATCAACCCAGGTCGCGGCTTCCGGCACTCGCAGGCGTCCTCCGGCCGGTGGGGGCAGACGAAAATCCCGGCGAGCCGGCCACCTGCCGCTTCCAGGGTCCGCGTCATGCGTGTGTGGATCGCTGCCAGTGTGTCGGCAGTGAACAGGCCGCGACCGACGCCGGACTGATTGCTGGCCACCACCACCGCAAACCCTGCTCGCGTCAGATCAGCGATGGCCTGGATGCTGCCCGGGAGTGGCACCCATTCGTCCGGAGAGCGGATGAAATCCGGTGATTCCCGGTTGATCACGCCATCCCGATCCAGGACGACCAGACGGCGTTGGGTGGCGCTGGCCATCGGCCCGGGAGCTGCCCGGCGATCCTAGCTGTTGGGCGTGGACAGGCAGGACAGGTCGGCCACGTCCAGGAACAGCTCGCGCAGCCGGCGGAGCTGGGCGAGCCGGTTATTCCGCAACGATGGGTTATCGGCCATGACGAGCACCGCCTCGAAGAAGGCATCCACCGGCAACTTGAGGGCGGCGAGCCCCTGCAGGGCCTGGCGGTAGTCGCGCCGGGCGAGGTGCTGACGATGCATGTCGCCGACTCTATCGATGGCCGTGTGCAGCGCGCGTTCCTCAGGCGCCTCGAACAAGGCCGGATCCACCCGGTGGTCGCCCGCCGCTGCCGTACGGAGGATATTGGCGATGCGCTTGTTCGCCACCGCCAGGCTCTCTGCTTGCGGCAGGCCCAGGAAAGACCGGACCCCGAGCAAGCGCGCATGAAAGTCCACCGGGGATGCGGGGCGCCTCAGCCGGACTGCCTCGAAAGTTTCCGCAGTTACCGCCCCAGCAGGCAGGCCCGGGGCCAGGCCATCCAGATACCAGGCGCGGGCGCGGTCCACAATGAAGTCAAACAGCTCGGCGGCCAGGCCTGGAGCGTCCTTGACCGCGACTGGCTGCAATGCGATCGCCCGCGACAAGAGTGCCGGCACATCGAGATCCACACCATCTTCCACGAGGATCCGCAACAGGCCCAGTGCCGCGCGCCTGAGACCGAAGGGATCCTTGTTACCACTGGGTCGTTTGCCGAGAGCAAACACCCCCGCCAGGGAATCCGCCCGATCGGCAATGGCAAGTGCCCGTCCCGCCGGCGTGGCCGGCAGGCGATCACCCGCATGACGCGGCAGGTACTGCTCTTCGATGGCCGTTGCCACGGCTGCCGGTTCGCCATCGTGGGTCGCGTAATGGAACCCCATGCGCCCCTGGAGCTCCGGGAACTCGCCCACCATTTGCGTCAGCAAGTCGGCCTTCGCCAGCACGGCCGCGCGCTCGACACTTCCGGCGTCATGGCCGAGGACCCCGGCGACTTCACTACCGAGCTTCGCCACCCGCTGCGAGCGTTCCAGCAGGCTGCCGAGACCTTGCTGGAAAACGACGGCGCCAAGGCGCTCCACGCGCGCCGCCAGCGACACCTTGCGGTCCTGGTCCCAGAAAAATGCGGCGTCGGACAGGCGCGGCAGGATGACACGCTCGTTACCCTGACGGACCTGGTCCGGATCACGGCTTTCCAGATTAGCCATGGTGACGAACCGGGGCATCAGCCGGCCAGCCGCATCCCGGATCGGGAAGTACCGCTGATGGCCCTGCAGAGTCGCAATCAGCACCTCTTCCGGCAAGCGCAGATACTCCGGGTCGAAGCTGCCGGTAATTGCCACCGGCCACTCCACGAGCCCGGTCACTTCGTCGAGGAGATCTTCGTTGTAGACCGCATTCCCGCCGGCCGCCAGTGCCGCCGCATCCGCGAGTTGCCGGACCCGTTCGCGCCGCACCCTGAACTCCGGTATCACCCACCCGCGACCCGCTAATAGCGCCGGGTAGTCCGCCGGCTTCCCGATGACCAGTTCCTCCGGCGCATGGAAGCGATGCCCGCGGGTTTTGCGACCGGGAGTGATCCCAAGCAGCGGCGGAGCGAGCACCGCATCGCCCAGCAGCATCACGACCCAGTGCACCGGCCGCACAAATTCCGCATCCCCGCTACCCCAGCGCATGCGTCGCGGGATCGGCAGCGCCGCGAGGGCGGCAGTCACGATGCCCGGCAGCAGCTCGGCGGCCGGCCGCCCCGGAGACTGGGCGCTGTGGAATAGCCACGCACCTTTCGGAGTTTCCACCCGGCCGAGTGCCTCTACCGGCACACCACAACCTTCCGCAAAGGCCAGGGCCGCGCGAGTCGGCGCTCCGCCGGCAGTAAAGGCCACGGTCAGGGGCGGACCGCGCTTCTCGATTTTCTGCTCCGGCTGTTCCAGCTGCAGGTCGCTGACCAGCACTGCCAGTCGGCGCGGGGTGGCGTAGGAGCGCAGGCCGGCAAAATCGAGGTTGACGCCGCCTAGTCCGTCCCTCACGTGCCCTGCAAAGGCCTGCTCGAGGTCGACCAGCGACCTGGGCGGCAGCTCTTCCGTACCGATCTCGACGAGAAAGTCCGCAATCACTGCCATGCTGATGTGGGGCCCGCTGGTGGTCAGTGAGCTGCGGGCGCGCGAGGCTGCAGCCCGGACTGCGATTGGGCTAGCAGGGGGTAGCCGAGCGCCGCGCGGCTGTCCTGGTAGGCCTGCGCCACCGACCGGGCCATTTCGCGGACTCGCAGGATGTAGCGCTGGCGCTCACTAACGGAAATCGCCCGCCGCGCGTCCAGCAGGTTGAACGTGTGGGATGCTTCCAGCACCTGTTCGTAGGCGGGCAGTGTCAGGCCAGCTTCGATGAGGCCACGACAGGCCCGCTCCGCGGCATCGAAGCGCGGGACGAGCACGCCCGTATCCGCGGCTTCGAAGTTGTAGCGTGACATCTCTACCTCATTCTGGTGAAACACGTCCCCGTAGGTAACGCGGCCGAGAGGGCCGTCGGTCCAGGTCAGAGCGTAGACGCTGGCGACGCCCTGTAGGTACATGGCAATTCGCTCCAGACCGTACGTAATCTCGCCGGTCACAGGCCGGCAATCCAGACCGCCGACCTGCTGGAAATAGGTGAACTGGGTGACCTCCATTCCGTTCAGCCACACTTCCCAGCCGAGGCCCCACGCACCCAGCGTGGGCGATTCCCAGTTGTCCTCCACGAAGCGGAGGTCATGCACCAGCGGATCGATGTCCAGCGCCCGGAGCGAGTCGAGATACAATTGCTGAATCTCCAGGGGCGATGGTTTGATCACCACCTGAAACTGATAGTAGTGCTGCAGCCGGTTGGGATTTTCCCCGTAGCGCCCATCCGTTGGGCGCCTGGTGGGCTGCACGTAGGCCGCGCTCCAGGGCTCCGGCCCGATCGCGCGCAGAAAGGTGGCAGGGTGAAAGGTACCGGCGCCCATGGGCATGTCGTAAGGCTGCAGGATCACGCAGCCCTGGTCAGCCCAGTAGCGCTGCAACGCCAGGATCAGGTCCTGAAACGTCCGGGGGCGTCTCGACTGCGTCAAGCGGAAGTTCCGAGGGCGAAGGGCGCGGCAGTATAGCCTCGATCATCGGCACCGTAATCGGCTGGCAGGGCTCCCCCCGGGGACGCCAGTAGTGCACTGACACGGGGCAACACCTCCCGGCTACGCGCCATGAGAGGGCGGGCGCGCGCCGCCATCTCAGAACTTTCTCATCACTTACAGCGGCTTGGCAGCCGCTCGCTTTTGGCACGGCCGTTGCAATAGCATAGCGCGCTGCTGCTGATGCTCACCGCTGAGAGCAATAATCCGGCAGCTAACCTCTTTCTCCAAAATCGCAAGGAGCCGACATGACCACGCCTGCCAATGCTCTGAATCTCCTCAAGGAGAAAGAGGCCAAGTTCGTTGATCTGCGCTTTACCGACACGCGCGGCAAAGAGCAGCATCTGACAATTCCCGCCCACACTGTCGATGCCAGCTTTTTTGAAGACGGCAAGATGTTCGACGGCTCCTCGATTGCGGGCTGGAAGGGCATTCAGGAATCCGACATGGTGCTGATGCCTGACGCGTCCACCCTCATCGTCGATCCCTTCATGGAAGACACCACCGTCAACATCCGGTGTGACGTCTACGAGCCCTCCACTATGCAGGGCTATGGCCGCTGCCCGCGCATGACGGCCAAGCGCGCCGAGGCGTATCTCAAGTCCACCGGTATAGCGGACCAGGCCTTTTTCGGCCCGGAGAATGAGTTCTTCATTTTCGACGACGTGCGCTACGGCGCCGACATGAACGGCTCGTTTTACCGGATCGATTCTGACGAGGGCGCCTGGAACTCGGGCAAGAAATTCGAGAACGGCAACACCGGCCACCGTCCCGGCATCAAGGGTGGTTACTTCCCCGTACCGCCGGTGGATTCCCTGCAGGACATCCGCTCGCAGATGTGCCTGACTCTTGAAGAGATGGGTCTTGGCGTGGAAGTCCACCACCACGAGGTTGCCACTGCGGGACAGTGCGAAATCGGCGTGAAGTTCGGCAGCCTGGTGCAGAAGGGTGACCAGGTTCAGATCCTGAAATACGTGGTGCAGAACGTAGCGCATGCCTACGGCAAGACCTCCACGTTCATGCCGAAGCCCCTGGTAGGCGATAACGGCAGCGGCATGCACGTGCACCAGTCCCTGGCGAAGGGTGGCAAGAACCTGTTTACCGGCGACCTGTACGGTGGCTTGTCCCAGACGGCGCTGTACTACATCGGCGGCATCATGAAGCACGCCAAGGCGATCAACGCGCTGACCAATCCCAGCACCAACAGCTACAAGCGCCTAGTGCCGGGCTTTGAGGCGCCGGTGATGCTGGCCTACTCCGCCCGTAATCGCTCCGCGTCGATCCGCATCCCGTTTATCTCCAACCCGAAGGGCCGTCGTATCGAAGTGCGTTTCCCGGACAATACTGCGAATCCGTACTTCGCTTTTGCGGGCATGATGATGGCCGGACTCGATGGCATCCAGAACAAGATCAACCCCGGCGAGCCGATGGACAAGGACCTCTACGATCTGAAGCCCGAAGAGGATGCGAAGATTCCGAAGGTCTGCTTCTCCCTTGAGCAGGCACTCGAGTCCCTCGACAAGGATCGGGATTTCCTGAAGGCCGGCAATGTGTTCAGCGACGAGCTGATCGACGCGTACATCTCACTGAAGATGGCCGAGGTCACCCGGATCCGCATGGCCACGCACCCGATCGAATTCGAGCTGTATTACAGCCTCTGACATAACGCAGTCGGCAGCGCCCGGCCCGCACTGGGCACCGGGCGCTGGTTGCCCCCAGGGCGGGAGGGTATGCTTGGTGGATGCAGGCGCTGTTCGCTTTTCTCGCCCTGGCACTGGGTGCTGCCGACGTCTATCGATGGATCGGCGCGGACGGTCAGGCGAACTACTCGGACCGGCCGCAGCCTGGCGCTGAACGGGTCACGATCAACGTCAGCCCGCCCGCCAGCGGTTCGGCTAATGGCAACAGTCCGACCGTCAGCCCGCAGGCTCCCGAGGACGAGACACCGGCACCCGTCCTCAGTTACCAGTCTCTGACCATTACGAGCCCGGCGCAGGAACAGGTACTGTGGAATATCGATGGCCAGCTGGACGTCGCGGCGTCGGTGCAGCCAGCGCTGCAGCCCGGGCACGCCCTGCAGTTCTACCTGGATGGCCGGATGGCGCCGGCGGACCCGGGGACCACCCAGACACGATTCTCGGAGGTGTTCCGCGGCGAACACTCCCTGCGGGTCGAAGTGACGGACGCAGCGGGGAGGACGCTGGTCGGGAGCCCGATGAGCCGGTTCTTTGTGCGTCAGACGGCAATCCCCAACCCGGGTCCCTAGCGGCAACCAAGAGCGCCGGTCCGGCGCCCCTGCCGGCGGACATTCTCAGCAGTCTCGCCACCGCCGTCCTGATCGTCGATCCCGATGGCAGGCTCATCTATCTCAATTCCGGTGCCGAAGATCTGCTTGGCGTCAGCGGCCGGGCCAGCCTCGGTCGGGCCCTCCAGTCGCTGCTGCCCGGCCTGCGCGCTGTGGAGGACCTGCTGCGCCGAGCGGCCGCCGAAGGCGAGATCTTTGGCCAGCTGGTCAGCATCACGGTGGCCCACAAGAGTGAGACACCAATGGAAGTGGCCTGCCACGTATCGCCGCTTCGTGGACCGGGCCGTCACGTGATCGTCGAATTGTCGGATGCTACGCAGTGGCGCCAGATCGATCGGGAGCACGCCCTCATCAGTCAGCGGGACGCGAGCCGGCGCATGATCTTGCAGCTCGCCCACGAGATTCGTAATCCCCTCGGCGGCCTGCGGGGCGCCGCGCAACTGCTCGAACGGGAGCTGCCGACACCGGAACTGCGCGAGTTCACGCGGATTATTATCGGCGAAGCGGATCGCCTGACCTCCCTGACGGATAGCCTGCTCGGGCCGGTGCGCCGCCCACAACGCCAGGATGTGAATGTGCACGAAGTGTTGGAGCGGGTTGTGGCGCTGATTGCAAGCGAGCGCCAGG
>Ga0315290_10002493_pt1 | contig 12964 bp, 17 predicted proteins | sample YL17G12_0_MG_FD_203627 | JGI IMG/M metagenome (GOLD analysis project Ga0315290, IMG submission 203627) | Sediment microbial communities from Yellowstone Lake, YNP, Wyoming, USA - YL17G12_0 | ecosystem: Environmental > Aquatic > Freshwater > Lake > Sediment | place: USA: Wyoming | collected... | reverse complement strand
CTTCAAGGCGAGTTGGCGCAGCGCCCGGACGCGGGAACGGTCGTTCCAGGCTCGGGCGGCGTTCGTAAGATTCGCTGGGGCGTCGCAGGTCGCGGATGTTAACTCGCGCCCGTATGGAGCCATTCCATTCGCGGCCTAATGGAGCCAGGTGATTCGCGGCCGAATGAGGCCACTGGATTCGCGGCCTAATGGAGCCAGGCGATTCGCGGCCTAATGGAGCCATTCAGGGTGTAACGGTTCGCGATTTCGAACTTCCGTGATCGGGTTACCCTCCGGGCTTTTTGCTCGAAGGGGGCGCGATGGGCAACAGGAGGTTCGAGATGCATCAGTACCGGCAGGTTATTCAACGGCTGCGGTTGGGCGAGGCCGACCGGGCGATCGCTCGTGCGGAGCGGGTGGGCAGGGTAAAGGTCGCTGCACTGCGGGAGTGCGCGGCGCAACGCGGCTGGCTGGACCCCGCCGGTCCGATGCCCGACGACGCGAGCTTGGGCGCCGGGCTCGGGACGCCGCAGCGTCCCCCGCAGAATCTCTCCAGTGTTGAGCCGTTCCGGGAGCAACTGCTCGCCTGGCATGGCCAGGGGATCCAGGCCACGACCATACACCGGGCCCTGGTGCGCAACCATGGCTACGGCGGCAGTGTGCACGCGGTGTACCGCTTCCTCGAGCGCGAGGTGGCGTCGACGCCGCAGGCCACGGTGATGCTCGATTTCGCCGTCGGCGAGAGTGCGCAGGTGGATTTCGGCCAGGGGCCCGCAATCACCGACCGCCGGACCGGCGACGCCTTCAAGACGTGGATCTTTGTGATGACGTTGGCTTGGTGTCGTCATCAATATGCCGAGTTGGTGCGCAACCAGAAGGTCGAGACCTGGCTTGCCTGTCACCGTCACGCGTTCGAGTGGTTCAACGGTATTCCGCGCTCGGTGCGGATCGACAATCCCAAGTGCGCCATCACCCGAGCCTGTTACTACGAGCCCGAGGTGCAGCGGGCCTATGGCCAGCTCGCGTTGGGCTACTCCTTTCGCATCGACCCGTGTCCGGTGCGTGACCCCAAAAAAAAGGGGCGGGTGGAATCGGGGGTGAAATATGTCAAGTCGAGCTTCGTGCCGCTGCGCGAGTTCCACAGCCTGGAGCACGGCAACGAGCAGCTGCGCGCGTGGGTCATGGGCGAGGCCGGCAATCGAATCCACGGCAGCACCCGCGAGCGGCCGTTGAAGCTGTTCACCGAGACCGAGCAGGCGATGCTGCAGCCACTGCCTGCCATCGCGCCGGAGTGCCCGGCTTGGACCAAGGCCAAGCTGCACCCCAACTGCCACGTCCAGTTTGAGTATTGCTACTACTCGGCCCCGTTCGCGCTGATCGGGCAAGAGTTGTGGCTGGAAATCGCCCCCAGTGCGCTGCGCATCTACCGCGACCACGAGCTGGTCGCCGTGCATCCCCGGCTGTTCAAGCCCGGCACCCGATCCACCGTCGACGAACACCTGCCGCCGGATGCCGTGGCCTTCCTCATGCGCGACCCGCAGTTCTGCTTGAAGCAAGCCGCGCGGGTCGGGCCGGCCTGCCGAGCGGTGGTCGAAAGTCTGTTCAGCGACCGTGTCCTCGATCACTTGCGCGCCGCGCAGGGCCTGCTGCGCCTGGGCGAGAGCTTCGGCGGCAAACGACTCGAGGCCGCCTGCGCCCGGGCGCTGAACTTCGGCACCCCGACCTACCGCAGCGTCAAGCAGATTCTCAGCAACGGCTTCGACCAGCAACTCGAGCTGGCCGAGTTCCCCGCGCTGGAAGCACCCTACCTCGGCGCCGGGCGCTTCAGCCGCCACGGCGCCGATCGGATGCACTAGCCACCACCCCCAACCACAACGTCGTTCCCCCCGTCGTCCAACGCCACCACCGGAGATTCAACATGAACCCCATGCCTTCGCTTGAACCCATGCTCAAACAACTGCGCCTGTCCGGCGTCCTCGACTCTCTGGAGGCACGCAACCGCCAGGCCATCGAATCCAAGCTCGCCTACACCGACTTCCTCGCCCTGCTCATCCAGGACGAGGTCGCTCGCCGCCACCAACGCCAGTTCGATCAGCGCAGCCGCAAGTCACAGGTCTCCTCCGACAAGACCCTGGAACGCTTCGACTTCAGCGACAATCCCACCATCGATCGCGCCTATATCGCCGACCTCGCCACTTGCCGCTTCGTGCTGGAGAAAGCCCCGGTTTTAATCGTTGGTCCGGTCGGCACCGGCAAGAGTCACTTGGCCCAGGCGCTGGTCCACTGTGCGTTGCGTCAGGGCTATGAGGTGCTCTTCACCACCCAGGCCAAGCTGCTGGCCCAGATGCACGCCGCACGCGCCACCAACGCCTATGATCGCAAGCTCCAGCAGCTCGCCAAGATCCCCCTCATCGTCATCGACGATTTCGGTCTGCGGCCGCTACGCACACCCCAGGACGAAGATCTCCACGATCTCATCGCCGAGCGTTACGAACACGCGAGCACCATCGTCACCAGCAATTTGGATGTGGACGAGTGGCGCGCCGCGTTCCCCAACAAGCTGCTCGCCGCGGCCACCGTTGATCGACTTCGCGATGGCGCTTACCGCGTGCTTCTCGACGGCGAGACACGTCGTCGGCCCAGGCCGCTGCCCGCCGGCCCGGCCGCGGCGAGCGCCCGGCCTGACAAGCGCACGACCACCAACGCCCGGTCGGCGGCATGAGTGCCGTCGCGATGAACTCGTGCACTCGCAATTCGCCGACGGCGATGATGGACGACCGAAACGACCCCGATGCACCAAGCCGGGGCGCTCAGAACGCGCTACAAGCGATTGGCGATTGCCGGGTGGGACTCTACCCCCACCCCAAAGTCTTGATGCCGGTCGCCGTCCGCGTGCACGTACGTCACGCGTCCGCGGTGAACAAGACGACCACCAAGCAACACCGAGCCAACGACATGCAACATCAGATCCGCGGCACCGAAAAACGACCGAAAACAATGCTTGTAACCAACCCTCAAAACCGCTAAAACACTACCTGTTCGAGATCACGAAATCGACACTCTGAACTGGCTCTATTACGCCGCGAATCGCTGGCTCAATTAGGGCGCGAATTGACAGCGGAAAGAGCGGCGGAGTGCGGGTAATCTATTTCGCTCGGACGCACCTCGGGAAGATCTGGATGCTCACCATCTATGCGAAGCACGAAATGGGGAACATCTCTCCCAATGCGCTTCGCAAGATTCGTCAGGAGTTGGAAGATGCCGAAACGTCGTCGTGACCTTGGCGCCGAAATTCTGGAAGGAATTCGGCAGTTGAAGCGTGGAGAAACCGGCCGCGTGGTTACCTATCCTTCCATTGCAAATATTCGCGCGCGTACTGGTCTATCGCAGAGCCAGTTCGCTCAGCTTATCGGGGTCTCCGTTCGCACCCTGCAAGAATGGGAGCAGGGCCGCCGTGCTCCATCGGGTCCGGCCCGAACCCTCCTCGAACTTGCGCATCGCAATCCCAAGGCACTGCTAGAACTTGCGGCATAACCCGGGCCCAACCCGGCGTTCAACGCGGACGTCCCGTGGGCAGCGCTTCGCGGCGGCCCGCGGGCCGCCGGTTAACGGGCACGTTAGGCCTCCCGAGGCGTAGGACCGCTTGACATGCCATATGTGGTATATACATAATATGACATGTGGCAAATCGTTGAGCATCGTCGCGTCGACAAACAGTGCGCCACAGTGCCTCAGGAGATTTTGAAGCGATACGAGAAGTGGAAGGACATCGCGGCAATCTCTGGCCCGCCCGGTCTGCGCCAGATCGTCGGGTTCCACGATGAGGCACTTGCTGGCGCATGGAGGGGGCATCGATCTTCTCGCCTGGGCGTGCAGTTCCGCGTGATTTACCGCGTCCTCCCCGACGAATCCATGTTTCAGGTCATGTCCATCACCGCGCATGACTATCGGAGACCCTAAATGAAGGAGTTTCGCCCTGCCAGGAAGCGTGTCGACGTTTCGGTCGGCGAATCGGTGCGCATTCTGCGCGAGCTTCAAGGTTTGAGCCAAAACCAACTCGCCGAACTGAGCGGGGTTCCTCAAGCGACGCTTTCCGCCATAGAAAATGATCGTGTTCGCCTTGGCGTCGAGCGCGCGAAGGTGCTTGCGCGTGCACTCCGGTGTCATCCAGCGGTGCTCGTTTTCCCTGGTTGGGAAGTGCCCGTTGAGACCGCGGCCTAACCGGGCGGTCAACCGGATGCGCCGATTCATGCCTTCTACTTGGCAAGTGTCAGCGCGGCGCGCCGGTTACCTTACACGTTAGGCCGCACGAATCGCCCGAAACATGCATTCGCTGCGCATTGAAGACTTCCAGCCACACGATACGGACGCGCTAGTCCGAATGTGGCGCGCGAGCTTTGAGCACGGAGTCGGTGTCATTGACCCGCATCCGCTCGAGGAACAAATTGATTACCTTCGAAGCAAGGTCCTGCCGGCCAATCGCGGACGCGTCGCGAAGGACGACGGGTCGATTGTGGGTTTTCTCGCCTCAAACCCGGAGTCAGTCGCGCAACTCTACGTCCGCGTCCAGAACATCGGTCAAGGCATTGGCTCACAACTCCTTCGCTTGGCGCAATCGGAGTCATCGGGTAGCCTGTGGCTCTTCACTTTCGCCCGGAATGCGCGTGCCTGCCGCTTCTACGAGCATCATGGCTTCGCCGCCGTTGCGCACGGCTTCGAGCCGATGTGGAGACTCGAGGACGTCAAGTACCAATGGGCCAGGCGAGAGAGTGTGGCCTAACCTGGCGTTCAACGCGGACGGCCCGCGGGCAGCGCTTCGCGCCCGCTCGCGGGCCGCCGGTTGACTGGTACGTTCGGCGTCACGACACGTCAGTCGCATCGCTTCATTTCTTGAGGAGTAGACGATGGTTGCCCGATCGCTTGCAGCGCTTGCGACGAGCCTAGCGCTCGCCGGCTGCGCCTCGGCACTACCCGGCGACGGCAGCGTATCAAGCGAGACCTTCATGGTCCCGGCGTCGGACCCGGGCATCCAGCTTCATGTGCGCAACAAGCACCCGGCTGGCGAGGAACGCTTCGGACCGGAGCGCATCGTGCTCTTTGTGCACGGAGCGACCTTTCCTTCGGAGACCGGGTTCGACATTGAGCTGCCCGGCGGTTCTTGGATGGAATTCGTCGCGCGCCGCGGCTTCGATGCGTATTTCGTGGACGTGCGCGGGTACGGTCGCTTCACGCGGCCGGCAGCGATGGCGCAGCCGCCAACAGCCAATCCCCCGTTTGCCGACACTCGCGAGGCGGTGCGCGATATTGCGGCCGCAGTGGAGTTCATTCTCAAACGCCGGGGCGTTTCGAGAATCAATCTGGTGGGCTGGTCGTGGGGCACAACGATGATGGCTGCCTACGCCGCCGAGAACCCGGCGAGGGTCGAGAAGCTCGTTCTCTATGGCCCCGTGTGGTTCTGGCCTGAGCCGCCGCCGTATCAAGGCGCTTACCGCACCGGAACGCGCGACAGCGTGCGACCGTTCAATTCCGCCGGAATTCCGAAGGAGCGCCTGGAGGAGATAAGTCCTACAGAGTGGTACGACAAATGGTGGGCTGCCAACCTTGCCACCGATCCCGTCGGGGCGTCGCGCAGTCCGCCGGTGCTGCGCTCGCCAAATGGCGTGCTGAAAGACCTCGGCGAATTTTGGGCCGCAGGCAAGCCGACCTACGACCCGGCTGCGATCCGCGCCCCCACGATGCTCGTGGTCGGCGAGTGGGACGCGATCACGCCTCCGACCATGGCGCAGGAGATCTTCAAGCGCCTCATCGCCGCAAAGCACCGCCGCGTGGTCGTGCTCTCAGAAGGCTCGCACTTCATGTTGAATGAAAAGAACCGCATGCACCTGATCCGCGAAGTGCAGCATTTCCTGGAAGAGCCAGCGCAGTAGGAGTCAGGATGACGTCGAACCCGGCGTTCAACCGGACGTCCCGCAGCGGGCCGCCGGTTAACTGGCACGTTAGGCGCCCCGTGGCCATCCTTCGCGATAACATCGCACTTCATGAGTCCCACCGTCTTTCGTGAAGGGGAGTTCCGCTTCTACTTCTTCTCGCGTGAAGAATCGCGCATGCACGTCCACGTACAGTGCTCCGAAGGCGAGGCGAAGTATTGGCTTGAGCCGGCCGTCGAGCTGGCGCACAATTATGGCCTGAGCGAGCGGCAATTGCGCTCAGTCAAAGCTCTTATCGAGACGCATGCAGATGAAATCCGCAGTTCTTGGGCCAGGCACTTTGGCGGTTGAGGTCACCAATGTGTCGAAGCACGGTTTCTGGCTACTGCTCGGAGACGAGGAGTTGTTCGTACCGTTTGCCGATTTTCCGTGGTTTCGTGATGCGCCTATTGGCAAGCTTACCGACGTCGAATTGCCATCCCCGCATCATCTCTATTGGCCAGCCCTCGACATCGACTTGGCCGTGGCCTCGATTCGGCATCCAGAGCAGTTCCCGCTCGTCTCCCGCGGGCGCCTAACCGGGCGTTGAACCGGACGTCCCGCAAGCGGGCCGCCGGTTAACTGGTACGTTGGGCCGCACGGACCAATCCTATGCCTATTGCGACGGTGTACATTTGTGCATATAATGCCACATGGCGTTCGAATGGGATCCAGCGAAGTCTCGCACCAATCTGGCCAAGCACGGCGTCGACTTCGCCGATGCGGTTGCCGTTTTCGAAGACCCGTTGGCCCTCGCTCGCCCAAATTCGGATGTGCGCGGAGAGCTGCGCTTCGTCATCTTGGGTGTTGACGCATTCGGGCGCCATCTCGTCGTCGTGTTCACGGAACGTGGCGACGACATCCGATTGATTTCTGCTCGCGTGGCTTCGTCGAAGGAGTGCAAAATCTATGAAGGCTGAGTACGACTTTTCCAAAGCGAAGCGGGGTGCGATAGTCCCGGCTGCTTCCGGTAAGACGCGGATTACCATCCGGCTTGATAACGAACTAATCGATTGGTTCCGGGCTCGTGTCAACGCGGCCGGAGGCGGAAACTACCAATCGCTCATCAACGACGCTCTCAAAGCCTATGTACATCAACAGGGGCTTGAGGCCACGTTGCGCAAACTCATCCGCGAAGAGCTGCGACGGGCGGCCTAAGTCGCGCGCGGCCTCTTAAGTCACTCCCTTTAACTGATTGATTTACAAAGGCTGTTTCAGAGTGACTTTCGGGCGATTTTCGGGCGCGGCCGATTACTACGCTAACCCGGCGGTGAACACGGACGTCTCGTGGGCAGCGCGCCTCGCGCCGGCCCGCGGCCCGCCGGTTAGCTGGTACGTTGGGCCCACTAAGCTTGCTCAGCTCAATCGCCGGAGGGATAATCCGCTCCAATTGGAGGCACGCTATGCGCAATTTTTCCGCGGTGATCGAACGCGACCCTGATACGGGGCTTTTCGTCGGATTTGTTCCAGGGTTTCCGGGCGCCCACTCGCAGGGGACAACGCTCGATGAGCTGAACATCAATCTTCGAGAAGTAATCGCCATGCTGTTGGAGGACGGCGAGCCCGTTCTCGAGTCTGAGTTCGTTGGGGTGCAAGACGTCGCGGTTGCCTGACACGTGGGAAACGTGCCGGTCCTGAAGCCCGCCGAGGTCGTCGCCATCTTGCGCAAGCTGGGATTCATCGAAGTTCGGCAGCGTGGATCCCACAAGCAGTTTCGCGATGGTTCGGGCCGTTCTACTACGATTCCCTTTCACTCGGGCCGTGACATCGCGCGGACCCTGCTACGACAAATCGCCAAAGACGTGGGCCTCACCGTGTCAGAGTCTATCGAGCGTCGGCAGGCCCCGACCCGGCGTTCGAGCGGACGCGCCTGGGAAGGCCTTTTCCTTGGCGATTGTCGTCGCGGCCCGGCGCTCAACTGGTACGTTGGGCGTCTTTCCCGTGCGCGACTGACGCCAAGATGCCGTCTTGGTTCGGAGAACATGTGCTCGAACTGATCAAATCGCTATCTTTGGTTTCGGGCACTTTCGTAATCGTCGGCGTGTCGGTTGCGCTTGCTTTTGCGTGGGCGCGAATACCCAAGGCGGCGGCGGGCCGCTAACCCGGCGTTCGAGCGGACGCGCCGGGGAATGCCTTCTCCTTTGCGTTTCACCGGGCGGCGCGCCGGTTGCCTTGTACGTTAGGCCGTGAGAAATGACCGCGCTTCCCTCAATCAAATCTCTCATCGCAGAACTCAAGGTTCACGGCATCACGCTTCCACCTGGACCACCGCACGCCGCCGTGGCCGTTCTCCAAGTCACATACCGTCGCCTGCGGACTTCGCCAACTACCTCAAGCGAGAAATGAAGATGATCCAGGGCTCATGTCACTGCGGATCTGTTCAATGGCAGTTCCGCGGAATGCCAGAGTCGGCGACGGCGTGCAACTGCACGGCCTGTCGCCGATATGGGGGGCTGTGGGCATATGACTACGAAGGCGAAGGAATCCATGTCTCGGGCTCAACCAAGGCCTATGTCCGCGGAACGTCGCTCGGATTTCATTTCTGCCCGGAGTGCGGCTGCGTTGCCTACTGGCGATCACTGGAACCAAATCAAGAAGGTCGCCGCCGCATCGCAGTCAACCTGCGCCTGACAGAGCCGGACCCCATCGCCCACCTCCCAATTGACCACTTCGACGGATTGGACAGATGGGAAGATCTGCCGCGGGACGGACGCTGTATACGAGACCTCTGGTTCTGACCGAGTCGTTGCGCTCAGTGCGGCCTCACCCGGCGCTGAAGGGGACTCCTCAGGTGCGCGGCTTCGCCGCCACACCGGCCAAGATGATTGTCGCCGCCCAGGGTAGCCCCTTGGCTTGCTTTCGTTAGAGCCCAGTACGCATTCACCAAGGAGCCACGGCATGCGAAGTCGCTACGTTGTGATCAGTGCCCTCGTTCTTGGACTAATTGTCCAAAATGCTTCCAGCGAATCGCTAAAAGTAGAAACACCGCGTGGCGCCGTACTCGATGTGATCTTAGACATTCCCGACGGAAGAGTTCCTTTCGCTGCCGTCGTATTGGGTCCCGGCGCAGCCTATCCAATGGCGCTGCCTGCGCTTGAGCAGCCAGCCCGCCAACTCGTCGAACGTGGAGTCGCGGTATTTCGATTCAACTGGGCCTACTACACCAAAGATCCACAGGGGGGCCGTCCGTCGAAGGACCTCGTGCTTGAAGTCGAAGATATGGCTGCAGCCCTGAGCAAGGCAAGTAGCGACCCCCGAATCGCAGTTGACAAGTTGTTTGTCGGCGGCAAATCCCTTGGCTCAATCGTGGCGTGGAAGGTCTTGCAGTCGAACAAACAGCTCAGAGGAGCGCTCTTGCTCACGCCGATCTGCAGTCGCATCACAGAGGGATCGAGCGCGCCAACGCCGACAGGTGATGCCGGATATCCCGGCGTCGCGGTCGAGATGCGCCCGCTCGCATTCATATCGGGTGAGCAGGACCCGCTATGCGCAGCGCCGTTGCTCTATCGATTCGCCGCAGGCACTGGAATGGTGTCGCGAGTCGCGGTTGTAGCCGGTGATCACGCCTTTCAGATTCCGGGGCTAACCGGAAGCGATGCGGCCGAGGCTACACTCCGGAATGCGCGCCTTGCCGGAGTGTTCGCAGCAGACTTCATTGCTCAGGCAGCAAGACGTTGAATTTCATAGATGGGTTCTCTTAAGTCACTCCCTCTAACTTATTGATTCACAAAGGCTGTTTCAGAGTGACTTTCGGACGATTTTCGGACGCGGCCGATTACGACGCTAACCCGGCGTTCAACGCGGACGTCCCGTGGGCAACGCGTCGCGCCCACCCCGCGGGACGCCGGTTAACTGGTACGTTAGCCGCTGCATGCAAATCGCGTGTCGGCGTTCGTCGCGAGGCCCGGTTGCGGGCCGTCAGTGGCCCGATGTGCGACCCGGCATCCGATTGCGCTGCGGTATCCGATTGCGCTCCGGCATCCGATCGATCATGGCTCGCCGTCCCAGTAATCGAGATTGTTGGCCGTGCGCTGCAGGGCATCGAAGGAAGTCGGATCGCCCGTGGACGCGATCGCGAGATACTTGTTCGAATCCGGGTATTCGACGATCTCGGGCATGTCGCGGGTGCTGATCGAAAGGTACTTCAACGGCGCATCGGACGTGTTGACGATCTGGTGGGGATACTCCGGGCCCGGCGGGATGAAGGCAATGTCGCCGGATCGCAAGGGCAGCATCTCGCCGGCGACGCGCAGTGAGCCGCAGCCTTCGAGCACGACGAACATCTCCTCCTGCGCATGGTGAAAATGGTACGGGCACGAGCGCATGCCGGGCGCCACGGTATCGATGCTCGCACCGAGTTTTTGCGCGGCGGTTCCCGGCCCGAGGCGCGCGCAGAGGCTGTCGTAGAGCGGCTCGCGTCGCTCCCGCTCGACGGGCGCATCGTTGAAATTGCGGATCAGGCGCTTGGCCAATGCGGTGGATTTTTCGTTCATCGATGGGTTCAGTAGTCGATCACGAACGGCAGGGCGACGAGCAGCAAACCGACCAGGCAGAGCCAGAGCAGGCTGTCCAGGAAATAAGGATAGATGCACAGTGCCGCGCCAGCAACCATCGGCACGAGCTTGGTCTGGCGCTTTCCGTAGATGAAGTAGCCCATCCCGATTGCGCCGGCGACGATCCCGACGAGGAGGCCATTCACGGCAAGGACCGGCCGTTCAAGAGAAGAACCTTCGCGCCGCGCGCATCTCCTCGTCGGTCACCGGGGGCTCGCAATTGACGAGAGTTCTGATGTTCCTGCACGCGACGGGAGCATCGATGCGTTGGCACGCTTGGATGTTCCTCATCGAGGCCATGGCTGCGCCTGCCTGCATGCTGACCAAACCGGACTCTGGAGGAGCCGACCATCTGCCTATGAGCGGGTAGGAACACGGGTGACAGAAATTACCGGCGTGCCTGCCGGCCGTTCCGCGTCACCGGGACGGAACCAGTTCAGCCGCTCGCGCAGCCGCACCACGTCGCCGACGATGATCAGCGTCGGCGGCGTCAGCATCGCATCGGCCACCTGCTGCGCAAGTGTCTGCAGCGTGCCGGTGACGACCCGCTGGTCGCGCGTGGTGCCTTGCTGGACGATGGCCGCCGGCGTGTCCGGGGAAAGGCCGTGCTCGATCAGGCCGGCGCAAAGCACCGGCAGGCCCAAGAGCCCCATGTAGACGACGATGGTCTGCCGAGGTCGCGCGAGCGCCGGCCAATCGAGGTTCATGCTGCCGTTCTTGAGGTGTCCGGTCACGAATACGCAGGCCTGCGCGTAATCGCGATGGGTGAGCGGGATCCCGGCGTAGGACGCGACGCCCAGCGCCGCGGTGATGCCCGGAACGATTTCGAACGGCACGCCCTCCGCGGACAGCGTGTCGATCTCCTCGCCGCCGCGGCCGAACAGGAACGGATCGCCACCCTTCAGCCGCAACACTCGCTTGCCCTCGCGCGCGAGCCGCACCAGCATTTCGTTGATCTGCTCCTGCGGCAGCGTGTGGTTGTCGCGCTCCTTGCCCACGTAGATCCGTGTCGTCGCTGCCGGCATCAGGTCGAGCACCGCCTGAGAGACGAGGTGGTCGTAGAGCACGACGTCGGCGGACTGGATCAGACGGAACGCGCGCAGCGTCAGCAGCTCGGGATCGCCGGGGCCGGCGCCAACCAGGTAGACCGCGCCGCTCGCGCGCGGCCGGCCCGGGGCGATATCGACGCGATGAGGGTCGGGCGCGGGGGCAGGCCCGATCGCGACGTCGTTGGGATTGACGAAAATAAACCGGAAATCGCCGGGCTCGTATTCGACAAAGTCCAGCGTCATTCCGTCGAGCAGGTCGGCGTGCTGCGGCGAGACCACCAGTGCGATCCCTTCCGACGACACCACGCGATCGTCGTCGCGCGCGTCGTCGAATCCCATCGCGTAATGAAGCGCGCCGTCTGCTTCGCGGCGGGCAGCGATGCGCAGCCCCATCTCGTCGGCATCGGACTGGGTCGCCGCGATGCGGATCTGCTGCGCGGCGCTCGGCGTGACGGTGATCATGGTGCCCTCATGGCGTGTCGTGTTTCAATGCTCGCCCTTGGTGCGCAGCAGGCCGGCCAGCCGGTTGCCCTGCTTCTGCGGCCCGCCACGTGGGAACATCTCGTGCAAGTGATGATTCGACCCGCATTCCGGGCCCCAGGCGGCGGTGAAATGGCGAATCATCACCCGCACCTGCGCCTGGACGCCGTGCTCGGCATAGTGCTCGCGGAGGAAATGGATCACTTCCCAGTGCGCGGGGGTGAGCAGGAGTCCTTCCTCCCGCGCCTCCACGCGCGCGAAATCTTCCGACCATTGGCTGCGGTCGACGAGGTAGCCCTCACTGTCGGTTTCGACGCGCTTGCCGCCGACGTCGAGAACGCGCGCGAAGGGGCTGGCAATCATCATGTGCAACGCGATCGGATTCGCCGTCAGACCACCAGCGTTTCCCTGCCGCGCGCGGGTGGCAGGTACACGATGTTGTCGTTGCGCGAACGCCGGTAGCCGGCGTGGCGGACGAAGTCGACGAAGCGCGTGGCCCACAGGTTGCCGCCCGCGCTGCGCAGGTGGGCGTACGACGCGAGCACGTTGTTGACGACGATGCCGTCGCGCTGGCCATCGATGCCGTGCCCGCGCTTGACGGTGTAGGCGCAGCGCAGATCGGGGGGCAGGTTGTCGAGGCTGGAGTAATGGAATTCGTGCGCGCGCACGATCGTCTCGCCGGCGGGCGCAAGGGGCCAGGGGAACGCCGCCGTCTCCTGCAGGTTCACGTAGCCGCGTCCGACGGGACGCGCGTGCATCACGACGTCGCCGGGAATCGCGCCGACCATCCGGAACACCTGCCCCTTGTGCGTCAGCGTGCGGGCGAGGTACATGAGCCCGCCGCATTCGGCGTAGACCGGAAGGCCCGCCTCGACTGCGGCGCGGATGCGGGCGCGCAGCGACGCGTTGGCCTCGAGTTCGGCGGCGAACAGTTCCG
>Ga0315290_10002492_pt1 | contig 12966 bp, 7 predicted proteins | sample YL17G12_0_MG_FD_203627 | JGI IMG/M metagenome (GOLD analysis project Ga0315290, IMG submission 203627) | Sediment microbial communities from Yellowstone Lake, YNP, Wyoming, USA - YL17G12_0 | ecosystem: Environmental > Aquatic > Freshwater > Lake > Sediment | place: USA: Wyoming | collected... | reverse complement strand
GATCGAAAAACTGCCGCTTTCGTTGGTCAATATGCCTCATCAGTTGATGAACAATTTGTACCTTACATCCGTCCACAGGAAAATGGGTATAAAACGGATGTCAGGTGGTTAGCTTTCCTGAACGCGAATGGAACAGGATTGCTGATAAGTGGATTACCGGTGTTTTGTTTCAGCGCTCTGCCTTATACTTACGACGATATGAAAGGATTTATCCAGGGAGGAAAACATACAAATGATCTGAAAAAACAATCTTTTGTTGATTTACACATCGACCTGGCACAAATGGGCGTCGGAGGGGACAATAGCTGGGGTGCATGGACGCATGCAAAATACCAGATACCGGCAAAAGCATACAGCTACTCCTTTATAATCAGGCCTTACAATACCAATGTCGATGATCCCGCATCACTGGATAAACTCAAATCCTCAATTAATATCAAATAGAACATTTAAATCGTTGAACACTATGTTACATCAAACATATCGAACTAATAGCTCCACTTTACCGCAGCAAGGATACGAACCTGACGAATTTAATACCCGTTTCGAAAAATTACCAATCACGATATATCCTAATGCTGATGAAGCTTCATTAGCAGTGGCGCAGGAAATTGCTGCACTCATAAGTCAGCGGCAGGAAGAGGGCAAGATGTGTATTCTTGGTCTGGCAACAGGCTCTACACCGACAAGAGTTTACGACGAGCTGGTGCGCATGTGCAGGCAGGAAGGTCTGAGTTTCGGAAATGTAATTACCTTCAACCTGGACGAGTATTATCCTCTGCATCCGGAATCGCTGCAGAGTTATAATCGTTTTATGCGCGAATACCTTTTCAATCATATTAATATCCTTCCCGAAAATATTCATATTCCAGATGGCACCGTCCCAAAGGAAAAATTAATAGAATATTGCCGCAATTACGACCGCGTGATCGAAGCATGCGGTGGTATCGATATCCAGCTTTTGGGCATTGGCCGTACAGGACATATTGGCTTTAACGAGCCTGGTTCGCTTATGAATTCACCTACACGTATCATCACGCTCGATCATCTGACCCGGACAGATGCTTCAAGCGATTTCTTTGGTGAAGAAAATGTTCCGCGCATGGCCATTACCATGGGAGTCGGAAGTATCATGAAAGCCCGGAAGATTGTCCTGATGGCATGGGGAGAAGGTAAAGCGCCCATTATCCGTTTGGCTATTGAAGGTCCGATCTCCGATAGCGTACCAACAACTTATTTACAGAATCACCCGAATACACAGATTATCCTTGATCATGCGGCTTCGGCTGAACTTACCCGTGTTAAAACGCCATGGTTGGTTAGTTCCTGCGAATGGAACGACAGGCTGGTGCGCAAAGCAGTGGTTTGGTTGTGTCAAAAACTCGAGAAACCCATACTGAAGCTAACCGACCGGGATTATAACGACAATGGGATGAGCGACCTGGTAGCAGAGGAAGGCCCATCGAATAAGATTAATATAAAAGTTTTCAATGATCTGCAACATACTATTACAGGCTGGCCAGGTGGTAAGCCCAATGCCGGCGACAGCACAAGACCGGAACGCGCGTTACCTTATCCAAAACGCGTAATCGTTTTCAGCCCGCACCCCGACGATGATGTGATTTCGATGGGAGGAACACTCGCAAGGCTGGTGGAACAGGGTCATAGCGTGCATACAGCTTATCAGACATCCGGAAACATTGCCGTATTCGACGACGATGTGCTGCGATTCCTTGATTTTACAAGGGAATATAAGCATATTTTCAATCTGGAAAGTGTGAATGCTGAAGATATTTTCAAGAAGGTTCAGGATTTTATTTTGAATAAAAAACCTGGTCAGGTTGATTCGGAAGAGATACAGAGCGTAAAGTCGGCAATCCGCCGTGGCGAAGCTAAAGCTGCCGTGCGTTTTGTGGGTGTTCCTGAAGAACGGGTTCATTTTCTCGATCTGCCTTTCTACGAAACGGGGGAAGTAAAGAAGAAACCGCTGAGTGAAGAGGATATCCGCATTACAATGGATTTTCTGCAAAAGATAAAGCCTCACCAGGTGTATGCTGCAGGCGATCTTTCGGACCCTCATGGAACGCACCGCGTATGTATGAACGCTATTCTTGAAGCCTTATACCGCCTTAAAGATGAAGCATGGATAAAGGAATGCCGGGTTTGGCTTTACCGCGGTGCATGGCAGGAATGGGATCTGGACCAGGCAGACATGGCTGTTCCGCTGAGTCCCGAAGAAGTGCATATTAAACGCAATGCCATTTTTAAACACCAATCGCAGAAGGACCGTCCGCTTTTTCCTGGTGCCGATAGCCGTGAATTCTGGCAGCGCGCTGAAGAAAGGAATCACGCTACCGCAGAATTGTACGATAAAATGGGAATGGCCGAATACCAAGCTATCGAAGTTTTTGTAAGGTATCATCTTAAGTAATTTTCCCAGTTCTCATTTTCATAAACAAACAAAATCACGCACTTATGGCTCAGTCCTCAACAACAAAACAAGGCAGCTATGTGCTGTCTATCGGTATAATTGGAGCATTGTTTTTTATTTTCGGCTTTATAACCTGGCTTAATGGCACGCTGATTCCTTTCCTGCAAACAGCATGTGAGCTTAACGCTTTCGAGGCTAGCCTGGTGATTCTTGCCTTTTATATAGCCTATTTTGTAATGGCCTTGCCTTCATCTTTTGTTCTAAAGAAAGTAGGTTACAAAAATGGCATGAGCCTGGGATTGCTAGTGATGAGCATAGGTGCATTAATTTTCATACCGGCTGCTTACAGCCGCATGTTTGGAGTTTTCCTCACAGGGCTTTTTATCATGGGAACCGGCCTGGCACTCCTGCAAACAGCATCAAACCCATACATTACCATCATAGGCCCGCGCGAAAGTGCCGCAGCCCGCATTTCAATCATGGGTATCTGCAACAAAATGGCTGGTTTTATCAGCCCGCTAATCCTTAGTGCGCTTGTAATGCATGGAATGGAAAAGTTCAAAGATGAAAACCTGAAATTACTTGACGAAGTGGCTAAAATGGAAGCACTGAATGAGCTCGCTTCCCGGCTGGTTCCCCCTTATATTATAATCGCTATTGCATTGTTTTTATTGGCCATAATGATAAAATTATCGCCATTGCCCGATACGATTGATGTGGAAGAACATGAAGATGAAAGTCTTATGGGCTTTATCAGGCAAATTCCAGGAGCTCTTAAAATCCCGCATATGCTGCTTGGTGTAATCGCATTATTTGTTTATGTGGGCGTGGAAGTAATGGCCGGGGACAGTATAAGCCAATTTGGAAGAAACCTGCACCTGGATTATGCGTCAACATTAACCAGTTTTACTATGGCTTTCATGGTGGCTGGCTATATTCTTGGAATTATAAGTATTCCGAAATACATCAGCCAATCACAAGCACTCAGGGTTTCTGCCATCTTAGGTGCCATTTTTGCTGTAGGAGCTATTTACAGTAATCCGAATGATACTTCATACTTCACATCTTCTCTTGGATGGTTGAATTCATTAAGTTTCATCAACATCCCAATGCTCCCAAATCCTGTTTTCTTTATTGCTCTGTTGGGCCTGGCGAATGCACTTATGTGGCCTGCCATCTGGCCCCTGGTATTGCAGGACCTTGGCAAATTTACGAAGGTAGCTTCTGCCCTGCTCATCATGGGTATCGCCGGTGGCGCTTTAATTCCGCCAACATACATCAAACTATCAATGGCTATTGGTTATCAGAATGCTCTTTGGATTATGGTCCCGATCTACCTCTTTATCCTGTATTATGCCATCTGGGGTTATAAAATCAGGAAAGCTAAGTAATGAACAGACATATACCAGGACAAGAAAAGGAAACAATTTAAAATGCAATAACCGAAAATGATATAATTGTAACCGGAGTTCGATGATACCCTAAAAAATGAATTAGACATCATCAATTCCATGCGACAAATAAACTTAATATTTATAACGCATGAATCCTACATTACTTGTCCTGGCTGCAGGCATCGGCAGTCGTTATGGAAGCCTTAAGCAGATTGACCCCGTGGGTCCTGGTGGCGAAACTATTATCGACTATTCCATCTACGATGCCCTCAAAGCCGGGTTCGGTAGAGTGGTCTTTATCATCAGACGTGAGATAGAAGAGGATTTTAAAGAAGTATTCGTAAAAAAGTTTGAGAATATCATTCCTGTAGAATATGTTTTCCAGGAAATATCGAATGTCCCGGAAGGCATCAGAATACCCGAAGACAGAATAAAACCATGGGGAACCGGGCATGCCGTAATGATGGCCACAGATGCTATTCATGAGCCTTTCGCAGTGATTAATGCCGATGATTACTATGGCGCTGATGCTTATGTGAAAATGGCCGCACACCTTAATTCATTGGATGAAAACCATCAGAACGACTATTCCATGGTTGGTTACCTGCTTAAGAACACAATGTCTGAACATGGTGTTGTATCTCGTGGCATCTGTCAACTCAACAAGGATTCATTTCTGCAGGGAGTTACTGAGCGCACCAACATCCAGTATACGCACGGAAGTATTGCTTTCCGCGATAAGGATGGATCATGGGTATTCCTTCCTGACGAGGCTATTGTGTCAATGAATTTCTGGGGATTCACGCCTTATTTCTTTGAGCACTTATCCCTGCAGTTTGGTGATTTTATCCAACTGAATTATGATCAGCCCAAAGCTGAATTTTATATTCCTACTGTTGTTGATAACCTGATTAAATCCGGAGAAGCACAGGTAAAGGTATTGAAAAGTACTGATCAATGGTTTGGAGTAACTTATAAAGAAGATAAACCTGTCGTGATTCAAAAAATCAACCAATTAATCATGAACGGAGTCTATCCGGCTAATTTATGGAAATAACTTATTATTATGGAACGAGATTTAGCTTTAATCATTTCAAATTTTCAGATCAAAGGATCATATATGTCTGGCAGTCCGATAGGTTCAGGTCACATCAATGATTCCTATCTTATTCGCAATGCACAGAGCGACGCTCCGGATTACATGCTCCAATGGATTAATAATTACATCTTTAAGGATGTTGAAGGTTTAATGAATAATTTCCTGACTGTTACGCAGCACATTGCAGGAAAAAATAAGGATGGACAAACCAAAAATGCATTATTGAAACTGGTGCCTACCCGGGATGGAAAGTATTATTTTCAGGATACAGAAGGAAATTATTGGCGGGTTTTCAATTTCATTGCTGGGAGCCACGTGTACGACATCGTCGAAAATAAAATAATTGCTTATGAAGGCGGCAGAGCGTTTGGCAGATTCCTGAAGGAGTTAGCCGATATTCCCATAGAAACGATATACGAAACCATCCCCGACTTCCATAACATCGAAAAGCGCCTCGATAAATTCTACTTGTCGGTAAAAGCTGACCCAATAGACCGCGTAAAGGATATAACTTCAGAACTTGCGTTTGTTCACTCCCGGGTTGATGAAATTCTTGAGATTCCTCGCATGCAGCGGCAAGGACTGATCCCTCTGCGGATTACGCATAACGACACAAAATTCAACAATATTCTCTTTGATGATTCTAATAAGGCAATGTGTATAGTGGATCTTGACACAATTATGCCCGGGTCGGCCCTCTTTGATTTTGGTGATGCTATTCGCTCAGGCGCCAATACAGCCGCCGAAGATGAAAAAGACCTGAACCAGGTCTCCATGAATATTAATATTTTCGAAGCTTATGCAAAAGGCTATCTCGAAAGCACTATCGACCTGCTGACAGAAACTGAAACAGACCTGTTGGCTTTTTCCGCAAAGTTTATCACTTTCGAACAAGGGTTGCGCTTCCTCACCGATTATATCGATGGCGATCCATACTACCGAACGCACTACCCTGAACATAACCTGGTTAGGGCAAAGGTTCAGTTTAAACTTGTGGAAAGCATGGAACAGCAATTCGACCAGATGCGCGGGATCATCCAATCCATCGCTAAAAGCTATACCAGCAAAACATATTAAATTAAATGACCCCCTTTGATGAAACGATCTATCTACCTGATATCCCTGCTTATTTTTTCAGCAACTTCAATAGCTTTATCAGGAAATAATCCTGGAGCTACCGGTATTGTTCCTTTACCAGAAACCATTATTAACGGACGTGGTGAATTTCATCTGACAGCCAAAACGCGAATTCTGGTTGATGAAGGAAATAACGGCTTGCGTTTGATGGCGAAATCGCTGGTTGAAAAGCTATTCGATAGCAAAGGCATTGGGCTGCCAATCGAATCATCCGTTGGTTCAGCAGTTAAAAATACGATAGTGATTACGCTGCAGAATGCTGATCCAATACTTGGGAAGGAAGGATATGAACTCACTGTTACAAAAAAACAGGTCATAATCCGCGCCCATGAACTTAATGGCGCATTTTACGGATTGCAAAGCTTATTACAACTTCTCCCTCCGGATATTGAAAGTTCCGAACTGGTTGCGACGAAGTATATATCCTTGCCGGCAATATATATCAGAGATAAACCAAGATTCAGCTACCGCGGTATGCACCTGGATGTAGGACGCCACATGTTTCCAATTGAAACCATCAAAAAATACATCGATTTGATGTCCAGCTATAAAATGAATACTTTTCACTGGCATCTCACCGAAGACCAGGGCTGGAGAATTGAGATAAAAAAATACCCTCTCCTCACGCAAATTGGTGCAATGCGCAAAGGAACACAGGTTGGTAAAACGGATAGCATCGACAATATACCTTATGGTGGATTTTATACGCAGGATGAAGCGCGATCCATTGTAAAATATGCAGCCGATCGGTTTATAACGGTAATCCCTGAAATTGAAATGCCCGGGCATTCGGTAGCAGCATTGAAGGCATATCCGCAATATTCATGCACAGGCGGGCCGTTTGATGTAAGAACTACTTGGGGTGTTGCAGATGATATCTACTGCGCCGGAAATGATTCAACCTTTTCTTTTCTGCAGGATATCCTCACGGAAGTGATGGCTGTTTTTCCATCCGCATATATTCATATCGGTGGCGATGAAGCTCCGAAAGTACGATGGGAAAAATGTCCGAAATGTCAGGCTCGCATTGCCGCCGAAGAACTAAAAGATGAAATGGAACTTCAGAGCTACTTTATCAAGCGAATTGAGCAATTCCTGGTTTCAAAACAACGTCGCCTCATTGGATGGGATGAAATACTGGAAGGAGGATTAGCACCCGACGCTACTGTGATGTCCTGGCGTGGCATGGCTGGCGGAATAGCAGCTGCACGACAGTTTCACAACGTAATCCTGACACCCGATACCCATTGCTATTTCGATTATTACCAGGATGATCCAGCTTACGAGCCTCTTGCCATTGGTGGACTTACAACTTTAAAGACAGTTTATAGTTTTGAACCCGTGCCAGCTTATCTGGAAGAAATACAGACCAAACACTTCCTTGGTGCGCAGGGAAATCTTTGGACAGAATATATTACTACACCCGAATACCTTGAATATATGGCATATCCCAGGGCAATCGCCCTTGCCGAAGTAAACTGGTCGGCAAAAGAGTGCCGTAACTGGAACGATTTTTCCAGGCGTATGGAAAACCAATACTTACGGCTTGATTTTAAAAAAGTTAATTACAGCAAAAGTATATTTCGGATAGATATCAGCACCATCAGAGATCCACATACAATGACAATGAAGGTGAAACTTGAATCGGAAATCCCCGGATGGACTATTTGTTATACCACCGACGGCAGCAACCCAAATGCAGATTCGCCGGTTTACAAAGCCCCGTTTCAAATCAGAGCCACAACAACAGTAAAGGCAGCTCTATTTAATGCAAACGAGATGAGAGGCAGTGTGTCGGAACGCCAGATCAATGTCCATAAAGCATTTGGCAGGATAGTCCGGATTAACAAACCATATTCCTATAAATATCAGGCCAGTGGCGACTTCGAGATGGTAAATGGCTTAAAAGGATTAGAAAAACTTCGCTATGGCAATTGGCAGGGTTATGAAGGCACTGATATGGATATTACGATCGACCTCGAAAGCTTACAGCCAATAAATGCAATTTCTGCCGGCTTCCTGCAAGCTCCCGACAGCTGGATTTTCTTCCCTAAAAAAATAATCTATTCAGGATCAGTTGATGGTATTACCTTCGAAACATTATCTGCAACCGATATTCCTGTTTCAATCACCGGCGGATTCATAACGAAAGCCTTCCGTTGCGAAACACCTGGAGAGCAATTCCGTTATATCAAAGTACAAGCCAAAAATATCGGCAATTGTCCGGAAGGGCATGATGGTGTAGGATCTCCGGCATGGTTGTTTGTTGACGAAATAGAGGTGGAATAGCATTCTTCCGGTTATTCTTCCGGCAGAAAAGCTTGTACAAGCTTTTAGAAAACCCCAGGCTGGAGCTATTTATCTCACCCCGGCTTTTGCGAACGTGGTGGAAAGTTCTCCGAAAGGAGAATTCATGGTCCACATCAGTTTCTGATTGCTGATCTCCGCCAGTTTTACCTTATTGGTTATTGAATATTCTGGTATTGCAAGTTTGAGTTACACCGTTTGGACATAGATAAGCCGGTAAATATTATATCAGCAGAGGATCCCTACTGTCACCAAAAAGCTCGCTTTATCGTTGTTTATCCACATCTTTTGTTATTTCAAAAAATGTGTTCCCGAATGATTTAATATCCAGGGTTTGGCCATCCTTATATATATCCAAAGATTCTTCGGCTGGTTTTTCCTTTGTCTCCAAAATACCAGTGATCTTAATTTCAGTGCGCCTGTTGGCCTGGTGTTCAGCCGGTGTGCACTTAACGCCATCAGAACACTTATTTATCAACATGTATTCGCCATAGCCTTTTGCCGTAATCCGTGATTTTACTATTCCACGTGCAACAATGTAATTAACGGCAGATACGGACCTGCGTTCCGAAAGTTGATCGTTGTATTTAAAACTGCCACGGCTGTCCGTATGCGAACCAAGTTCTACCACTATGGGGGGATTCTCCGCAAGAAATGTTATTACTTTGTCCAACCCGGTTGAAGCGTCTGCACGAATGTTCCATTTATCGAAATTGTAATAGATATTTTCGACTTTGAAAATCTGGTCTATTTTGTACCTGCTCAATAACAGGTCGCGGGGAGCAGCCATTTCTTTGATCCGACCCTCTTTTTTAATGCCTAAACTCAGCAAATCGGGTGCAAATCCCTGCGACATACTCTTTACGGTCAGATTATCTCCATTTCGAACATAGGCTGAATAATATCCCTTTGCATCTGTTTTCACTATCTTTACCTTGTGTGTGCGGGAATTAGATGCAAAAACTGTAGCACCTGCCAAAGGGAGCATAGTTGCTTTATCCTTTACAAAACCAGCAAAAAGTAATGAATCCTGAATTCTGCGGATTGTATAAATATCGTCTTCACCTTTACCGTTAATTCGGTTTGAGCTGAATAGTCCAGCTATTTCGTCGGCATTAAATAAAATACCAAAATCATCTGCAGGCGAATTTAGAGGTGCACGTAAATTTTCCGGCTGTGTGAATCCCTTTGTTGTGATACTTGTCCTGAATATATCAAGACCGCCAAACCCCAGAAGTCCATCAGAGGAAAAATAAAGGATTGAGTCATTGTTCAGAACAGGAAACATTTCATTGCCTGATGAATTCAACACAGTGCCAAGATTGATTGGCTTACTCCAGCTGCTACTTTCGAGTTTGCTAATATACAGGTCGGTACCTCCGCTACCTCCGGGCATGTCAGATACAAAATAAAGCGTATTTCCGTCGCTGGAGAGTGCCGGATGTCCTACAGAATAATCTTCGCTATTGTAAGGGAAAGGAACAATATCGCCCCATTGATTGCCATCGAAATGCGATGAAAACATTTTAAGCCTGTTGGTATAGAACCTGGTCGAATCAATCTCTCCTTTTTTGCGAATGACCCTCGTAAAAAATAAGAGCGAACCATCTTTACTGAAGGAGGCTGGTCCATCATGAAAAGGTTCGTTAATCTTGCCTGAATATAGCTTTGGATCTGAAAATGCATAATTTGTGTCAGGCTGCATGCGAGCGTCGGCATAAAAGATATTCAGGTAATCAGCGCCTGTCCAGCCATAAGTTTTGTCGAACTCGCCGGTGTTGCGCCGGTCGGATGTAAACATGATGCCCTCTTTAAAAAATACAGGACAGAACTCCGAATTCACCGTATTTAATTTCTCAGCATTTGCAATATTATATTCTTCTGGTAACGATTTCCACTTTTCCGTCTCTTCGATAATGGCAGCATACTTGTTTCCCCTTGGATCGCCAGGCTTCAGAGAAGCGAATTTTTTAAATTGTTCCAGGGCAAGTTGTGAATTACCGATGCTGCGTAAGGCTTGTCCATAGTAATAGTAATTCTCAGGATCAACGTCTGGATTTTCCACAACTTTTTTGTACCAACCGGCAGCTTCTGTAAATTTGCTGTTAAGCCGGTAACAATCAGCCAGACGTTGCATGGCTTCTATTTTATGCTTTTTATTCTTATCAACTACTTTCTTGTAGTAAGGAATGGCATTGGTGTATTCGTATCTTGCAAAGAGCCGGTTAGCTTTACGAATCTGGGCAGGAACACTCAATTGAAGTACCAGTAAAATTGTCAGCAGCGACAGAATTTTTTTTCTCATAAGGCATATAATTTTTTAATATGCCTACAAAGTTAAAAATATCTTGGAGTCAGCATTCTTGATTTGAATAAATTAAGATCGTAGCCTAGCATTATTTCGTGTGATCCCTGGTTGTAGCTTTTCAAACCACCCATACAGGCATCATACGAGTATCCAATTCTCAGATTGGCGGTTGCCTGCAATTCGATCATAAACACCATGGTATTATTTCCTGTGCGATATGAAGCTCCCAGCCAGATTTTATTGTTAAACAGGAAACTTGCATTCAGATCGGCATTTACCGGCGCATTCTTCGCATATTTGATCAATGTGGAAGGTCTGAATACAATCTTGTCTGTAAGTGGTAATGCTAATCCACCCATGAAATAAAAGTGCCTTGACAGTGTTGAATAGGTGCTTGAACCATCCGTATTTTCAACTTTACCAAACTGATTCTCAAAAAGGTGCTTGGATGATATTCCTAAATAATAGTTTTGTGTATAATAATACACTCCTAAGTTGGCATCTGGTTTCAGGCCATCTTGTGGTCTGTATGCGAGCACAAGGTCTTCAGTCTCATGCATTGTCACTTTATCCCAATCGATAGTTACCTTGCTAATCCCTGCCTGAAGTCCAAAGCAAAGCTTACCTTTCCCCATTTTTACGCGGTAAGCATAACTGCCAACCACGCCAAGATCATTATCAGCGCCGATATGATCGGCATATATGTACATTCCAACTGCAACCTTTTCGTTGCGCAAAGGAGTATGAGCACTCATGGTAAGTGTTCGTGGGGCACCATCGAGTCCAACCCATTGGTATCTGTTGATTACAGCAAGGCTCATCTGTTCCTTACTTCCTGAATAAGCCGGGTTAATGACCAGCTGGTTGAACATATACTGGCTGTAAAGTGCATCGCGTTGTCCGAAAGTGGCCAAGCTTGTGAGTGTAACTAGTAGTAGAGCAATTCGTTTCATGTTATTTCGGATTTATTGTTTATAACTGGTGTTCTTTTATATATAATTGATGAACACAATGCCAGAATAACAAATGGTATGCCGAAATATATAATTAATTGATTGTCAAATAGTTAGTAGAGTTTACGAGATGGAATCAGAAAATTATGTCCGGTTTTGAGATCAATTAGAAACATTTACGGCCGTCTTGTACTTTTTTAAGATATATTTCTAAGGATAATAGTGCTATGTGACAAAATTAGCAAAAAACGCATCTCATCGCCAGTAAACATTAAAGAAATTCTAAACACTACAGGAAGGCTGAATGGTAGTTATTTCAACAAAGTATTTTTACTTTTGTCTTTTATCTTCTGCATGAATAATGCAGGCCAGGTACTAACGCAAAAAGAGGGGTAAAAACCCCTCCTTTTGCTATACATCCGTAAAGCCTTGTATTAGTTGATTGTTTCTCTGCAAAGACTTATTCCTGTTAACATTCTGGCTTCCCCAACTTAAGCTTTCTCACCTTGATCCTTGTTGCACATTATCTGTGAATCATGACCCAGCCGGAGAATACTTTATCAAGGCTCTTAAGTTTAATGATATAGAAGTACGTAGCATCAGGAAGGTTCTCGTTATTCCTTCCTGATCCATTCCATACGATTGATTCATTGTCGTAATTCTCTGCCGACCAAACTTCGTCGCCCCAACGGTTGATGATTGTAACTTCATTGTCGGGATATTCTCCAATGTTTTCTATCCACCAGGTTTCATTTTTGCCATCTCCGTTGGGAGTAAATGTGTTGTAAATCACAATAGCGGGAAGAGAACGAGGCTTATCAGATACTATGGTTATATTGACCCTGGCATTGGAACAAATTGAAGGAATTCCATTATCGCAGATTGTGTAACAGAATTCATCCGGACCAGTATAATCTGTGTCAGGAGAATAAGTAAAAGTCTGATTTCCGTTCAGAGCGATTGTACCATGCAAAGGCTGACCACAAATACTTACTGTGAGCTGGTCGCCATCAGGATCGCTGTCGTTGGCCAGTACATCAATTGTATACATGATATTTACCAGTGTCGTAACCGAATCGTCTACAGCAACAGGGGGATGATTCACATTTCCAATTTCTATGGTGATATGAACCTTTGCAATTGAACAATTACCATCAAAGTCGCAAACCTTGTAATCATAGCTATCAGCTCCACTATAATCCTGGCCAGGCGTATATGTTGCAAGCCCTGTTAAAGGATTAATGGCCACTGTTCCATGCTGAGCTGCTACTATAACCAAAACTGTTGACGGGTTAATGTTATTATCGCAATATTTGTCGTTGGCAAGCATGTTGATA
>Ga0315290_10002483_pt1 | contig 12984 bp, 11 predicted proteins | sample YL17G12_0_MG_FD_203627 | JGI IMG/M metagenome (GOLD analysis project Ga0315290, IMG submission 203627) | Sediment microbial communities from Yellowstone Lake, YNP, Wyoming, USA - YL17G12_0 | ecosystem: Environmental > Aquatic > Freshwater > Lake > Sediment | place: USA: Wyoming | collected... | reverse complement strand
TATGGCCGCAGACGAAGATGTAAACAATCGAAAGGCATATCTGAAACAAATTGTATCGTGGCTGCCTGCGAGGACGACAGGCGCGGTGAGTCGGCTGGATTCATCGTGGCCGGACTGGCTGACGCGGACGGGCGAATTGCCGCCGGATTTTAATAAGATGCCTTCGATTCCGTTTTTGCCCGACCCGCTGGTGTTGGACGAAGGCGGCGCTAATACCCCGATTAAAACAGCCGAACAATGGCAGCAGAAGCGCAAATGGATTGCCGGAGAGGCGAAGCGATGGCTGACGGGAACGTTTCCGCCCGGGCCGAACAATCTCGAAGCGAAGGTTTTAAGCGAGTCAGGAAACGACGGCGCAGCGTCGAAGATGGTTGAGCTGAGTTTTGGACCCGAACACAAGGCGAGGATGACCGTTGAGCTGATTATCCCGCCGGGGGCGGGGCCGTTTCCTGTTTTTATGACACAGTGGAACCACCGCGGCTGGGCGCTTGTGGCGGCGCGTCGCGGCTACATCGGCTGTGTTTACGCGGGGGCGGATGACAAGGACGATACGGAGCAATACGCCGATATATGGTATCCTGAATACGACTTTACTCGCCTGATGCGGCGCGCGTGGGGAGCGATGCGGGTGGTCGATTACCTTTATACCCTGCCGATTGTCGATAAGGACAAAATCGCCTTGACGGGCCATTCGCGCAACGGCAAACAGTCGCTTATGGCGGCGGCGTTCGACGAGAGAATAAAGGCGATTATACCGAGCAGCGGCGGGACGGGGGCGGAGGTGCCCTGGCGATACACGTCGGCGCCGTTCGATAACGAGTCAATCGCGGAAATCACCACGGTATTTCCGCAGTGGCTTCATCCCCGACTGCGGTTTTTCGTGGGCAGGGAGCACAAGCTGCCGATTGAGCAGAATCTCCTGATGGCGCTGGTTGCGCCGCGGGGACTTATGCTCAGTTCCGCTCTTACCGAGGACCAGGGCAGCGGCTGGGGGATTGAGCAGTGCTACCGGTCGGTGCAGCGGGTGTACGGGTTCCTGGGGGCGCAGGACAAGGTAGCGGTGCGGTTTCGCTGGGGCAAACACGGGACGAGCGCACGGGATATTGAGGATTACATAGATTTTTTCGACTACTGCTTCGGCAGGTCGAACGAGAAGCCGGCGAACAAACTCTATTACGATTACACATTCGAGGGCTGGCAAAAGCTAAGCGGCGAAAAGGTTGATACTAACAGCTTTCCTGTGAAATCCGGCAATGACCTTTTGAAGAAATCGGACGGCGGCAAAATTGGAACAGCCGGCGACTGGCAGACCAAAAGAGCGGATATTGTGAGGCGTATCAAGTGGCTGTTGGGCGATGAGCCGGCTGGTGCGACAAACCCGGGGCCGAAGGTCGCTGCGAGTATTCCGGCCACAGACAGCGAGTATTCCGGCGACTATCTGGCGAGGGTGATAGGCAGGCCGAAGGCGGGCGGCAGTATTCGCCGGATGGTGATGGGTGCCGACAACGGCTTCGGCGATTATCTCGAAGGCAATCTGTATTATCCCGCCAATGCCGCGGGCGGGAAGCTGCCTGTAATTATCTGGCTGCACGAATATTTGTATCCGACGGGTTTTGGGCGGCGCGGCGATGACGCGGTAGGCAAACTCGTCGAGAAAGGATTTGGCGTTTTCCTGTTCGACCAGATTGGCTTTGGGACGAGGATTGAGGAGGGGACGAATTTCTACCGCCGGTATCCGCACTGGTCGAAACTGGGCAAAATGGTCGCGGACACGAGGTCGGCGGTCGATATGCTGGCCAATCTCGACACAGTCGATTCAAACCGGATATACGCGGGCGGTTATTCGCTGGGCGGGACGGTCGCGCTGTATGCCGCCGCGCTGGATGAGCGAATCGCGGGCGTGGTAAGCATATCCGGCGTTACGCCTATGCGGCGGGCCAGGCCCGAAGTCGAGGGTATCTGCGCATATTCACATCTGCACGGGCTGATTCCCCGATTAGGGTTCTTTGTGGGCAATGAAAACCGAATTACCTGCGACTTTGAGGAGATTATCGCGTGCATTGCGCCGAGGCCGATTCTGATTGTCGGGCCGAGGTGGGACAGATTTGCGGTTTCCGAGGATGTGATTTCCTGCGTAGAGAATGCCCGGTGGGTGTATGTGTTGTCCGGTGCGGCCGGCCGGCTCGAAATCCTCACGCCGGATGATTACAACCGATTTTCGCCGCAAATTCTGAAAAAAACGCTTGACTGGTACGGCAATTTTGTTAAATAATCATAGTGTTGATTATCCTATAGTGTTTATTATCCTTTGCGCCCTGGGGAGTTCGTGGCAAAAGAAACCAGGATTTTTCAAAGACCCCGAACCTGTTGAACCGGCCGGCGTATAGGATATGAACGATGACCACGGGCTGCGGTAATTCTCTCCTCTCCTCCCTCCTGACCGCAGCCCAATTTTTTTCCCTTTTGAGCGGTTATACGCATAATCTATGGGTTTTACGCGAATGCAAAGATGTCTTGTAATGGTAGATTTGGGGGGTTGTTTTTCGCCAAGAAGGCAAAAAATACGTGTTTTTTCCGAAAATTTCCCTTGCCGAACCTGGCCGGTTGTGGTAGAATAACAATACTAAATAGAGGCGAGAGTTTGCCGATGTACCCCACACCCGTAGGCAATATACGCCGATTTTTGTAATTTTTTGTACCAACAACAGGGCTGGGATATCTCGCTTTCTCCCCTCCCTCCGACCCAGTCCTGTTTTTTTTATTTTATGCGCAGAAACAGCCCATCCCCCGACTCTGTTCAATAAACCCTATGTCCTGTTCGCCCGGTATGTTCAAAGTTTATGAAGAAATAACGCAGAGCGTCGATGGGATGGTCAAGTTTGAGTTTTGCGAGAAGGCCCCTCAATGTCTTTATTGTTTATTTGAGAGTTGCGTTTGAGCTGTTCCATCTTTGTAACAAAAGCAAGCAGGATTGCCCCAAGTATTGGCAATAGAGCAAAGCCACAAACAGTACCGAGTAATGGATAAGCATTTTTTGACCCAATCCAATTGCCCAAGAATGTCAGTGCGACCACACAGAGCAACCAAAACAATCCAAATAGACTTCTTGCGAAAATGATAATTGGCCAAACAACTATAATCAGAGGAGAGGATGCAATTGACTGAGAGTTTATGTTTTCCGTCTGTTTATTGCATTTGTATTTAGATAAGAAGAAAATAATCAGCCCAATAACATTAAGAGCGGTTAAAAGCACAAAAAAAGTCTCGGTACCATCGAATGATGTCAAATGCTGCCCAGTTCTTGTAAGCAATTCTTTGGAGCTCATAAACAAAAGTAAAATCATAAGCGTGACAGTTCCGAGAACACCGCTCAATTGGTACATACGCACTACAAACGGATGCTTGAAGAATGTGCAAAAACAACAGATGGTAAAAGACCACGTAATTACCAGGGCGAATATCAAATTTAGGATTGGAATATCAATATTCTGTTCAGTCCTTTTTTCAAAAAACGCCCCATAAGTGAGAAGAATTGATATTAGAAGCATGAGCAATCCAAAACCGAGCGACCATATGCGGTCAATAAACTTTTTCTCCTGTGTTGTTTGCTCTGATTGTGCCATTTTCTACAAGCTCAGAAAGTGATATGACTTGATTATATTGTTGGTACAGTGTAAATCAATCAATGTTTTTCAAGGATATTGCTTAGTATCTTCGATTTAAGATTTTTCCAGGACAACTATAGTTTACGAAGAAATAACGCAGGGCGTCGATTGGGTGGTCGTAAACACCGTCTTTAAGGGGTAGTTCATCGCCTGTCGGCGTATCGGGATAGTGATAGCAGGTCAAGGCCTCGATAAGGCGGGCACATTTGGGCGAGACAACAAATCGGCTTTTGCCTGCGCCATCGCGTATCGCCCGGCGGATTGACTCGATGCCCTCGGCGATGCCGCTTCTGCGATAACGCACGTTGATACCCAACGAACGCAATTCACGAACCGCGCTTGTGCCGGTGACATCATTGGCTCCAGCGCCTGCCGGGTCGCAAAATGTGGCGATGATACGCAATTCACCGTTAGGTATTCTGGCCTTTAACTCCGCCGCGTGAATGTCGATTGTCGCGCGACTCCTAATATATTCGTCAATTACACGAACGACGCCTTCGCTATCGACCTGAATCCACAGGCAGACAAACGGATTGGCAAAACCAAAGTCCAGCGAGCGATACAAAGGTAAATTCGCATCATATTCGACTGGCCTGATATGGATGGCAGTATCAAACTGGTCAAAGACGACATTTTCGAGATTGGGTTTCAGACACAACATCTCGGCCTCCCAGCCCGCCCTGCTGCTGCGTCGCATCTGCGTAATGCAGTCGTCAATTTTCAGGAAGCCCTCCGCTTGTTTCGCCCTGCCCGCGCAGTCGCCCCACAACAAGCACTGCGAACAATTCCGGTCGGTGCATTTCTCAATTGTTTCCCAGACGCACCATTTGAAAACAGGCGTGTTTGTTTTAGCCGCTGAAGAAACAAGCTTTTGCATAAGACCATATGGCTTGTGCATTGTGCTGATTGTCTCCATACCAGCGATAATACTATCGGTACTCTGCGTGGTGAACTTCGCGGCGTTAAAAACATCGTTATCAAAAAGCTCAACCTCATCGCAGCGGAGTTTTTGAATGTGCTGACCCCGGACGCTCGCCTGCGATTGCGTGAGACAATCGACAGCCGAACCATTGGCAAACCGACACCCTGTCTTGCGGATTGGTTCTGAAAGCAGCCGCTCGTAACCTTTACGTAAAAAGCCGGTGAGGTATTGATACATTCTTCCCGCCTGTTCTTCCGAGCCGGCCAATATCCGCACCTGGCAATTCGGCTTGAATACGCAATCCAGCAGCGTCGCCACCGCCGCCAAATCGGTCTTGCCCCCGCCCCTGTTCGCCCATACCACGCAATCTGAGTTAGCTGCTCGAGAGACAGTATGCAGGGCGGGGTTTATCTGTCCTGAGCCCGTCGAAGGGCCCCCGCCCCGGTTCGCCCAGACAACGCAATCAGCATTTGTTGGTTGTGGCACGGCCATCTTGGCCGTGTTTTCACGGGCTGGAAGCCCGTGCCACTTTGGCTGCATAAAGTCGCAGTTGAAACTGTGCCAAAGATAATCGAGCGGACTATTATGCTCAGGGCAGATTCGCTTATCCGGCACGTCGATTCCCAAAAAGACCTTGATGTAGTTTTTCAAATCCTCTTTTGTCGCCGGCCTTGAGCGTCTGAGCGATTCATACAGGCGATTCGCGGCTAAGATATTGTTTTGCGGCTGTAAAGACGAAGCTTCCATCCGAGACATATTATCCTCCTTTGGAGTTGGCTTGCGCAATTAATGTAGTGACGATTTGCTTAAATTTATGAGAGGTTGCGATAAATATCTTTTCGATGACCAATGCGGACGACCAGAATAATAAGAACGTTGTCCTTTATCCGATAAATGACGCGGTAATCGCCCGAACGAATACGGTAGAGGTCCGCCCCCTGTAGTTTTTGCGCCCCTGCCATTCTCGGATTATCAGCCAATTCGTCAATTTTTTCGGATATTTGGCGCCTGGCTTTTCCCGGCAGTTTCCCAAGGGCTTTGACTGCCTGCTCGGCGATGATGATTTTATATTTCATCGGCTAAAGGCCAAGCTTCTTTTTAACCTGTTCCCACGAAGTAAATTTTCCCTGTTTGAGGGCCTTTTGGGCGGCGGCAATATCGAGCTTGTTCTCAATCGCCTCCAGAAGATTGGCGTCTTCCACCGACACCATAGCGAAGGCGGGCTTGCCGTTGCGATTGACAATGATACGGTCGCCGTGGTGCTGCACCTGGTCGGCGCACTCGGCTATCTCATCCCTCATCTTTGATATGCTCAACCTGGTCATAAACAATCCTCTAAAATAAGGTGTTGTACATTACGTACGGTTAGTACAATTATATTATCGTAAATCGTGCCCGCTTGTTCAAGAGAAATCTTCGGTTTATTTCCGAAGATGCCTATTCCGCGTCGATTTTCCGGATGCGGGCGGGATATCGGTCTATTTGTTCTTGAGCCGGTATTCATACATTGTCCGGCCGATATCCCGACTGGCGGCGATTGTCTCCGGATAGGGCGTGTCGGCGATATCGACAAAACCAATCTGATAATTCTCGCCGTCGCCTCGGCCGGTTGTCGCCTGGTCCTGATATTGAAACCAGTGCGTGCCGACAATATACGGATTGCGAATCGCCCCGCGAACATATTCGGCGTATTTGTCCGCCCGGTCCTGCTGGTCGGCAGCCCTCTTTAACCCATGGTGGAAAAGCCCGCGATCCAGCGCCCCGAAATGGAACTCGCCGATGATTATGGGCATATCGATATTGTCCGGCAGTTTTCGCCCTTCAACACCATAGTCATAAAAGTTGAAACTGACCACGTCGCAGTACTTTGTCGCCGCACGCGTCGCGAGAACATTGCCCCACGCAAACCGGCAGCCAAGATACAATTGATTCGGCGCTATTCTCTTTACTTCCTCACGAACGACGGCAAAGTATGTCTCCGCGGTCTTCACGTAGAACGCCGACAGGTCCTCATACGCCTTTTTTTTGGCCCATTCCTCTTTTTGCGGCGGCGGCTGCTTGTTTTGCAAAAGCTCTTCCCAGCTCGCAAAAGAGGTGCCCCAGACGGCGTTGAGTTTTTCGACTGTCTCGTATTTTGCCTTCAGGTCATCGACAAGCACTTTTTTGGCCTGCTGTCCGGCAGGCGAAGCCAGCGTCGCAAGGCCAAGCGACGTCTCATCGCCCCAGGACAACTCGTTATCGACAAAGAATCCGACGCACCACGGGTCACCCGCGGATTTCCCCTTTTCCTGCTGCATCCGCCCTCGAAGCGACTGCCTGAAGCCGGCGTCGAAGACATCGTAGAACTTGCCCCAGTAACCCGCCGAACCCTCGAGTTTCTTCGCGTCGTAACTAATGGCGACCACGTAGGGTGTCTTGCGCAGCAAATAAACCGCTTCATTCGACCAGTTTGCGATTGTGTTAAGTCCCCAGCTTCGCAGACGTTTGTGAGCGGTCTCGCCGCTTATCTGCTGCCAGTCCTGGCCATATTTTTGATAAGGTTGGCTCTTGAAAAATCGTATATCCTGTAAGGCAGGCGGGTCTTGTAATATCCCTGCGGTCCCCAGTTGCCTGTGCCGTAGAACTTTCCAAGCGGGGAATTGGTGTCCGGCAGATTCGCAAAATAGTTTTCGCGGTCAGTAATAGGCGTTGCGTTTTCCATCCGCACGCAGTCAATCCCGTGCGACCAGAACAGGTATCCATCAGGGTCAACCAGCCACCAGTTGTCCTGGTATTTCTCGGCGCGGAAAAAGCCGGTCGTTTCGAGTTTTGGCCCCGCCTTATATCCGCCGAACTTGTCCCAGTTATCAGGCCCCGGGTTTTCCACGAGTTGCTTTTCCTCGGTTCGCTGATGCTCCCGCAGCTCTTCGAGCGAATGTGTTTTGCCGGGCCAGTCGTCATGAATGAACTGGCCGAACTGGTCGATAAACGGAATAAAATTATCGGTATTGAGCGTCCGGAATTGGCCGCCCGCCGTGATGCTGTCAATCTCGAAACATTGCGCCGTTTTTGCGCTGTCCGTCAAGACGCAGACCTGTGTAATTTTCGACGGGTTGATGCCGCCTTTGTCGGCCGGGCTGCCGCGCATAGCGATTAGCGTGATGGGTTTGTCGAAACGCCACTGGCCGAGCATCAGGAATGTTGACAGCTTGCGCTTCTCGCCGGGTTTCAATATGACGCTCTGCAAATTGCTGTTTGACCACATATCCGCGTTCGAATTATCAACTCGCAAATATAACCTTACCGGCTCGGTCCCGACGTTGTTCAGTTGCGCCGATACTTCCGCGTATTCCAACAGATTCCACGTACCTTCCTTCGGTTTGAAGATTACACCGGGGAATTCTTTATTGGGTTCGGTCCGAACACGCAGCGCCCCGGCGCTTGTGACGGAGGTATTCGCGCCAACTGGTTCGATTTGTGCCTTGTTGACGTCCTCTCCGGAACCGAAGAGAACCAGCGTTTTTGGCTTTGGCTCCTCCGCCGCAGTACTCTGCGTTACAAAAGCACAAACCGCCCACAGTGCCAGTATCGAAATTAACGGTCTGATTGTCTTTTCCATTTTCACGTCTCCCAAAATTGTGCGAGATTTACGCGTCTGTTATTAAACATCCTATTTCTGTTCCTCGCTGATGATTTCTCAATCAGCATCGATTTTTTTGATGCGGGTGAGGTGCCTTCCGCCGTCGAACGGAGTATTAAGCCAAAGCTCGACAATCTCAAGGGCCTCCTCGATGGCAATCATCCGCTGGCCCATCGACAGAATATTGGCGTCATTGTGTGCCCTGCTCAGCCGTGCCGAACGCAGGTCCCAGGCGATTGCGCAGCGAATGCCTTTGACCCTGTTTGCGACCATCGCCTCGCCGTTGCCCGAGCCGCCCAGGAGGATGCCTCTGTCGTATTTGCCCGCAGCGACGGCCTTTGCTACGGGTCTCATAATATCGGGGTAATCGCACGGCTTTTCTGAATCCGTGCCGAAATCGTCAACTGTATATCCCTTCTCGATAAGCCACTTTTTTATCCGCTCTTTATATTTGAATCCTGCCTGGTCTGCGCCAATCGCTATCTTCATCAATCGTATCCTTTCCGGCTGTTTCGCCGAGCGGGTGATTATAACGGGAATAGCCCGCCGGCTCAAAATTTTTTCGCCGCGATTATTTTGGCTGTCGCGAATTATGACGTATATTTTAATTGGAAGAATGCCCCGCGCCTGTTTTGGGATGTCGGATTTGCCGTGCCGATGGGTGCGGAAACCTGTGGTGATTCCAAAATAGGTGCGGGGTTAACCCCGTGAGATAGGCGAGGCCGCCATCTAACGGGGTTAACGCTAAAAAGCTTATCTTAAAGAGAGACGCTGCCCTTTTGGAAGAAAGTGAGGGCGAGACATTCTGGGCCTACGTCTCTCTTTTTTTTGCGCTTCTGCTTGTCCCCATCGCATAATCATCAATTCAAATTTTCTGCAAATCGCACGCGATGTTTTTTGCTTTTGCCGGCCTCTGACGTATACTTTCTATGGAGGATGGTGATGGGACCCGCGGGTCCGCAAGGCATGAGGCCTCAAAGAAGCGACAATCAGAAGGCGATGATGATACAAGGGAGACCGCCCTGCAGATTATGCGTACCCTAAAGGAGCGTGTGTCTCCCTTCGTTTTTTTTATTCGCTCGCAGCCAGGGCAGCTAATAATCGGCTTGCTAATTCGGGCGGGAGGTCTGTCGGCTGCTCGGCCTCACCGGCTTGCTCAACCGGGGAGGGCTGATTGTTTTGCCGCAGGTAGTTGATTACATCTAAGCAGGCCTTGCGGGCGGTTTCGGGATTCGTCGATTCGGTCAACTCCACCAATTTGGCCGCAGCCACAGCGGCAAATCGCGCGATTATCAGCTCGCCCTGCCGATGAGCGGATTTCAATCGCCGGTCAAACTCATCCGAGAAGTTTCCCTCCGTCATCCATTTATCGTAAACACGTTTGTCAATCCTGTGCCTTTCGAAAACTTGTTCCTCATTAAGCTCGCCCGCAAACAAATCCTCAATCACCGAAAGTTGTTTTTTTGTGAGCGGTTTTACATCCGGCATTTTTCACCCTCCATAAACTGGCTTGCTAATTTCGTAATCGCACCGGCCCTTCGCTGCGCCTTTGTCATCTCGATTCTCGATACTTGATTCTCGACGCTCGATAAAGCATTCTCGATAATCTCCTGCTGCTGCTTTGTAACAAAAAACACAAGCGGAACAGCGAAACTATCGGCGTTTAACTTTATTGGGACACTGTTTAATTTCAGGTTGGTCAGCCGTTCAATCTGCTTGGCGGTCTGAGGCAGCAGTTTGGCAAGCTGGGCTGTCCCCATCCGCTCTGTGAGTTTTTTCAGCAATTCGATTTTCTTCGCTGGCGTATCCGAGCCGGCCAAGCGATTCAGCGTCGTCAGCAAAATGCTCGTCTCTCCATCGTCCACATCCCAGACGACACAATCCGCTTCTTTACGCCCTATTTGCTCCAGAGCTTTTACGCGGTGATGGCCGTTGATAATCTGGAAATATTCTTTTTTGTTCGGATGAGGCCTGACTACAATCGGCTCATACAGCCCAGTCCGCTCGATATTGCGAACCAGCTTGCGAAACGTGGAATCACTCATTGAGTTCGGATTATCCGGATGCACAATCAGTTTCGATAACACTATTGTTTTAATCGCGTTTTCGGTTTTAATTTCTAAATTCTTCATTCTAAATTCTCAATTCCGAATTTGTGTTTTTCCATAAATAATACACGGGCCTGTCGGTAAGTTTGCTGAGGATGAATCTCGTGCGTTCGATACCGGGCTGCATAAGCCGTCTTTGCCCATAGCCCTGAAGAAATCGCGTCATTTCGCATTCGATAAAATCGAGCATCGAGCAACGAGTATCAAGCATCGAGTCCATCTTCTGCTGGACAAGCTGCGGGTCAATCAAATCCTGCTCATCGACGCCGACCGCGCTGAAGGCCTCGATAAGCCGAACGCAGGAAGCTGAAATAGGCGCATCGTATCGGGTCAATCCCGCCTTTTCAAAAAACGGGTTCGCCCTTCCCATCACCGCAAGTGCCTCGACGAAGGGGACATTCATAATCGGCATCGTTTCCCTGACTAATCGGACGGCAAGCCCCAGCGAGCGAAACCTCGGCTCGATAATCACCCTGCTGATGGTGCGGATGTTCTTGTTGATGAGCTTGAGACGGGTGCTTTTATCTAAGCCGGCAAATACCCCGCCCGTCGCGATATTTCGCATCTGTGCCCCCGCCGTCGGCATCGAATAAACAATCACGCCCACCGTTAGGTGTCCTGCGGATACGGTTTCTCGTAAGCCCCCAGGTTTATCCTGGGGGTTAACCCCCAACATAAAGTTGGGGGCTTTCAGCGCAAAAATCGCCGCACAAGGCCCCAGATGGCTTTCGCGGTAATGATAATGCGAAAGCGATTCATAATCCGCCCGCGTGCCGGGGACAATCTCAAGATTTCTCGTTACTGTGCAGGTTTCCATAGTCGGACGGGTCAGACAGGTCGGACGTGTCTGACTTTGTACGTAACTTCCGCCGGGCCTGTGAAATGTTTTACGACCAGCACATCCGGCTGCAAATCCGCCAGGATATCCTCGTGGCTCGACGCGATAAAGAACGTTACATTGTTGCGTTTCGCGAATTTGCGGACGTTATAGGCGATAACCGCTGCGGTGATACGGTCAAGGTTGCTGCAAAACTCATCGGCGAAGATAAACCTCCTCCCCGAAGCCAACGCGCAGGCCAGCCGAAAGCGATATTTCTGTCCCTCGCTCAGATTCGCCGGCGCATTCAGCATGCAAAACACATCGCTCAACCCCGCGTAGCTCAAAAGCGATAATCCGTCAATTGTTCCTCCCTGTGGCACGGCCATCTTGGCCGTGTTCTCACGGGCTCCAAGCCCGTGCCACAAATCAACACAATCAATCGCCGCCCTGTCCGAAGGCAGTTCTATATCGTCAACGCTGATTCGCTCATCGTCGGCTACCGCAGTTTGCATTTCACGCAGCAGCACGCTTTTGCCCGCGCCGGAAGGTCCCGTTATGTAAACGATGTCCCCATCGTTGACCTCGACTGTGCAGGCGTGCGTCGTGCGCTGGTCTTTCAGCCGGTCGATACTTACGCCGAACATCCGCATCACCGTCGTAACACGGTCGCTTTTTTGCGGGTCAACATCGAATTTCTTCTCCACCGATATTTTCCTCATCGCTCACCTCTCTGTCCTCTGTCTTCCGTCCTCAGTCGTCCGTGTTACACTTGTTAGCCGCTGAATCAGCTTCATCGTTTGCCTGACTGTGTAATACGTGGTGTCATGCCTGTTGGCGATTTCGCTCATCGGCAGCCCATCCACAAAATAGTCCCTCGCCATTTCGATTTGCTCCTGCGTGAATTTGTCGCGATTCCGCAGGCAGGTGATATATTGACCATCCAACAGTCGGCGAACCAGCTTATGAATCCGCCTTGCGATGTTCGCCTCGTTGACGCTCGCTAATCGCGCCATCTGTCTGAACGTCCCGGAGTTTTCAAGGTATATTTTCATCAGCGCACGGTCTTTTCCTGTCAGCAGTCCCGCCCTGCTCCGCAAAAGCTCTATTCTGTCCTTGAAGTCATCCTGCGATTTGTTCCCGCGATTAATCTTTTGAAATGTCCTGCTCCTGGCCATATCACTTCCCCTTTCTCCTCACAATCCGAAATTTCAATCCGCAATTGACGCGAAGCGTCATCCCCGAGTGCTGCTTACCTGACTTGAAACAGGGGACCCATTTTCCAATCCGCAATCCACTTACACTCCGTCCCCGTGAGCTGCCCACCTTGGGCTTGCTCATGGTGAGCTTGTCGAACCATCGGCCGACTTTCACCTTCTGCTTGCCACGGCGAAGTCCCTTAGGGACGAAGCCGGGTCTTCTAACTTCTCCCGAACAGGGATGGCCAAGCCATAACTTCTGCCTACTCGTTGTTATCTATAAACCTAACAACAACCACAATTTTATACATATCACCTTAAATGTCAAATTGTTTTTAGTAAAAAACGAATATTTTTTACTATTCGTCGTTTATAAAACAAGGGGATTGCTAAAAAACCCCGTTTTTAGCCCAAAAACAGGGAATCTCAGGTATTTGCTTCAAAAAAGAAAACAAGCCATTTTTTTGTTTTTGGCTTGTTTTTCTTGTGAGTTTTCAGATTCGCCTCCGGCGTCTGATCTTACTTCTTGCCCTTCCGGAGTTTCTTTATCGCTTCCAATTCGGCTATTGCCTGCCTGTCGCGGGGCCTGTTCATCGCCTTTTTGGATTCTATCAGTGCGTCAAGATTGAGCACTTGCAATCGAACACCGCCGGT
>Ga0315290_10002479_pt1 | contig 12987 bp, 10 predicted proteins | sample YL17G12_0_MG_FD_203627 | JGI IMG/M metagenome (GOLD analysis project Ga0315290, IMG submission 203627) | Sediment microbial communities from Yellowstone Lake, YNP, Wyoming, USA - YL17G12_0 | ecosystem: Environmental > Aquatic > Freshwater > Lake > Sediment | place: USA: Wyoming | collected... | reverse complement strand
CATGCTCGCCGCTCGTTCATAAAAAAACTCGCGCAGCCGCATGATGCGTGCCGTTCATCCAGCAAAAGGGTGCAGACCGCGAATGGTGACGAACACCATCCTGGCCGAGCAGTTGTTTATGGCTGGCAATCTGGAATGGGAGGGAGTGGTGCCGAAGGCGGAATTTGAACCCGCACACCCTTGCGGGCGTTAGACCCTGAATCTAGTGCGTCTGCCAGTTTCGCCACTTCGGCACATCGCCGAGCCATTCAACGCCGTTGGGTTTGTACTGTTCGCAGAGTTCGAACATGGCGCTAGCGTTTGAAGATGCGCACGTAATCTTCGAAGATGAAGAGGCGGTTGCGTTTCTGACCGGTGAACTCCTTCAAAATTCCAAGCTTGACGAAGTCGTCGATCAGCGCCGCGGCGGTGTTGGTTTGGGTTTTGATGAGGTCGGTCACAATTTTGATGTTGGTCACTGGCGCTCGGTAGAGGGACAGCATCAGTGCCTGCGCGTTGGCCTGGCGACGTACGTGAAAGGTGGGCATGTGTTTGCGCTCGATGCGCTCCTTGAGCGCCAGAATGTCCTTGAACACTTGAATGGATAGGGCTGCCGTCTCACGCATGCCGAGCAGAAAGAACCGTAGCCAAGGTTCCAACTTGTGCGTGGTACGGACGGCCATTAGATGCTCGTAGTACTCGCCCTTGTGACGCTCGAAAAAATCGGAGAGATACAACGCCGGCTTGTGTAGTAGGCCGAAGCTGACAAGGTAGAGCACAACAAGGAGGCGGCCCAATCGTCCGTTGCCATCCAAGAACGGATGGATCGTCTCGAACTGGTAATGGATGAGAGCGATTTTGAGCAGGTGCGGAACATGGATCTGGTCGTTGTGCATGAATTTTTCCAGATCGCTCATGAGGTCCGGCACATGCTGATGGTGTGGCGGGATAAATGTGGCGTGCTTGAGACTGACGCCGATCCAGTTTTGGCTGGTGCGAAATTCTCCGGGCTGTTTGTGCGTGCCACGCGCGCCATGCAGTAGCACCGCGTGGGTCTCGCGCAACATCCGGTTGGACAAGGGCATATCACTCAACCGCTTGATGGCGACATTGATGGCCCGGATGTAGTTGTGTACTTCCTGCCAATCATTACGCTTTTCAGGGTCGAGGTCGCGCTTGTCTAGCAGCGCCTCTTCAATGTTGGTCTGGGTGCCCTCGATGCGACTAGAGGTGGTGGCTTCCTTGGTGATGTGCATCCGGATGAAGAAGTCCACGTCAGGGGTGAGCTGAGAAAATGCGTTCAACTCCCCGAGTAGACGATTGGCCTCCTCTAGTAGCGTCAGAATCTGCGGGTCCGAGAGCGTCCATTCCCGGTTAATGGAGCTGGGGAAAAAGCTTCGGTACTCGTACTGTTGCTCGTACTCCCCTGACTTGAACTCAGTGATATTCATGGGCTTCCTGGCTCTTCCTTGCCGAATTTGATCTAGGTCAAACGTTATGTCAAGTACAGGGTGTTAAATTGATATAAACCGTGGCGTATGTCAAATGATCAGAGCCGCCGGGAGGGTGCGAAAGCTAGAAATCTGAAAGAAGGATTGGCGGGGACAGTGTGTACTGACTCGCAGCTCAGCATAAAACTTAACGGGTGAGTACTCACCGGGGACATCCCGTCAGGTGGGCGGGAAAGAGTTCTTCTTCCAAGCACGTATCTCATGACTCTTTGGCTCGTTGCCACACGATCAAGGCGGAGACGTTAGACGCCGCCATGACTCGCCTGAACAGGCTAATAACACGGCATGAGAATGCCGCTCGCCAAGTTACTGGAGTTACTGCACGATAGAATGGTTGGTGCCGAAGGCGGGATTGTATAAGGGGGGATTGCTGAAGTCCTTAATAGGAGCGGCAATCCCCCTCCTTCATATAGTGGCAAGCCTGTCGCCTCTTTGTATCTCTTTGTGTCTCTCTGTCTCGATTCAGCCGGGTTTGTGCACTCGGCTAACACTGTATTAACACCTTTTGAGAAAAATCTCCGCATCACTTTCTCGGCAGAGCAACCACGCCCGTATACCCTGATTTGCCCCCAGATATTAGGCCACCAGCTCTACGGCAAGCAATTCGCAATTAGTTGAAGGATTTGGTGGGCCATGTGGGGGGCGAATCTACGGCCCGCTGATTAAGAGTGGCAAAAGACCAAGAATTCGAACCGCTCGATGTTGCGAAGGTTTCCCCGTTTATCATTGAAAATCATGAGCTTGCTGGCTTTCTACTGATTCCATGGCTTCTACCTGATTCGGTCGTTTGTGAAGAATTTGCGCACGAATTTAGCACATCACTTTCATGCTTAATGTCCTGTCTGACTTCCGCGAATCGGGTAAAGGTGGGAACTGGATTGAGGTTCTTTCGGTGTTCTGAACGACTGCATCCGACCCAAAGCAGAAGTACACGACCGACCGCTATCAGAAGGGGGGGGTCTTACGCAGATCCGCATAAGAACCCGTGATAAATGGTCCTACCGTCGCAACTCATTGAAACGACAACGGGCATGGCGTATTCTTCACGAACTGTTGTGGCGTGTTATGCGGGCAGAAAATGGCAGATCCGGCTTTTATGCGGATCCGCCTAAATATTGTTAGGCGCACACTGAGCTACCTACCCCAAAACCTCCAAACCAAAGGAGATTGACTATGCAGCAGGTTTACTCTTTAATCGTCCTCGTGATGATTATGGCAGGGTGTACTGCTGGTTCAGGGAGGGCCCCCGGGACTGAGACGAGACCAGCAGTCGTTTCTTCCACCGGTACTACTCCCTCCACATCCATCCAAGCAGAGAAACTCAAAGCTCCAGATCAGCCAGTAAAGCAACAGGAGCGGACAAGTGTTGCAGCATCCGAAACTAAATCGGCAACCACGAATGAAGGCTTGTTAGCAAAGGCCGAAGAGGGAGATGTTCGAGCAGTCAAAAATATCGTCAACGCCACACCTTCCAAAACAGTTGAAGAGCTCTCTGAAGCTCTTCTTGTTGCTGTGCGTGAATTGGGTCGACAAAAACTATATAACAGCTTCAGTGGTGGCGGGCTTACGGGTAGAGGGCGTTTATCTGGAGGGAACGTAATACTCTTTGGAGATAATACTATTCAGGTGCAGAATCTAACGCATGAAGAAGTGGATAAATTCACGGAAACGATCCGCGTTCTAATTGATGCCGGTGCTGATCCAAACTTATTGGGATACAAAGGATTTATTAGGACGAGATATGATGAAGGAGAAATAAAGGGGGGCGCGGTATCAGTCGGTGTTGGCAGCCTTGGACAAATTGTTCCTGCAGAAAATGCGACGGAATCAGCTTTGTACATGGTTTCGAGTAGTGGACGTGTTGAAGCTGTGAAAATACTACTTAAAGCTAATGCAAACGTGGATACCGTCTGTGGGGGGGATGATTTTACACCGCTACAAGTAGCGTCCTATGAAGGACATGAAGAGATTGTTAAATTGTTGATTGCTGCTGGTTCAAATGTAAATCGAGCTCATAAGAAAGGCTATACGGCGCTTCACCTGGCCGCAATGAATGGGCATATAGAAGCTGTCAAGCAGTTATGTTCTAACAGAGCTGATTTGAATGTTAAAGCCGCTTCAGATAAGGGTACAAGCTATACACCTCTTGGTATCGCCAAACGTTTCCGAAAAGAAGTTGTGGTGAAATTCCTAGAGGCATATGGCGCAAGAGAGTAAAGTATCGCAATACTTCTGGCGGAATTTAAGCCGCCTCTTTGGTGATAGGAAAACAGGGTCGGACTCGAATCATTCTGCGTCCTGCCCGAGCCGCGCTTAACCAAGCACACAGCGAATTCACGCGATACCAGAAATGAGCACCGTATGAGCTTCCTTAAGAAATTGTTTGGCTCCAAAAAGAACACGCTACCGGCGCAGCCAATTTCAGCGGAACAGGACCAACGCACGTGACACTCGCCTGAACTGGATAGCATCCTTGGCCTTCCGTGCAATGCTCCCTAACTCCTCATTCAAGCTGGCAGCCATCGGCAAGCCGATGTTTGTGGCTCAGTCAAACGTTATGCCAGCGGCGCTTCGCAGGGCCGTTGGGCGGCAAGTCATTCAGCGAAATGCGTTTGTTGATTGCGTTTTCAATGAAAAGTTCCCTGATAGAAAGAGAGAGATGGAGCCACCTCACAGTGACCCCACTATCCCCACCATTGAGGTCGCTACTTACCGCCTTTCTTCCGAAGCATGTCGGCAATCGCCGTATGCCCCGTTTTCGTTGCCACGTTGAGAGGGGTCATGCCATTTTTCGCTGCAAGATTGATCATGGCACCTTTCGCTAGCAGCAGCGCCACGATCTCGCGATGGCCGCTCTGCGTCGCCATGTGCAGGGGCGTGGCGCCATTATCCGTCCTGGCCGCGTTGACTGCCGCCCCCTTCTCCAGCAGCAGCGCCACCACCTCACGATGGCCCTGCGCCGCCATGTGCAGGGGCGTGGCGCCATTATCCGTCCTGGCCGCGTTGACTGCCGCCCCCTTCTCCAGCAGCAGCGCCACCACCGCGCGATGGCCCTCCTGCGCCGCCATGTACAGGGGCGTGGCGCCATCAGGCGAGGCCGCATTCACCGCCGCCCCCTGCTCCAGCAACAGCGCCACCACCGCGCGATGGCCATTCTGCGCCGCGATGTACAGGGGCGTGGCGCCATCAGGCGAGGCCGCATTCACTGTCGCCCCCTTTCCCAGCAACAGCGCCACGATCTCGCGATGCCCATTCCACACCGCAGTGTGCAGGGGCGTGGCGCCAGTAGTCGAGGCCGCGTTCACCGCCGCCCCCTTCTCCAGCAGCAGCGCCACGACCTCACGATGACCGTTGTTCGTCGCCGTGAGCAAGGGCATGGTGCCGTTATTCGTCGTGGCCGCATTCACCGCCGCCCCCTTCTCCAGCAACAACGCCACCACCTCGCGATGGCCATTCTGCGCCGCCATGAACAGTGGCGTGACACCGTCGTCTGTCCTGGCCGCGTTCACCGCCGCCCCCTTCTCCAGCAGCAACGCCACGACATCGCGATGGCCATTCTGCGCCGCCATGAACAGTGGCGTGACACCGTGTTCCTCGGCGGCGTTGACGTCGGCGCCCTTCTCCAACAGCAGCGCCACGACCTCACGATGGCCCTGCTGCGCCGCCATGAGCAGGGGCGTGAAGCCATCCGTCGTCCTGGTCATGTTCACCGCCGCCCCCTTCTTCAGCAGCAACGCCACGACCTCGCGATGGCCATTCTGCGCCGCCATGAACAGTGGCGTGACACCGTCGTCCTCGGCGGCGTTGACGTCGGCGCCCTTCTCCAACAGGGACTGCACCTGGATGCGGTCCCCCTTGTCAGCGGCTTGCAGAAGCCCCTCATCCACCGGCCGCATGGCCATGAGTATCGGCATCAAGCCAAGCACCGCGATCAGCACCATCCATCGTCGCGTCATGTGGTCCTCCAAGATACGTCCTAGCTCGACGGGATACTCCCCAGAGCACCTCGCTCGCTCTTCCAATGCGTGATCGCATGACTAAGCGGGTCGCATTCTCAGTCAACTCATGTTCTTCGTCAAGCACCTGAATCACTCAAGTTGAGGGTGGGTGGCGGGGTCGTGTCGGCCACCCCAACAACTGGCTGAAAGAGCAAAGTTTGCCGTCTAGGTTTCAGGAGAACCGACGGTGCAGTATACGGCTAGAAATTGGCAGGTCCGGCTCTTATGCGGATCCGCCTAAACATTGTTAGGCGTCGTTACCGGAATCGCAGTACTGGACAACCACGAACACATCCAAGACCAAGGGCAATCAACACTCTATCCGATGATTTCGTCTATCTTGTTCCCAGGATTCGATTCAGTTCCAATGTAGAGCAGGCACCCCGCCACACTGCTTAGATCCCATGGCCACGGGAGGATCACTTCCGTGGAGAAGTTCAGCCAGCCTGCACGCCATCCTTGCGGAGGCGATCCTCTCACTGTAAACGATCACTTGCTATCGAAACGAGCGACCGCTTCTGGCCGATGGCAGACCTTAGGGCTTCGAGCGCGACCGCCCACAATGTTCCATCACTGGCGACCTGGGTTCGGATTCACACCGCCGCGTTCTGAAATCATACGAGAGGATTCTTTCTTCTCAGAAATCCCACCATTCCCCCCTGGCCCTTGCGATGTTCTTCGCATCCCTCCTATAATGCGCCTCCCTGCGAGGCCCCTATGTCCTTCACACTGTGTCTCTACCAACGCTTTCCCGTGCACGGCTCCGTTACGTACCATGCGGGCCCTTTCAGGGCCAAGGCATCGTGTGGAATTTCACGTGTACTGGAAGCAAGAAGGTGGCCACGATCCTGTTCGGGAAAGGAGTCGTCTTGCCTGGAGAGCAGACGTGCAAGGAAGACGAAACACAAGCGGATGATGAAGCCGAGCAACTGAGAACAAGATTTTAGAAACTGAAGTTATAGTTGGCAAGAGTCAGACGGCTTAAACAGGGCACGGTAAATTTGTTCTCGACATAACCCTTTGTCTGGACGCAGTTCGCTAATAACCGCAATCGTTGATTGCAGTGACAAATTTCCGAGAACAAATTTACCCTGTTCAACAGGGTTTTGTTTATACGCTGGCTCGCATGCAGGAGGATAGTGTCGAATCCTTTGGCGGCGTCTTCAACTCCTTTTTCTCTCAGGTGCAGGAAACTCGTAAGTAGAGCTCGGGAATGAGTGACTTCATGTACGCGATCTGATCTTAGTGGCAATACAGATAACACCTTAGAAGGAGGACGGTCGATGACAAGCTACCTGGTGCCCGGTCGCCTTGGCCTGATGGCCCTCAGTTTGCTGCTTGTTGTGGTGGGTGGGTGCGCATCCACCAAGCTTGAGCCGTATGTGCCGAATCCACCACAGCCTCTAGCAGCACCGATAAAGCTGCGCGTAGCAGTGGTCGAACTGGAGAATCAGAGCCCACCGAGGGAATGGCTTGGAATGGGTTCTATAATTATTCCTGGCGTTATTTATGTTAATTCACAAGTACAGTATACCCCAACCAAATTTGGCGCTTGTGTCGCTTCAGAGCTTCAAGCTTCCAAACTCTTCTCAAAAGTGACCTATTTCCCAACCTGGAGTGGAGAGTCTGAGCCGTTTCAGGGTTATGACGTTATCCTATCTGGAAGCCTCAACCATGATAAGCGGCCTGATTACGAAACTGCGTGGGGTTTCGGTTTCTTAGCGACGGTCCCGAAACTGTTAATGATCCCAGGCAACTGGGAGGATCGAGAGGTATCATTTGAACTCTGGGCTGCTAAGACTCAATCTCCAAGTCATGTCATTTTTTTGAAGAAAATTGAATTTAAAGAGCCTTCAAAATGGCATTCAATCATAGGGGAAGCTGGATGCTGCATCTCACAAGGTTGGCATGAAGGTGAAGGTCAAGTGATACGTAGCCCCTGTCCTACAGAGTTGCTCCAGGCCCCGTTTCTGGAAGTTCGTCAAGAACTGTTTTCAGCCGTGCAACACTAACCCTTTGCGCCACGTTATCCCAATGCGAAAGGCGACAAGAGGAGGATTGAAGTAATGAACAGGCATATCAAACGGGGTTGTGTTGTGGCGGTCTATTTGTGTATTGGAGTAAGCGTAGGGTGCATGTCGACAGGGTCGAGAACGCCGATGCAGTTGCGAGGTGATGCGTGGCAAGCCTTCCGGACAGTTGATGCAGCAAAAAAGATGGAGTCATCCAGTCCGCAGGACGCCATTCAAGTCTATGAGAAGAGCCTTCAAGAAAAGGCCAAATTTGGTCAGCCCTTCCCTCACTACCAAGCCATCCTCCAAAGTGCGCTCTCGGAGAAGCAAGGTTTCTGGAGACGCCAAATCCTCTCTGAGGAAGCTGCGCTTGGATTTCCAGATGTTTTTGCCCGTCATGTGTTGACGACGGTGCAGGCCCACCAAGGGATTGCCAGAGCTCATGCGGCGCAGGGCCATTGGCCCGAAGCCGAGAAGCATGCGACGGAGTCAGTGGGGATCATCGTGAAGCGGGCCCATGCCCCATTCTTCCTATTGCAGAGTCACATTGAGTCGCATCAAATCCTCCAGGACGTTCATGCGAAACAGGGCAAAGTCGGCAAGGCGCTGATGGCAAAGTTGAGCATGGATCTATTGCGTGATCATCTGGAGTCCAAAGGAGGGACTGACGACTTTTATGTGGAGAAAGCTCTGTTTTATGGAGAGGCCGCCCAGAATCAATTTGCAACCGCCGACCAATATGTCAGTGGAGTGAACCAGCGACTTACAGGGCAACACCAAGCCCAAGCAATGACGGCCAATGCGGCATTTCAGTCGAGTATGGCATCATCGGCCTTGGCTCAGAGCGGTGGTACGATGACGCCGCAGGTACAGATGAATGCCCAGATAGCGCAGATGCAGAGCCAGGTATTTATAGCCTTGGTGGCCGCACAGGTCGGAGCGACACCCAAGACGCTCCAGGCAAATTCCACACCCTGGGCAATTCAGACCTTCAGCCAACAGCTCGTAGATCCCAAGCAGGGTGCTAATACCCCAACCATTATGAAAGGGTTTGCGGTCAATGCGGCGCAAGCGGGAGGGGGCTCATACCAAGCCGGGGCGCAACAGGTGACCCAGGAGATAGACGCACTCACGCCATACCGCCAATTTGGCAAGACAGAAGGGGCGACGGTGCAGGTTGAGAAATTCGCCCAGGTCTTCAATAGCTTTCTCACCCAGGTGCAAGAAATCAAGGTGGCCAAGTAGCATCCGTTCAGCGCATGGAGAGCTAGTGACCCTTTATAATAAAGAAGTTGCCAGGCTATAAATTGCTGGAAGCATGGCATGATGGCTCAGTCATTATGGTTGCTGCTGGTGATGCAGACTTTCTCGCATGGGCCAATAGATCGGATGATAAACTAAGAATTAACCAGTTAGTGCTAATCGAATGCAGCTACCTTTTTGTAAAACTGGTCTGGGAGGCAATGCGAACAGCTACTGTACCGCCAACCTCAATGCAATATCGCCTTGAGCTCCGTCGAATGACCTTAAAGGACAAATGTATACTCTTTCCTGACGGACTAAGCCGATTCCCCAGTGGAGCAAAATCTGCCCCAAAGGCTGAGGCATCATTTGACACTACAGTAACGGTTAATGATGATCCCGGAATCCCCTCATACAAACTTGTAGCTCAGGTCTATCGTTGGTTCGGGTTTGAGGATGATACGATTCCATACACAGGTCTGGACGAGAGGGGAAAGTCAATTATTGACCCAACAACAATAGTCAATTTGAACAAAGAAGCATTTTAAAGAGTGACCCCGTAACGCCTTTAACCTGACCGTGGCCCCTTGGCAACAAGGGGTGGCCACACAATCATACCCACCCCCCTACCCTTACCTCTAACCCACATGACCAAGCAGGCGGCATGATCATGCACGGAAACCAGCAGTATGGCAGGTGTTAATACAGTGTTAGGAAGAGCGAAGAATCGACTGGATTAGCGACAATTTGGACTAAAGAGAACCGAATAGTAGAACCGCGAATCTCCAGTAATGACAAGGGGATTGCCCACGCCATCAACGACATGAGCAACCCCCAAGATAGGCACTCTTAATCAGCGGGCCATAGTCGCGCATAAAAGGCTAGTCGTCCGGGTTTCTTAACAGGCCTCCGCCTACCGACAAAGGCCCCTGGTGTTCTTTAGGTTCACCAACCATCTGATTTCTGGACGCGGTGGACGTTGAGTTCTTGGTCACATGCGTGCGAGAACGTACGGGAAGACATGTGGGCAGGTTTTTGGACACCGATCCGCGTGTGAGGTACCTGTTCTACGACCCTCCCCCAGCCGACTCAGACCCACTCCAGCCGAAGCGAGCGCCATCTCTCATGAACGGCTGCTTTCCGGCGCAGAGATTGCCGTAGCGACTGTCGCAAAGTGGCCGTTTGCGGCCGTCGGCATCCGACCCAAAGCAGAAGTATATGATCGACCGCTACCAGAAGGGGGGGTCTTACGCCGATCCGCATAAGACGACGATCTCATCGCGGTAGTGGAGCGGGACTTGTCCTGCTGCCATGGGTTAGGGCTGGCGATCGGTGCGTGCCAGCCGGTTTAGGCAGAAGTGGACAATCTGCCGTAACGGGATTATACAGTCTGTCTAAACATTGTTATGCTGCACAAGCTACTCACGAAACGGAGATCACCCGTGGTAAACGATGCAAGAGACACCAATCCCGCCCGTCGATACCTCCTCGTCTTCAGCTGCGTGTGCGCTGTCGCTACTCTCATGCTTGCTTGTGGGAAGTCGCCGCAGGAGCTATCCAACGATCTTCTTGTTGCAGCGCGGAATGGCTACACAGAGACCGTGAAGTCCTTGGTGGCAAAGGGCGTCGATGTCAATGCACGACGACAGGAGCAGGGCTGGACTGCCCTCCACTACGCCGCATCGGGCGCTCACCTTCAGATCGTTGAGGTTCTTCTGCAAGCCAAGGCCGACCCGAACGCCGTGGGTTCCGCGGGCAGTGGCATCTCCTCGAACCCGCGGGTGGTGGCACAGGCCGGTCGCGTCATGGTCGACTATCTGAAAGGCGGCAGGTTTCAGTTAAAACCTTCGCCAGAAGGAGGACTTCAAGCGACCGATGAAGACGCTGCTCGGCGCTACGATGCCATTGTTTCGCTTCTTTCAACCGCGGAAGCCGCCAAGTAGCCACGCCACAGTGCAGCCTAAACATTGTTAGGCATACCATGAGAAAGGAGTACCGAAATGAACGAAAACGATCGCCAGCTCAGTGGCACCGCAGGCGAGGAACTCGCAGCATCCAGGCCCGTTGACACCGTCCCGGGCCATCGCGACCGCCTCTACGGAGTCAAAGGTTGGCTCAAGTTCATCGTCGTCAGCAACCTGTACTTGGCACCCATCTTTATCGGGCTGGGGTTCATCGTTGCATGGATCGGCTTCATTGATATGGCCAAAGAACATCCGGGTATCATCCTTGTCGGACTTCTCATGACAGGTGGGGACAGCGTTATAATTTACATGGGCATTCAAGCGGCGAGGGCGCTCAGGGACATTCGGACGGGAGCAGTTCAGCAATTCAAGCACCTCCTCAAGCTGCGACTTGGATGGTCGCTTCTCGGAGCGTCATTATTGTTTCTTGGATGGTCGCTCTCCGGCCTCGACCCGAGGGACATCTTTCTTGATGTCATCAAAACTGTAGTGCTCGGTGTGATCGGCTTCACCATCAGTTGGTCATACTTCAGCCTGTCGAAGAGGGTGAAGGCAACTTATCCCGACTGGAACGTATAGGTCGCGCTGCCCAACAACAGCATGCAGTAGACGGCGCTTCGCGCCGCCGCCGCTGCAGACCGTTAATGGGACAGCGCTGAGGACCGCTTTAGGGCGGTGCGATCTCGGCGCCGGACTTCCGCACTTGGCCGAACTGAGACACTCAAAGGGCAGTACATACGCTACCAACGAGAGACTACAGGTCTTCATGAAAACGTCAGTTCTAAAGATCTGCTTTTCCATTCACAACAGCGTCGGCTGTTGGCGACAGTGCGCACTGAGCCTTCGATGACGGGCGGTGCCCAGTTTGGTTTGTTGCAGTACGTTGGCCACATCCGGCCGGAATGGCGCTCCTCACGTGTCGCCCTTTGCCGAGCGATCGTCAGCGACCTTCAATTCGGAGGCCGCGGCCGTAGGGATTCGTGGGGCTACTGGGGCTATAGGGATTCCCGGCGCCGTATGGATTCTTGATCGAGTCCGGTGAATACGGCGAGCCGTAGCGGCCGTAGGGGTTACTGGTCGAATCAGGATCATACGGGTTCGCGCTCAGCTTGCCTCTGTACTGACCCTGCTGATCGTAGAGCCTTGGGGCATCGGTTGCATAGGGATTCGTGGCCGATTGATTACCGTAGGGACTGCCGTAGGGGCTGAAGGGATTGTTGATGCCGTCCGACTTGAAGGGGCTGCCGGCTCCGAAGGGATTGGACGTGGAATCAGGATTGTACGGGTTTGCGCTCAGTTCGCCGAGATCTTCCGCGTGGACGGAGAGCGGAAGTGGCAAGAGCAGGAGCAAAATGAGGAAGACAACCCCCATGGCAAGCCTCCGCAAAGCGGAATAACCAGTGGGCTTAGCCTACTCCCCGTCGGAAGATAAGCGCAAGCGGGGCCACCGCTGCCAAAAAAGACTGAATGTCCCCGTTTATTTCTCAGGGCAAGCGGGGCACAAACTGTTCCTGACACCATTTTCCGACTCCAATCATCTGATTTCCGGACGGTGCTAATCGAATTCTTGAGTCACATGAGTTCGAGAACGTACGGGAAGACATTTGGGCAGGTTTTGTGGACACGGACACGCGTGTTAGGTAACTGTTCTACGACCCTCCTCCAGCAGACTCATACCCAATCCAGCCAAGGTTAGCGCGAAGCGAGCACAGTCTCTAATTGAACGGCAGCTTTCCGACGTGGAGATTGCCTAGCGACTGTCGCAAAGTGGCCGAAGTGAGACACTCAAAGGGCGGCACATACGCTGCCAACGAGCGACTACAGGCCTTCATGAAAACGTCAGTTCCAAAGACCTGTTTTTCCATTCACACCAGCATTGGCTGTGGGCGACAGTGCGCACTGAGCCGTCAATGACAGGCGGCGGCCATTTTGGTTTGTTGCAGTACGTTGACCACATCCGTCCGGAATGGCGCTCCTCACGTGTCGCCCTTTGGCGAGCAATCGTCAGCGTCCTTCAATTCGGAGGCCGCGGCCGTAGGGATTCGTGGGACTGCTGGGGCTATAAGGATTCCCCGCGCCGTAGGGATTCTTGATCGAGTCTGGTGAGAACGGAGACCCGTAGCGGCCGTAGGCGTTACTCGTCGAATCATGATCATACGGGTTCGTGCTGAGCTTGCCGTGATAGTTCCCCTGCTGGTCATACAGCCGAGGCGCATCGGTGGCGAAAGGATTCGTCGCCGATTGATTGCTGAAGGGACTACCGTAAGGGCTGAAGGGATTG
>Ga0315290_10002478_pt1 | contig 12988 bp, 8 predicted proteins | sample YL17G12_0_MG_FD_203627 | JGI IMG/M metagenome (GOLD analysis project Ga0315290, IMG submission 203627) | Sediment microbial communities from Yellowstone Lake, YNP, Wyoming, USA - YL17G12_0 | ecosystem: Environmental > Aquatic > Freshwater > Lake > Sediment | place: USA: Wyoming | collected... | reverse complement strand
CCAGGCCAATCTAAAAGCTTATCAGAATCACGGGTTCGTTGGTGATCCCTGGGACAATGGTGTGCAATTCAAATCACAGATTATGGATGGCGATACGCTTAAAGCCGGTACAGGCTTTGAAGCAACATTCTGGCTTACAGTGGGAAAAGGTGTTGACACAACGAACCTGCAGGCGGTAATTGAACGTCCGACACTATTCAAAGTGAAAGTAAACGATATACCCGTTGAATCAATTAAATGGCAATGGTGGCTTGATAAAAGCTTCGGTGTATATAAATTATCAGGACTGGTAAAAGAAGGAAGAAATAAAATTACCATCATATCCTCGCCTTTCAGGGTGTTGAGCGAACTGGAATCAATCTATATTTTAGGAAATTTCAACGTAAATAAAAGTGCAAAAGGATTTGTCATTGTTCCTGCAAAACCAATCACCACAGGTAGCTGGAATGAACAGGGACTACCATTTTATGCAAATAACGTAAGCTATTCCGCATCCTACGACATTCAGGAAAATGATCTTCCTTTCTTTACCATCCGTCTGAATAAGTGGAAGGGCACAGTAGCCGAAGTCATTGTGAATGGTACGAAAGCAGGGGTTATCATAGGGGAGCCTTATGAACTTGATGTAACAAAATTCATTCAAAAAGGCGTGAATAGCATTGCCGTGAATGTTACCGGAAGTCTCATCAATACATTGGGGCCCCATCATAACAATCATCCACTGGGCAGTGCATGGCCGGGCATGTTTAAGCAGGGCAATCCGAAAGGGTACCCGCCAGGCAAGGAATACCGGTTTGTGGATTATGGGCTCATGGATGCCTTTGAATTGCTGACACGGGAATGACAGGTAGCTCTTTAATAACCTTATCCATAAACCTAACCCTTATCCCACATGAAGAAGAACTGGAGTAAGATCGTAAAGGCTTTGTTTACCTTATTGATTTTATCTGGCATTGGATTTAAAAGTATACTAGCTCAGCCAACACCGAAACTTACGGTTGAGAATATTTCTAAGGCAGTAGAAGAAACCTGGAAAAACTGCTTCAATCGCAAACCTGGTTTCCAATCAAAGGGGATAAAGATGTTGCCATCTGTGAGTTCACCTATAAGGCAAACGGCTGGGGCAAACCAAGGGTACTGTAGGCCATGCGTAGCGTAAAAGAATACATGCAGGCCGAATATTCTGGAGAGAACGATATATTGTGGCAACGGAATGTTTTAGTCTATAACCTGTCGGTGATAATACGCCAAAAGAAAAGCAAGTTCAAAAAACAGGAACACCGGACATTTATTGATTGGCTTATTGCAGTCCCCCGCAAAATAACCAGAAGCGGGCATCAAATAGAATTGAAAATGTATGAACACCATTTTTAAAAGGCCGACTGGGAAGAGCTTGACAAGCTCATCGAAGCGGTATAAAAACAAAAAGGAGGTGAATGTGAGTATCAACATGGAAGTGATATGAAAAAATTCAGATTTGTGTTTTTAATGGTTCTATTTCATGCTACTGTCCGAGGTCAGATGATTACTCCTGATTATTTGTTTAATACCGATCCTACATTGCACGTTATTGACAACAAATTATACATGGTTGTTACCCATGATCAAACTTCTGAAAAATTTATAAAAGGTAAACTATGGGATGATATGTACGATTTTCATGGGAAACAAAACCCGTGAACTTTTTTTACTCTTTTGCCACACCCCACAGGTTGACTGTTGCTTTACCCGATAACAGCAATAAGACCTTACTCGATTTATACAAGGGTAAGCTCGATATTTTCTGGACATATGATAATCTTGTGTATTACCCTTTTGAGGCTTTCCGGGTTCCCCGCACTGACTGGAAACTTAGTATACAACCGCTTATCAATGATAAACCTTTCATTGAAAGTACCTGGGAACGTTCAGAGGGTTACCTGCCGGTTTTAAAGAATACTTATGCCGACAAGGATGCCACAGTGGTATTGGAGGTTTCCGGGGCTGATTCGGCAGCCATCGTAAAAATTATCCTGGTTAATAAGAGCAATATTTCCCAACGAATTAAAATGCCTGTTGTATGTCCGGGAGGATGGAAAGGGTATAATCCGGGATGGATTGACAATTATTTTTATCATGCGTGAACCGATCGGGAAAGGATACCTGGGGGTTATGCCGGGGACAGAAGTTTACCGTTCCTGTCCAAATGCTTTTGAACCGGCAATTGCCACAATTGCACTTGATCAGGTTGGCCTTCATCAGGATGCAGAGCTGGGATACCGGGTGAACTGGGATCTCCAGGCTGCCAATGGCGACTGGAGTGAACCGGGCGGATGGGCTCATTTAATGTGGGGAGGTGCAGGATATAAAGCCTGGGCAGTTTTTGAAGACTCTCTGGCATATTGCGCTGCATTGATTTTAAACAGGCAGGAAGAGGCAAAGGAGCTTAAGGGTATCTATGAAAGATCGAAATCGGATTTAATAACCGCCATGGAACGGGGAGCTATTACAAACAGTGATGGCACACGAAGACTCTCTTCCTTACCCGGGAAGAATTCAGGAAGTTGCTGGGGCTTGTTAAGTGCAATTTTCCCGTCTTCATTGTTCGCTTCCCGGTAAATTGAAGGTGGTAAAGGCCTCCGGGGCGATGGTCTTGCCTGATGGTTCAGGGTTAAAGTTTGATAAATGTTGGGGAGACATTTCATTTACAGCAACCGTTAAATAATAGATATTATGAAAAAGCGATTTATGATTACCGGCGTGTTTTTGTCCTTTATTTTATTTACTGCAGAGAGTCAGCCGGTAAAAGTTAAACCTGCGAAGAGCAATGTAGTTCAATCCTTTGATTTTGGGGATGTTCAACTTTTGCCGGGGATGATGTATGACGAATTCATAGGAATCAAAGATTATTTTATGAGCTTGTCGAATGACAATATGCTGCACGGGTTAAGGCTTAAGGAGGGTATCGCTGATCCTCCGGGAAAAGCCATTGGGGGTTGGTATGATATGCTTTCTGCACTTACGCTTCCGCAATGGATATCGGCATACAGTAAAATGCACGCCGCTACCGGAGATGCAGCATGCAAGGCAAAGGCTGAGTACCTTTTTGATGAATGGTGGAAGTACTACACCAGGGTGGATAAAGCAGGCAATAATGACAAGTGGATCATAACTTTTCTCGACATGTATCATTATTGCGGGCGGCAAGATGCTCTGGAGAAAATGAACCAATATGTCCTGAGCGGGCAGCAGGATATAAGTAACCAAACCGGTGAGGGTGGGTATGCTTCCAGGGCTTTGCGAGATACTGTTGCTTCGTTCCGGAAATTCGGTGATAATTCAAGCGAATGGTATACTGCTGCATGGCCACTCTACCTGGCTTATATGCAAACTGGCAGGGAAGAGTATAAGGCATATGCGAACTTTTGGGAATATCGTGATTGGTGGAATATGTTTGCTTCAGATCCGGTTAAACCATTTACAAAAACCCCTGTTGCAGGGTTAAACTCCGAATGGGTCCATGCCTATAGCCACATTAACTCTTTCAATGCCGCAGCTGAGGCCTACCGTGTAAAAGGAGACGGATATTATCTTGACGCAATAAAGAATATTTATGAATGGATGCAGGATTATCAGACATTTGCTACCGGTGGTTTTGGTGCTGAACTTGAACATTTAATGCCCATGAGCAGGGTAGTGGCAACCCTTGCCAGCCGGAAAGACCATTTTGAAACACAATGTGGCAGCTGGGCTGCATTAATGCTCAGCCAGAATCTTATCACACTTACCGGTGATGCGAAATACGGCGACTGGATAGAGCGCCTGGCATACAATGCAATCAATGCTACCATACCCATGACACCTGAAACAAATGTTATGTACTACTCAAACTATAACATAAACGGTGCCAGCAAACTGAACAGGCCTATTGAAGGAACATGCTGTGCCGGAACCAGGCCCCTGACCGTAATTCAATATTGCATCAATACTTACTATCATGATAATGAAAATCTTTATGTAAATTTATTCACACCATCCACGGTAAACTGGAAACGCAATAACAGCATTGTGAAACTGACCCAAAGTACCAGCTTTCCATATGCTGATACAACCGGGATTACTATATCCTTAGTAAAACCTGAAAAATTTGGAATAGGGATCAGAATTCCCGAGTGGCTTGCATCCCCTATGATTGCCACTGTTAACGGTCAGTATGCTGAAAGCAAAAAAGAAAACGGTTGGTTGATCATTGACCGGCAATGGAGTAATGGGGACAAATTAATACTAACCATGCCAATGGATTTCTGGCTTAGTGTGCTTGATAAAAGCGAGGGGAGGCCAACAGCAGTGATGTTCGGCCCACTTGTAATGGCTTTTACAAGTGCGGATTATACATTGGGCTCATCAAAATATAATGAATGGTGGTCCTATGAAGGATCGTTGTCAAAAAATCCTGACAAGCAAGTACTTGACGGTATCGACCTTAGAAACCTTAAAAATCAGTTGCGACCGGCCGGGAAAAAACTCGAGTTTCAACTCAGTGGTAATAACAATATACTGCTAAAACCTTTTATGAACTACTGTAAATGTGAGTTGTATTATATGTATCTTGATCGGTGATTGTTTCAAACATTTTATCATACCCGACTATTGCTATGAACAGAGTTACTTTCCTATTTGCCATACTGCTGATTTGTGCATCATCGGTTATTGCCCAAAATGTTCAAACTTCGGCTTCTTTGCCAGATTCACTTTACCTGATTCCCTATCCTCAGCAGATCAAGGTGTTAACAAGGGATTTTCTGCCCGATGCGAATACGGTCATCCGGGTTTGTGCTTCCGATCAGGCAGATTACTTTGCAGGAGACCAACTCCATGAGGAGTTCAGCAAACTCCATGCAATGAATCTGGCGGTGAAAAAAACAAAGGACAACGTTAAGAATTCTATTGTCCTCACTCGTCCCGGGATCAGCAAACAGGCAGACCTTCGTCTTCGGAATGCCGGTCTGGAGCTTCCGGCCGGCTTCAACCCGGAAGGGTATGTATTGTTGGCGGATGAACAGGGAATAATCATTTCTGCAAATAGTGCTGCAGGTCTTTACTATGGTGTACAGACTCTTCGTCAACTTATTTACCCCGCCAAAACAGGTTGTGCAATCCGAGGGGTAAATATAAAGGATTGGCCTGCTATGCGTTATCGCTGGCAGCAGGATGACTGGAACCGGGGACCTGTTCCTACCCTCGATTATGCAAAAAATCAGGTTAAGATCATCTCTGAATATAAAATGAACGGGTACAGCATCTATTCCGAGAATCTGTATGAATCAAAAAAACATCCGGTCATCAATGATTATGGAGGTATAATTACCGCTCCTGAGATTGCTGAATTAATTGCATACGCAAAACAGTTCCATGTGGAGATCATTCCTCAGCAACAAACCTTCGGGCACCTTCATTATATATTGCGTCAGGAACGTTATGCCAATCTGGGTGAAAAGCACGGCGGTCAGATCCTGAGTCCCATGGAGCCAGGATCTTATAGTCTTATCGGTGAGTATCTCAGTGAGATTGTACCGATGTTTGAATCACAGTTTTTTCATATTGGTTGTGATGAGACATTTGAATTGGGCCGTGGTAAGAGTAAAGAACTCGTGGAGCGTACCTCGCATGCGGATGTCTACCTGGGCCATCTGAATAAGGTGGCGGCCTTGCCCGCATTGGCAGAAAAGAACTTATTGTTCTGGGGTGAGATCGCAGTAGCGAATCCTGAAAAGTTGGATCTGTTGCCGCAAAATGTCATTGCAGTAGCATGGGATTATCTTCCACGGGACAGTTATGAATACTTCCTGAAGCCGTATGCCGAAAAGAAAATTCCCACTTTTGTGGCGCCCTCCGCCTTCTATGGGGGGCGTGTTTTTCCCGACTACCTTTCTCACCTGAAGAATATACACAATTTTGTGCGTGACGGACAGCGGTTTGGATCATTGGGAATGATCAACACTACCTGGGACGATCTTGGAGAGGACCTTTTTGATATGGGTTGGTACGGCGTGTTATATGGAGCCGCTTGTTCGTGGCAATCAGTTGAATCAAGTGAAAAGCAGTTTCGAGATGCATTTGACTGGGCTTTCTATCGCAACAATGCCGGACATCAGTTTGCCGAGGGAATCAATAAACTGTCTTTGATTCATAAACAGGCAGGTCCCATCAACACCGAAATGGTGACCAGCTCCCCCTTTTCCAGGTTGGGTGTGGCACAGCAGGATCGACTGACCAAATCGGGAATTTGCAGTGATATGCGCCTTTTGTCGGAAGACGCCTATACGCTCTTTTATCAGCAACGTCATGCTGCCCAGATTCACAATGAGACCATTGATGCCTTGCTTTTTGCAGCACGCCGGATGGATTTTGTATTTCACAAAGCGATTCTAGCAGGCGATATGTCGAAACTTTATGATGCAGTTATACGCAACGATGACAAAGATTATGCTGTCAATACAGCTCTTTATGACCTTATTATGCCCTATGCCAGCCGGCTTGGTTCCTTGCGTGACATGACCAAGGAACTCTACGCTTTCCATGAAGCTCTCTGGACAAAAGAGAATCGTCCCTTTCACTGGAGCATCATTGAAGCACGCTATTTGGGGATGTTGATGGAATGGGATAAGGAGTACAACCTGATTCAATACGATTTAATCCAGGTAGGTATTTCCGGAAAGCATTTACCCCGCGAGGAAGCAGGATTCCTCTTTGAGAATCTTTAAAAGAGAAAGGATAAACATCGCCGTTTTCTGATTTACCTGCTGCAATGGAACATGGACGGTACTTTGGAAGTGAAAAGTGAAAAGTGAAAAGTGACAGATGAGTAAATAAAACAACCAAACATTAAACCATGAAACGATTGATCATTGTTCTTATATCACTACTCTCCTGTTTTACTCAGGCGCAGATTACAAAGGAGCAATTCATGAATCCCGCGTCCAAATACCGGCCTCAGATATTCTGGGATTGGATGCACGATATGGTTACCCGGGAAGGAATAACTTCCAATCTGGAAAGCTTTAGCAAATTTGGTTTATCGGGTACCCTGGTCATGATAATTGGTGAGGCTGATGCGCAGTTTAATCCAGTTCACGAGATGATTAATCCTGTAAAGCCCATGAGTCCTGAATTTTTCGATGCCTGGAAATTTGCGGCTGAGGAGTCCCATCGCTTAGGTCTAACCATGATATCTCAGATGGGACCAGGTTGGTGCCATAGCGGCGGGCCATGGATAAAACCCGATCAGGCAATACAGCATATTTCCTTTACTGAAATCAAAATAAGGGTGGAAAGAACTGAACGGGTAAGACTCTTACTCAGCTATCCTGACAGGAATACAGATTTCCAGGTAAAAACCAATGATTACAGGTTACCCTATCCTGCAGGCAATGATTTCACAAAAGACATAGCCATACTTGCTTACCGGGAAACGGATAAACTCGATGTGAAGGATATTGTCAATATGTCGGATCAGATCAGTAAGGATGTTGTTGAAAGTGTTTTTCAGCCGGGAACCTGGATCATCCGTCGCTATGCCATAAAAAACGCAAATGCGTATAATCGCGTCGCTCCCAAGGGAGGGGTTGGCCTGGAATGTGATAAACTGGATAAGGATGCCGTTCTTGCGCAGTATGAAGGATTTGTGGGGCGTTTTGTAAAACAGTCCCCTGAACTGGCAGGTAACACAATCATGGGGATGGAAGCTGACAGCTGGGAGGTGGGTAATCCGGAGTGGTCTGATAAATTCACTGAAGAGTTTACCAGGCGACGTGGCTATAGTCCTGTCACGTGGATTGCCTTCCTGAAGAATGACCAGGCGGCATTGAATCCTGACCTTGTCGATCGCTTTAAGAATGATGTTTATATTACCCAGAACGATTTGTTTGCGGGCAACTTTTTTTCCAACCTGTATGATGTAGCGGAAAAGAACGGAATGCAGCTCTTTACTGAACCTTATGAAGCTCCCTTTGATCCTGTGAAAGCGGGAGGCCGTGTGCATGTTCCGATGGGTGAGTTCTGGGCCAGGGGCGATTTGATGCATACCGTTCGCTGGGCATCCAGCGCTGCCAATACATATGGACGTAAGACTGTTGCTGCTGAGGCCTTTACAGGTAGATGGAGCGATGAACCCTGGAAAATAGATCCTTATGGTCTGAAACGGGTGGGTGATCTTGCATTTTGCAACGGCCTCACCATGAGTATTCTGCATGGCACTGCCTTACAACCTTGGGGGACTAAGGTAAAGCCAGGGATGCCAATGGCCTTGTGGGGTACCATGTTCCTGCCAGGCCAGACCTGGTTTGAAACAGGCAAAGCATGGACGGATTATCTGAGTCGATGTCAGTATGTGTTATCGCAGGGGAGGAATGTGGCTGATATCATTTATTTCATGCCATCACTCAAGTGGAGAGAGGTTATTCCCACTGGTTTACATAAGTTATATAATTATGACCTGGCTACAGAAGAATTACTGACAAAAGGTATGGACTGGAAAGATGGGTACTTCGTTCTGCCTTCGGGGGCACAATATAAAATTCTTATTCTCCCCAAAACCCATGGGACTATGGAACCGGATATCCTTGCCAGGCTCATTGTTCTGGCTGAAAAAGGCGGAACTATTGTTTGTCAGGACAAGCCGGCTAAATCAGCCAGCTTGTCGAATTATCCGCAGTGTGATGTTGAAGTGCAGCGGTTAGTTAAGATTCTTTGGGGAAAGATGGATGGAAGCCGGGTTTTTGAAAACAAACTTGGGAAAGGGAGAATAATATGGATCAACAGTTTTTACAGTGAGAAAAATGATCCTGAATCAGAGTGGGCATTGCGGAAATTTCCGCTGGGCGCTTTTTATGGTGTCCCGGCTCACACCATGAGATGGTCGGATTCCTTAACCACATTTATGAAAAATAATGGAATGGAGCCCGATCTGGAGGTATCAGATATTACTGGCAAAGCCATGATGTGGGGAGGACTGGAGAAAAGCCTTTGCGGGAATCGCAGCGGAGAGGATGCCATAGCCTGGATTCACCGCAGGATTGAAAAAAGCGAGGTGTACTTCATATCGAATCAGACAGCGGACACCATAAAACCTTTACTCACCTTTAATGTAAAGGGCAAAATACCTGAAATCTGGGACCCGGAAACAGGAAAAATTTACAGGACAGATGATTATAAAGAGGAGAAAGGAAAGACAAGTCTGCGTATCAATTTAACTTCCTTTGCCTCACTTTTGGTGGTATTTAAGGATAAGACGGATGCGCAGGATTTTTTTCCGGTGTATGGAAAATTCGATAAACAACTTCTCCTCGACAAGTCATGGACTATCAATTTTCCTTCGGGGTGGGGTGCTCCCGCACAAGTTCTTTCCCCACTTAAGTCTTTGACAGATTTTTCAGAAACAAATATCAGGTACTTTTCCGGAACGGCTACCTATACTTATGAGCTGGAAATAAATGGCAACGATCTCCAGAAATACCGGAGGGCCTGGATAGACCTGGGAAAGGTAAAAAATATCGGTGAAATAAGTGTTAACGGGAATCTGATCGCAACAGTTTGGAAACCCCCGTTTTGCCTGGATATATCCGGCGCTCTTCAAAGTGGAAAAAACCTGATCCAGGTGAAAGTGACCAATACGTGGAATAACAGGTTAATCGGAGATGAGCAGCAACCCGATGACTGTGAGTGGGGACCACTTCAATATATGGCAAATGAAAGTGCAGGACATCGTATTTTAAGCATACCGGACTGGGTATTTGAGGGTACTCCAAGGCCATCCAAAGAACGATATGCTTTTACGACATGGAAATTTGTTGAATCCTATGATCCGCTGATAGAGTCTGGACTGATGGGTCCTGTGTCAATAAAGTTTCTTGGTTACTGAGATTTTGACACCTGGGCATATCAGACACCTGTATTCATTTCGAGTTGTTGGTCCATACATGGTAAAAAGGGTTAAATAATGTAAAGAAAGGCGCATAATGTGAATTGCCACAAGAAGAAGATAACCCTATTTTTGAATAGTTGTAAGTTAATAAGCAAAAAGTACATTGTTTTCGTCTTTTAAAGAAATTAACTTACAGTAACAGGTCATAATTATAGTCAAACCTCTTTGCATCAGTGTTCCTAAACTTTGTAAAACATTATTCTATGAAAAAACGCATTAAACCAATCGTCTGCTTATCTGCAATATTAATTTTTTCAGCAGGGTATGCTACGCCAAAATCAACCGGATTGTCGTTCATGATTAACCAATCCACCGATAAAGAAGGTTTTATAAACGAAAATCCGGGGAAAAGCAGATGGTTTTGGGGCTTTGACAAGTTCAGAGACAGGGAAGGATGGACGCTCCCTGATATTCTTAACGGAACTGTAAGTGGAGGTGCGCTCTGGCTAACCATTCAATCGGAACCGAAAAAAATAGGTGCAGATTCTACGTGGGCACCCCAGATATGGGGACAAGCTCCAAATTATGAGTTGGTCTCACCCAAAGGATTGATGGTTCCATCCGCCCAATATGGCAAAATAGTGCTCCGATTGAGAAATCTCTCCCCTGAAACAGATGGTTTTGTTCGTTGGCAGACAACAGAAAAGCCGGGTGTGGATGAAGGCGCGGTCCATTTCACGATGAAACCTGATTGTAGCGAATGGCAGGAAGTGGTTTGTCATATGGACAACCGGTGGAATGGAACGATTGATCAGATTAAGATACAGCCTGCCCAAATGTGGAGACGGGGAGATATCTGGATTGACTGGATTACTATTATTAACGGTGAAGTTAAAAAACCAATTCCGCGTCCAGATATTTGCAGCGATAGTATTACTCCGCGAATCCGGATTCCCGGAATTACTCAACGAGATTTTCACGATGCTTTCAATGTGTTGGATGAATGCGTGATTACAGAAGTGCCCGTGAATGGCTTTAATTACCCCTTTTTGTCTCCTGGCGGTGCATACGGCCCTAACTGGTGGCAACTTGATGGCAGTTTGAACGTTGCAGGAGCAAAATGGGTAAATCAAAGATTTGCAGAAGACATTATTCGCGGTTATATGGAGGTTCAGGCACAAAATCCTGATGGCCGGATCGATCTTTGGGGCGGTTCCACGATTCGGGGAGAAGTAGGCGATGTAAGCAGTCTTCCCAAATTCTTTGAAGCTGCATATGATGTTGCCAGGCGTACTCATGATTCCTTTTTGGAGAAGGCCATATATATATCCATGAAAAAGTATCTTGAATATTGGTTTTCGAGTGCAAAGAGAAATCAGGAAACCGGACTGATTACCGGTGTATTTGAGGAAACTTTTAGCAATAGCCGCCAGGAAGTTGGTGGGACTGCGCCTATTGACCTTAATGTTGCTGTTGCAGAAGGATGCTACAACACCAGCCGGCTAGCCGATAATCTTGGAGAAATCAGCGAGGCAGCCAGATATCTAAATGACTTTAAACAGCTATCGGCCAGTATTAATAAGTACTTGTGGAGCAATGAAGACAAAAAATATTACAATTATTTTGTCCGTGAGACAACATTTGAAAAACGTTTGTTAAGTACAACTTTCGAGCCCTTTCTGCTTTGTATAGCCCCTTGTGACAGGGTGGAGAAATTAATTCCGGTCTTATTAGACCCTTCTATTTTTAACTGGGGTAAACGTCCGGTAACTTCGATCGCCAAAACCGAAAAAGGATACGTAGAAGCTACCGGCGTTTATGATGGACGTGGATTTTTGGGAGATATATGGACCATGAAAAACCTGCCTATAATTAATGGACTGGAAGATGTTGGAGAACATGAATTGGCTGCCGAACTAGCTTGGTCGACCATAAAAACCTTCAACGCGAACTTTACAGAATACATAAATACCGGTACGGGTTCAGGAGAAGGGCAGCCTAGATATGGCTGGACAGCTTCACAATATATTCAGGCAGTTATCGAAAACCTGTTTGGGATAGACTACGATTTCCATTACAAAAGACTTCGTATAACCCCTCACATTCCTAAAGAACTTATGAATCAGGAAATCGAGATCTCTAATTTAATAATACCGGCTCAAAATGAACTGAAACTCGATCTGAAAGTATTGCAGAAGAAACAAGGCAGTGCAATAATTACCATTAAATTAGAGGGTAAATTGCCGGAGGAAATTATTGAAGTTTGCCTTCCCGCTAAAAATGAAAGCAAAGTCACTATTGTAGATAATAAAGGGAAAAAGCTGCAAGCAGCCATTCAGATTGACGGATTTAAAAATGCAAATGCGGTGAGGATGACAATGTCGGATAAGATAAGCGTGATTTTTGAATAGCATTTCATTTGTTCAAAAATTGGAACTTAATGCATATAGCATTGCCTACCCTAAAAAGTGCAACCCAATGATCAGAAAGTGAATTGGTTGAGTTTCTTCTATAACAGATAAAAGTATAATTTTTATTAATTGTGTTCCTGCTTGTTTGATACTAAACAGATGATTTGACTTTAAATAAATTCCAAACCATGATGATAATTAAGACCTGTGCCAGATATGCCTATGTTATGGTCTTTATCCTGACCTTTTCCATAGTAAGTATCAATGCCGTAAGTGCCCAGCAAAAACCCGGATCTGATGATGTGATGATCCTCAGGCATATAGCTGCTTTGCGGGACAGCCTGACGCGTGTCAGGATGATTTCTTTTGAAAGTATCAGTATTACAGATCAGCAAAAAACGGCTGGTATCATTGAAGAGCTTCTGAACCGGGCGGAGCAGAAGATATTTAACCTGCTTCCGGCCGGCAGGTTTGAGTGGAGCTGGACCGGTTTTGACCCAGCGGCCGGCATGGTAGACCAGGCCTCCGGCCTGCTGAAAATCCTGTCCAAAGGTAAAGATCCCTTTGAAGGCAAGTTTGCAGAACCGGGAGGTTATGTTGTGGATCATGCCCTGATCAAAAAAGACGGATTGACCCACCTTTTTTACATCCGCGGAACAGCTGCAACCAACTGGCC
>Ga0315290_10002477_pt1 | contig 12989 bp, 22 predicted proteins | sample YL17G12_0_MG_FD_203627 | JGI IMG/M metagenome (GOLD analysis project Ga0315290, IMG submission 203627) | Sediment microbial communities from Yellowstone Lake, YNP, Wyoming, USA - YL17G12_0 | ecosystem: Environmental > Aquatic > Freshwater > Lake > Sediment | place: USA: Wyoming | collected... | reverse complement strand
AGACAAACACATTTCATTACGAGAATTCCCTTTCGGTGTCTTGCCTAGGGGGAATGGGCATGGAACTTGCATGTAAGTAATTTGGGCATGGAACTTGCATGTAAGTAATTTCTGAATAATCATTAGAATACTTGACAAATGCTTTGAAGTGTGCTACAGGGAAATGATAAAAAACTAAGGGTTTCTCATTATGAGAAAACTTGACAATATATACTAAGTAGTTTATACTAATATCAAATGGCTAGAAAAATACGATATCTCACACTTACAGATATGAAAAAGAAAAAGCGTGTAGTAGAACACGTTGAGGTTAAACTTTCGTCCATTCGTTATCGGAATACAAAAAATCGTATTGTTAAATTTGACGCAAGAAAAAAATTACGAGTTGAAGTGGTTTTCAAAATTAAACGAGGAGTAAAGTTTAGAAGTGAAAATAGCACTTCCTATGGCTTGCCACTTCGCAGAAGAAAAAAACCTATTTCAGAAAAAATTATCCATAATCAGATATTGAAAAAACAAATGATAAAGTTAGGACGTGGACATAACATTGTAAATACGAGTGAGCCGTTACATAATCTCTATTCGTGGTCTTATTTCTATGTTGCAAAAACTAGAGCAGAAAAAGCAGAAGCAAGAAAAAAAGAAAGGGGAAAAGAAAAAAAGAAAAATCAGAAGTCACAACGCGAGCGAGTTCAACAGTTAAAAGAAAAATTTAAGAGGGTCTAACATGAAGGTAGAAAATTTACAGAATATCAGGTGTCAAACTATAGAACGATATACGCAAGTTTTTGAAGAACAAAATGTTTTAGTGTGTGATACAGAAACGGTCAAAGGTAAACCATACACGATTCAATTCTATGATGGAAAAAAGGCTACGCTAGAGTACGTTAATGAAAAAACTATTTTGGACTGTTACTGCGATTATGTCAGTTCTCATTATGAGAAAAATCTATCCGTATGGTTTTTCTATTGTCAGTTCGATATACCAATCATTCATTACCCATTCAAACAATTCTTTGTCCATGACAATCATCAGATGGGTTATGGAGAATTTGATTTTTCATATATTACCGGAAAGACGTGGTTTGGTAATCATACCTATAAAGGGAAAAAATGGGTTGAGAGAGATGCTTACCAATATGTTTTTAGGGGTCTTGAAAAAGTAGCAAAAGATTTACGATTAACAGAACAAAAGAAAACACGTCCTACGTTCTTAGGTGATAGAAAATGGGAAAATGAATTTGAGCGAATACAATTTGAAGAATACGCAATAGCCGACGTGCTAGTGTTATGGGAGTTAGTGTATTGGATTTTGGGATTACATCGTCAATATGATGTGGGGTTATCGGTATCGCTTGCAGACTTAGCAGGAAAAATTTTTCGTAAGCATCATGTGAAACGAGTTATAGAACCAACAGAGCAAGCTGTCACACTTGCAGCATTAAGTAGTTATCATGGCGGAAAAACTGAATCGTATGTTGAGGGTCCGGTGGTAATAGAAAACATTTATGAATACGATATAACATCAGCGTATCCCTATGCGATGTCTATGATTGGAAATTTTTTCGATTATCATATAGAGCCGTGGAAGCAGTATTGTAAAATAGAAAATAATGGAGTGTATCAAATATCTACGATTAATCGTTGTCAATACAAACCATTATATACAGAAGAATTTTCTAGGACAGAAACAATTATCAAGCAATGGATTACAGGATGGGAGATACATAGTTGTTTTAAGTCAGGGTGTCTAACTCCACAACAAGTATATATTCACAATGGATATACGATGATTTCTCATAATGAGAAATGCAATGGATTAGAAGAATATGTATGGTCTTTTTTTAATAAAAAGCAACAAGCAGATATTGATAAAAATATCACAGAACGCCTTGCAGCAAAATTATTTATGAATGCGTTGTACGGGAAATTTATTAGTAAAATTGTTGAGGAAGTCGATCATTTAGACCAATGGCGAGGGGGGGTTATTTTTCATCCATTAATTGCAACCTTAATAACAGGATTTGTCAGAGCCTATGTACATGAAATTGAGCATTCATGTTATAGCTTGCATACGTCAACCGATTCTTTTATTACAAAACAATCGGACGTTGATTTACGATTTCCAGGTGTCAAAGGGTTAGGGGGATTGAAAAAAGAGTATCAGGGGGATGTATTAATTGTACGTCCAAAAGTCTACGTTATATTTGACAAACTCGATAGACATTGCTATCATAAATTCGTACTAAGTAATTCTAATCAAGTAGTGTGTACCTTTTGTCACGCGAAGGTTTTGAAGTATGCGTTACATGGTTTTTTTGGTAGCATTCAAATGCTCTTGAATATGTGGAAAGGGGGACAAAACAATTATGTGATAAATCGTATGATGCGATTGAAAGAAGCAACCAAGAGGAAAGACCCTGATGTGTTACCCTTTGTATTTTCAAAGCAGCGTCGGTCATTAAAAATTGATTGGAATAAATTACAATATCGAGAGGAGTAATTATGCCAAAGATTGTAGATGAATTTGGAATTGAAATTGACGAGGAAACTCGACAGGCATTAGAAGATCCAAAATCTGGAACTTTGAAAAAAATTCTAGAGTATTTTGATAAACGTAAGGATGCTGAAAAAGCAAAAGCAGCAGCTGATGAATTGAAGATTAAAAAGACTGAAAAACCATTCTGGCAATTTTGATTTCTCATAATGAGAAATGAGAAAAAAGGGGTTGTGTGATATGTCATTTTTTAATAAAAAAGATGAAGTGGTATCTACTGAAGGGAAAGAAACTACTGAATCGCCTATATGGAGTTCTCAACTTAGTTCGGCCATGTCTGATGCTCGCAAAAGTGGGGTGGGGTCTGCGACAGGAACTAAGACAAAATCAAAAGCTCCAAAAGAAACGAGTAGTAGGGGAAATTTATCTGCAAAGGATGAAGAACAAATAGTCAAACTATTTAATCCTGATGCCTGGCGGCCTATTGTCAAAGCTCCGTTTGCTGTTGGTCAAGCATTAACGGGGCGCGAATGTTGGGCGTTATCAAAGTCAGAAGAAGATACCCTAGCAGTTTCTACTAGTACGTCAATGGAGTATGTCGCAATCACTGACCCAAAAATGTTAGCCTTGGCAATGTGCGCGGTCACATGGACAATTATTATTACTGAAAAATTTATTTTGAATGCGAGAGAACGCGCAAAAGAAGATTTGTTAAATCCTAAACCAAAAGAAACGGTAGGAGTGCATTCTATTAAGTGATTTCTCATAATGAGAAATGGAGAAATTATTATGGCCTTAGAAGTTCCAATAAATCAGATAGACCCTACCGACGATAGAATCACGCGGATTGTATGTTATGGGTGTTTGCAAAGAGTGTATGTTGAAAAAGGTTCAGATTGTGATATTTATAATCGTTGCTCACGATGTACAAATGAATTAGACAAAAGAATTCAAGAGTCACGCAATGATACCTAATACACATGATAGCCCTGGCATTCGTGAAGTAGTGTTAGTTATGGGAAAAACTGGATGGGGGAAATCGTGGTGGTCAAAATTATATTCTCAAAAGTTCGACAGAAAATTGGTCTATGATCCTTCAATGTCTTTTCCCGTAGATGAATATTTGCCAGTCGATGAAATTGTGAACGATATTATGGATGAAGAACGCGAGTCGAAAAATTTCAATTTTGGGTTTGTAGATGCTGATGATATTCCTCAAGCGGCCTCAGCATTATTTGTCTTAGGTAAAAATTTATTAATTGTGGAGGAATGTGCAACAGTATTTGAAAAAGGTCAAGCGAGACTTCCAGAGTGGGGGAAAAGACATTGCTTCTATGGACGACATCAGAGTTGTTCTATTGTGCTTATTGCCCAGAGGCCTACGTATATGCCAATTGATTTCCGTTCACAAGCGAATCGTGTAATTACTTTTAATCAGCATGAAGGTGCTGACATGGACTGGTTACAAGATTTTTTTGGAAAAGACCACGTCAAGCGATTAAGTGAATTGCCAAAATTCACATGTTTTGATTATCATAATGGTCATGTATCAGAGTATTCTATTATCAAAAAAGTTGAAGAAAATTATGGTGTAAAACTTGACATTGCTAGCCATAGTGAGTTATCATCGTATGTGTAAATACTTAGAGAGTTTCTCTCTAGGTAGAAAGTCCTCTAGGGAGAACCCTTAGAGGCTGCTCCGGCGGTCGGCGCAATCGGGCGAGAAGGGGTCTAGACCCCCCCTTTCTCGCCCTTTTTTTATTAGGGGTTAAATCTTAGGAGGTATTATTATGGGTAGTCTTATGGGTATTGTCAAGTGGGTTGGTGGTACGTTGCTCATGGTTGCAGTGGGTACGTTTATCATTAACCGTGTAGCGATTCTGAAGTCGCTTGTGTATGGCGGCGCATAATTTCTCATTATGAGAAATGTGTATTTCTCATTATGAGAAATGCAAAAAATCTTAGAGGAAAGGGGGAAAAAATAACATGGAAGCACAAGAAGTAACTTTGCCCAAGTTGCAGGTATCTATTGAAGTGGTTAAGCCTGTTGAGGCGTTTTGTGTATACCAAGGCGCACAGCCGAAGTTCTCTAGCGAAGATGTGAATTTGTGTCACGCGGTAGCCAATCGTTTGAAAGCTGATGCTATTGTGTGTGGCATAGACGTGAGAGATTCAGAGCATATAATTAGTGTGCGTTCACTGTAATGACAATTTAATTCTACAGGTATAGGGTAAAACCCTATAGGTAGAAAAAAGGAAATTCATACAATGCGTGGAAATGCTGAATATGTCAATTTGGTAACTGGTAATTCGTTGACTCCGAATGGTAAAACGGTTATCTCTGATCCATTGCCAGTGGGTGAGGGATGGTATCGAATGCACCTTAGAATTAATGAAATTTTTGTTGTAGGTACTGGGACTACTCCCATTACTGAAGGGGAATTGCATTTCATTAAGAACATTTTGTTTAAGACAGATCGTGGTGAAATTATCTGCAATTTGCCAGGGAAAGCGTTGTATAAAATCGGTGGCATTAAAGCAGGCGTAGCAGCTTTGCGTAAGGATGCTATTGCAGCTGCCAGCGCAACGTATTCTGTCAATCTGCCGATTTATTTTGCAGACCATTATCGGTCGATGGATAGGCCCGAAGATACCATTCTTGATACAAAGCGATATTCTTCAATGACTCTTGAAGTGTCGCTAGGAACCGTAGCTGATTTGTTGACTACGGTAGGAACTTCTTCAGTGACAGCGACAGCGGATATTGAAGTGATTCGCACTAAGGGTTTATTGCCCAAGCAAGGTCAGCCGGTCGGTGTCATTGCGTATGATTTTCGCAATCCGGTAGACGCGAGTTCCCTTCAGTTTATTTTTCTAGAACGCGCACAAGATTTAGTGCTCAAGCGATTGTATGTTCATAGCTGTACGGGTGGTACAGCCGGTGTACCGTGGGCGGGAGTCAACTCTGATGCTATTCAGAACGTGGTACAGATTAAAGACCAATCGGGTTTTATCATTAAGGATAGAATTCATCGGATGATTCAAGAATCCAATCAAGTTGATTATCAGCTTGAAAGTATTTTGACAGGCGTTGAGGTGCACGATTTTGTGCAAGAGGGTTCGATACAAGCTGCCTTGTTGACGGGCGGAAAGTCCCTGTTGCAGTATATCTGGACCAATCAAGGTGGTGTAGGTGCTAATTCGATTATAACTCCTGCAAGTGAGGGAGTTCGTTCACTAAAATAATCGTATTTCTCATTATGAGAAATCGAACATTTCCCCCTACAATCGTGTAGGGGGAAAGCGGAAAGGAAAATATGGGATTGTTTGATAGTGTAGATGTAACCGTTTCTTCACCTACGGATTATTCAAGTTTTGAACCTGCGGGAGTAGATGTACCTTTTTCGTGGGATATTCCATTGTCAAGTGATTTACTTCCAACACCTTCTAGTTTATTTCCATTTCCTTCTAGTCAACCCGATGGAGTACAACTTATTAATAGCCGATCAAATACTTCATTTTGGGATTTTGACCAATCACAAATTCCCCAAAGTTTACAAAATGTCTTTGGTTCATTAACTGAAGCAGCAGCAAAAACTGGTTTGCAGGTTGCCCAAAGTTCGATGAATAAAGGGACTCAACAGCCAGGAAATATCGGCGGATTTTTTCGCAATTTTCAATCAACACAAACGGGCGCACAAATAAACGCGGGAGCCTATGCCACTCAGTTTCAGAATTTTCTCTATAATCCGATGGTCTGGTTTGCTGCGATTGCTGGTATTGTGTTATTGTTTGTAATGAAAAGAGTGTAGGTGAAAAAATGCCAGTTTTTGATACAGGAGTTGTTGGAAGTCAAGCGTATGATCCAGCATTATATAATGCAGACAGATTTTCACAATTAGCGATTCCTATTTCACAAGGCGTTTCATCATTAGATTTATATAATCGTGGCTTGATAGGCTATAATGATGATCCTATCACTAAGTTAGCAGAAGCATTAGGTTTGAGAACTCCACCTGCTAACCCGTATCAATTAGCATGGGAGTTTCAAAATCAAAATCCTGTAGATAAATCACGCGAGCGATTTCCAGGTGATTTAGCGTTAGATAGAATTGCTCCACCTACGATTATTCAATTAAGTAATCCCGCATTGTATAAATTAGAAGGATTTCAAGGTAGCCCGCATGGAAGTGTATTTGACTCTGTTATTAATTACATTACAAATTTTACAAATATATTTTCTGGTTCTACCAGTGTCTTTCAAATTGTTTCAGGTCAAGATACTGTTTTACCTCAACTTAGCAATCCTGATCCTGTTAACACAACAAAATTTGGAATAGACCTAGGTATAAATGTTGTGGAGGCTGTTGGTATTGGAAGTGGATTGAATACAGCACAACAAGCTTTTGGAAATTTTACAGAAGCAGCAGCACCTTTGCCATCAGGAACCTATGGCCCTGTCACACCTGGATTTTTTGAGACATTAGCGAGTGGGAATTTTAGTGGCGCGTATCAGCTTATAGTAAATCCAGTAACAGCAGCAGCATCAGCTTCGGTATTACCATTTGGAGCAACATCAGGTTTTGTATTGATTACTCATCAGCTTGTAAATTACTTTGTAGCATTAACTGGAAACATCGGAAAAGGGATTTTAGATTTACTAACTCAAAATTTTTACGGAGCCGGTCAAGATTTTGGTTTGATTAAACCCCCTTCACAACCTGGGCCTATTTCTCTAGGAAATGATTTCTTTCGTTCTAGTGGTGGTGGCGGAGGAGGAAGTGGCTTAGGGATTGCTACTGATGGTAGAAATACTGGACAAACAAATTCCAATGTGATACCATTTCTCATAATAGGAAGTGCTGCATTGATAGGTTTTATTTTTTGGTATAAGAGGAGAAGTTAATTATGCCGCAAAAAATTGGAGGAGATTTTAACCAGACTGGCTTAAAAACTTCTGCCCCAGGAAGTGTAACCAGTCAACCAACGAGAACGGTACTAGCTTCTCGTGTAATTCCAGCAGGAGCTAAAGCATTTTTGGAAGTGTGGGCGGCAAGAGTTATAGATATTGCGAATGATAACCAAGTTTATTTTTCAATTCAGAAGAATGGAATTCCTATACAAGCAGGATTAGAACGGATACCAGGTCAACAATTTACCTATCAACCACAAATTGCATTGAATCTACTCTTAACACCTGGCTTGATAGAAATTGTGGTTTATAACATTTCTGGAATGCCGGTCACTATAGAAGCTGATGCAATTGCTGCGGTCGCGGTCAATTGTCAAGCATGGTGGTCTGGTAGTTTAATTAGTGAGAGAGGAGGAATAGCCTAATGCCACAATTACAATGGAATACGGTAACAAACCCTAACCCTAATGGCGAAGTCTATGGACCTTTTCCGTTGGACATTCCTCAACCTGATACAGGGGAATTTTCTTTTGCTCAATATATTCCTACGACGGTTTCTAGCTTGGTAAAAAATACTAGTAGATTGCTAGCCTCTACTGGATCACAAGCAGAACCTCAAGCAGAAGCATCAGCTCCAGCATGGTATAACGTGTTTGGAAGAATTTCACAGGCTGCTAGTGGAGTGAATGACGCATTACAAAGCACGTTAATTAAAATAATTATCTTGCTGGTTATTGCGTCAACAGCCTATTTGATTTTTTTGTCGAAAGTGTCGAAAGCGACAAGCTAACATGATTCTGAAACTACCATCAGGAGTAGGGAATATCGCTAGACAGCATTCCTTAACTTCACCTGCGAAAAGTAAAAAACGAGATTTTTCTAATCCGTTTTTGATAAAGAAGTTCCAAAGAAAAATTGTCGAGGTTCGAGATGAAAAACAAAAATAAAATAATGATATTTGTGTTTTTTTGTGTAGCATTTCTCATAATGAGAAATGAGGTTTTTGGTCAAGCGAATATCACGAATAAAGGTGATGTAGTTTGTCCTGCTACAGGTACTTCTATTGAGATTGCTCCACCACGTTCTAGCAGGTATTCTTATTTTTTGAATAATGTTACAGGCATAGCAGTTTTTATTGGTAATCAACCTACAGGGACAGGGGCGTTAACTGGCACAAGTGGCTTGAGTAATTCAGCGTGGAGATTACAACCTGGTCAAGCGTTCGCAGATAGTGTACCTAATGTGGTTTCCCTACGGCTTGTTTGTATGTCTACAACAGCCGTTGCAGCAACCATTTCTTTTGGCGAGGCGTACAAATGAAACATAGGGTATATACGTACATAGGGATTTTACTTATAGCTGTTGCAGCTCTATCTATAAAAGCTTCTGATGTAGATAGCGCTTTGATTATTACAGCGCCAGACGGTTTTTCTGTAAGTTGTGCGACAAATTATACAAGAGTTTCCCCTCATTTATGTTTTGCCAAATTATTATTTCCAGAGCAATGGACTGAGAATACTACAGGATGTAAAACTCATACATTAACAACTGTGTCATCTACAGCAACATTACTTATTATGAGAGTTCAACCTGTAGGTACTTCCTCAAATATAGTAAATAATAAATCTATTACTACATTATTTTATCAAACAAATGTCTGTATATCATCTGCAACTGGCTTTGCTCAAGCTTTTGGACGAGAATTTGTAGCAGTAGTAGCAGGAACAACAATTATTGCTCAACCCCAAATTACTTTTGTTACTCCATTTTCGGGTAATGTGTATTCAAATACTACATTTACAAATACTGGTGCTGGTTCGTCTGTAACTTTTGATATAATGGGTTATTATGATTAAGAAAATTTCTATCATAGTTTTCCTAGTGATTATTCTTGTGGCTTTTGCAGCAAGAGCGTTACTCTATTCACAAGGTTTGACGGTTACAAGCTGGTACCGTACACCCTGGAAAAATGCGTCAGTAGAAGGAAAAATGTTTTCCCTTCATTTAATTGGTTGGGCCTTTGATATTATTCCAGTCAATAAAGCAATACATGACACGCTCGCTATATGGCCCTTTAAGTTCGTTGTCGAAAGCGACCATATCCATTTGCAGATTTTTTAATTTCTCATTATGAGAAATCACAGGGAGGCGTATGGAATTAGATGCTATTTACAATTTCCTTGTTGGGAATAATCATATATCTGCTATTAATGCCGCACTACTCACGATTATTTTTTTACTTGCGAGACAACGCTACACAGGAATTATCGAAGATTTCAAATGTCTCCAAAAATCAAAACGAGAACACGAAATGACTTTTTTGAAACATGGAATGGAGATAGTACGCGAAGAGTAAATTTTAATTAAGGAGAATAATGATGCCGATATTATTGACAATAATTGTACAGCTTATTAATTTATTTGGTTCTAGTGCAATGGTTGGATTGGCCGCCTATGGTCAACTCGCAGGTCAGCCAGGTGCTAAAGAGGCGGGTTATGTTGCAGGCGTAGGAGCAATGGTACAGCAACTACGTGATAATCCATTATCGAAAAAATCTCTAGATGCGAAGGTGCTAGCATGAAAAAAATACTTTTACTAAGTGTTATTCTTGCATTTCTCATTACAGGAAATGCGATTGCTGCTACGCTTGAATGGAAGAAAAATACAGAAATTGATATGAAGGATTATCTAGTTTATGGTTGCTTTGTTACAGGATGTGTCGTTCTCCAAAATTCTTTACCGTTGGGAATTGTTACACAACCTGTAACGGGGCTTCCATCTTTTCTTATTGATTTGAAAGGGAAGGAAGGAAATGTAGCAATATCAGCAAGGGACTTAGCAAATAATGAATCAGGGCTAAGTGTGACGGTCCCTTTCGATTTTGTTCCACCAAAAAATCCCACAGACATTGTTATAAGGTAATTTCTCATAATGAGAAATGAGAAAAATGATAGATCAAGAATTAGTCTGTAAGGTCAATCTCCTAAAGGAAAAATATCCATGCTCTACTGAGCGGATAGATTCTACTCCCCTACATAATAAAAATGTAGGGGGGAAAGAAAATTCGTATCACGTAAAAACCCTTACTCATAATGCGTGTGCGATTGATTTGAGTTTTGACAATGTAGAAGATTTAGTACCAGCAGCTATCTACGCAAAAGACTTAGGATTTAATGGGATAGAAGTTGATCTTAGGAATTATCACCTACATTTAGATTTACGTGAAATTCCCTGGCAAGTCGTAGTTACTAAACAATCAACTATTCCCTTGGCCGATTATTTGAAAAAACCCATAACTCTTTGATAATACAGGTGAAAATAAATCAGAATAATGTTTGACATAGCTAATACCCTATGTTATTCTTTAATCACAGTCTGAATATGGAAGTAGCTTGAGGGTCAGAAAAAGTAGGTTTCCAGGGAGTTCTACCGGAATACCTGGAACTAGACGCAAAGTCCTACAGACCCCCACTTCCTACCACAACAGAATGCTAGGCAAGTCTGTTGAAAGGTGAAAAAGGTTCTAGACTGAATTTCTCATAATGAGAAATAGAAAGGGGGTTGAGTATGGGTATCTCAAAAGCAGTACCTACCCATAAGGTGAAAACGGTAGTCATGCCAGAATGTCAAACGGGCGCACATAGTGAATGTGTTCAAGTGTTTGAGTCCTATATTAGTGGGAATATCATTCTATGTGTATGCCATTGTCACAACATTCTAAAGAAGGGGGTCTAACCATGTTGGAAATTTCCATTTCATCCGATCTAGAGTGGTCAATTAGATTTAGGATGGAAGGAATAAGAGTTACAGAAATCTTAGTCAAAGATTCTTCAGTAGCAGAAAAAGAAATCAAACAAAAAATGGCCCTGATGCTTGGTCTAGCAAAGGGTAAAACTTTTACCAATACAACAGGTAGGGAGATTTAATATTATGGGAACTGTCACATTAAAAATGTCTGATGTAGTTACGTTTGTCAATGATGAAATTACCTTGCGGAAAGTCAATGACCATAAGGTTGCAGAGTACGCGGAACGTATGGCAGCAGGCGTCAAGTTTCCTGCTATTGTGATCGGACACTGGCCAAAATCAGAAAAGTATGGCGAGGCTGGAATCGTTGACGGTATCCATAGGGTCAATGCAGCAGCGGCAGCAAATTTGAAAGAATTAGAAGTAGAGCACAAAGATTTTAGTACGTTAGAGAGTATGCTTGCGTATATGTACACGGCGAATATGTCTCATGGCCTACCAGTCACCGAGGGTCAACGCAATGCTCGCATTAAGTTAATTAAGCAAGTAGACCCCAAGTTGACGCTGGAAAAAATCGCGAAGCAGTTTGGGTTACATCCCTCAAGTGTTGATAGAATTTTGAAAGGGGCTCAAGGCGAGGGGAAATCAGGCCCAAAGGGAAAAGGTGCAAATAAGAGTAAGGGTCAAAAGACACAAGAACCGAGAAAGTCAGCAGCAATTTTCAAAATAATTGAGAATTTGAATATAGAATTTTTACGCAAGCGACCTAATCAGCTTGCAGAGTTAGGGGCGTATCTTTCTCCCTCAACTGAAAAATTTCCTGATGGAGAACTCGATCAAGACAAATTTCAAGAAATTCAGTTGCTCCATAATTATCTCAGCGTAATGATTAAGGAACTGAAGTAGATTTCTCATAATGAGAAATGAAAATGTAGGGGGAAAATTTCTTCCCCCTACACAATACCAATTTTATTTTGGGCGATTTAGAAAAGGGGTTAAAAATATCATGGCAAAGAAAGATTCTACAGAAGTTTCTATAGTTCCTGACATGCCAACAAAATTAGTACCAGCAGCGACCGTCGGCATGAATACCAATCTTCCATTAGACCCAAAGTTGATTCCTTCAGAATTCCAGGGAGTTGATTTAGAAGTCATTCAAACTGGTTTTAATCCTTCAGTGGTTTGGAATGAACCTGGGAATTTTTGTGCGGGAGTCTATACAGGGTTTGAAGAAAAGATTGGTCCCAATAATGCGAACCTGTATAATTTTGAAACGAAGCAAGGCAAACCCTTTAGCGTATGGGGGACCACGATACTTGACAGGTCAATGGAAAAAGCTATTGCAACTGGTACGATTAAGCCAGGGTATTTAGTCATGTTGACATTTGTAGGAACGATACCCAGTAAGTTTGCAGATAATCCTACAAAGTTGTTTCATATTGCAGTAGCGAAAAAGTAATTTTCGACGGTTATTTTTTCGCGTGGGAGTCTAGATTGTGACATGGCATAGTCTAGACTCCCTAAAAAAGGTCACTATGAAAAGCGATATGCAAAGCTATCGGATTATGTGTAAAGAATGTTTTTGGATAACTCACGTTTCAAGTTACATGATGGAAGTGAATAATTTGTATGTGTTTTGTAAACGATGCAAAGCACACACTGACCATAAGAAAGTAGATTGAAATGTCACACACATTTCCTCGAAAGAAGAAAAAAGAAATGAGAGGGTCTATGAAAGATGCAATCACATTTTTATTAGATTCCAATACAGAAGTGACAATAGGATTTATTTCTAAAGACTGGTTACATATTACAGTCAGAGATTTACAGAA
>Ga0315290_10002476_pt1 | contig 12992 bp, 8 predicted proteins | sample YL17G12_0_MG_FD_203627 | JGI IMG/M metagenome (GOLD analysis project Ga0315290, IMG submission 203627) | Sediment microbial communities from Yellowstone Lake, YNP, Wyoming, USA - YL17G12_0 | ecosystem: Environmental > Aquatic > Freshwater > Lake > Sediment | place: USA: Wyoming | collected... | reverse complement strand
GATCGAGGTGTGCGTCGAGGCCAGCGCCTACATCGGCGACGTCAAGGAGCGCGTGCTGGTGGCGCTCTTCGGCGACCGCCACACGACCGGCTTCTTCGATCCCGACAACTTCACCTTCGGCATGCCGCTGTCGCGAGCGGCGCTGATGGCCGTGATGCAGGAGGTCGCGGGCGTCCGCGCCGTCGAGCGGATGCGCGTGCGGCGCCGCGGCTACTTCGCCTGGCGGCCGTTCAACGAGTTCGCGCTGCGGGTGGGCGTGAACGAGCTGGTGCGGGTGACCAACGACCATCTCCTGCCCGAGCGCGGCGCCGTCCGGCTCGTGATGGAGGGCGGTGCATGACCTGCCTCTGCGACTTCCACGTCTTCCCCACGCCGCGCCGGATCCCGGCGGGCCTGCGAGCCGGCCGTTTCCAGATCGCGCGCGCGCTCGGCATCTTCCCCGACTGGCGGACGTCGACGCTGGCGGCCATCGGCCGCGAGCCGGCGCTCGACGACTGGCGCGCCCGCGAGCCGCACGACCTCGGGTTGATGCTCGTCGAGATGGGCGCCTACGTGTTCGATGTGTGCGACTTCTACGACGCGCTCGTGGCCGGCGAGGGGTTCCTCAACACGGCGCAGCTCGCGGAGGCGCAGCGGCGCCTGGTGGCGCTGCTCGGCTACGTGCCGCGGCCGGCCATCGGCGCCGAGGCGTCGCTGGCGGTGGTGGCGGACGGCACGCGCGTGATCGCGCTGCCGAAGGGCGTGGGCTTCAAGAGCGGCGCGTTCGACGGCGAGGCGCCGCAGACCTTCGAGCTCACCGAGCCGGCCAGCCTCGAGCCCCGCGTCAACAAGCTGCTCGTCGATCGCGCGCCGCAGAACGCCATCACCACCTCGACGCTCACGTCGGTGCTCGTCGATCCGGCCACGCTGCGGCTGCGCGTCGGGGACCCGCTGGTGGTGGACTTCGCCGGCACCCTGCGGACGACGCGGGTGGCGAGCGTGGTGCCGGCGCCGCTGCGCGGCCGGGTGCCGGCGGCGCGCCTGACCTTCACCGACGCCGTCGCGGTGCCGGGCGGCGCCGCCTACTCGACGATGCGGATTCTGGGCAGCGGCGGCACGCGAGGCCTGTGGAAGCTGGGGCAGAAAGGCGCCGACACCGAGACGGCCATTTCCGGCAGCCACGTCCTGCTCGAGTCGCTCGCGAGCGTGCGTGCCAGCGACCTCGTCCTGTTCGAGCGCGACGGCGTCCTCGAAGCCCGGCGCGTCACCGAAACCATCGAGCGCCAGCGCGTGCTCTTCCCGACGCTGACGAGCACGCTCAAGGACACCGCCAACAAGGTCGTGGGCTCGGTGGACAGCGCGCCGGTGACGATGGCCATCTCGCGGGTGTCGCTCACCACCGCACTCTCGTGGTCCAACACCGACGTCACGCGCATCCTCGTCCATCACCCGCTCGGGGTCGTCGCCCGTGTGCTCGTGCCGGTGAAAGACACGCTCGAACACACCGATCCGCTTTCCATTCCCGGCCTGATCGATCCGCCGCGGGCCAGCGTGGCCACGCTGCTGCTCGAAGACGTGCACCAGGACGGCGTGGTCACGGCCGGCACGCTCAACCACACCACGCACACCGCGCAGCTCAATCAGGGGGAAAACTGGGGCAAGGCGCTCACGGCGGCGGTCACGCTCTACGGCAACGTCCTGTCGGTGTCGCGCGGCGAGACGGTGCGTGGCGAGCAACTCGGCATCGGCGACGGCTCGCAGGCCGAGCAGGTGTTCACGCTCGGCAAGAAGCCGCTGACCTATCTCAGCGCGCCGACCGCCAGCGGCTTCAAGAGCACGCTCGAGGTGCGCGTCGGCGGGATTCGGTGGCACGAGGTGGAGTCGTTCTACGGTCACGCGACGTCGGAGCGTGTGTACACCGTCCGCCACGACGAGAAGGGGAGCGCCTTCGTGCACGTCGGCGGCGCGTCGCGGTTGCCGACCGGCGCCGTGGTCACCGCCGACTACCGCTTCGGCGCCGGCGCGGCCATGCCGCCGGCCGGGTCGATCACACAGGTCGCCAGGCCGGTGCCCGGCATCACCAGCGTCCGCAACATCCTGCCGGCCCTTGGCGGCGGCGACGCCGAGACGCCGCGCGAGCTCTCGGTGTACGGGCCGCGGTCGGCGCTGCTGCTCGGCCGTGCCATCTCGTTGCCGGATCTCGAGGCCGCGGCCGCCACGGTCACCGGCGTGCAGGCCGCGCGGGCGTCGTGGCACTGGGACGCCAAGGGCCTGCGCGCGGTGGCGCAGGTGCAGTTCATCGGGTCCGAGCAGTTGATCGGGTCCATTCGCGCCAAGCTGCGCGCCCTCACCGAGCCCGACGCGCCGCTACGCGTCGTGCGCTGCCTGCCGCAGCAGGCGCGGCTGGCGATCGCAATCGACGTCCACGCCGACTACGTGGCCAAGGACGTCGTCGCCGCCGTGCGTGAGGCGCTGTACCACAAGCCCGACCTGCCCGGCACCGGCGGCCTGCTGCGCGCCGAACGCCTGGGCCCCGAAGGCGTGGTGTTCCTGAGCGAGATCGCCGCGGCGGTGATGGCGATCGAGGGCGTCACCACCATGCAGTCGGTGTCGTTCGACTGGGTGCCGTTCGTGCAGTACGGCAAGAAGCCGCAGCCGAACCACTACTTCGACTTTGGCGAGCCCGGCACCGTCTCGAGCCGACTCGTGATCAACGGAGCCGCCTGACATGCCGATCGCCCGCGACGATTACCGCGAGTACTACACCGAGAAGCTGTGGCAATGGCTGCCGGCCATCTACCGCGAGCTCGACGACACTGAGGGCGGCGGCGTGCTGCGCGCGTTCGTGCGCTCCATCGGCGCCCAGGCGGCCTTCCTCAAGCGCAATCAGGACCGCGTCTGGGACGACGGGTTCGTGGAGCTGGCGAGCGACTGGGCCGTTCCCTACATCGCCGACCTCGTGGCGACGCGGCTGGTGTCGGCGCTCGACGTCCGCGCCCGGCGCGTGGACGTCGCCAAGACGATCTACTACCGCCGCCGCAAGGGCACGCTGCTGGTACTCGAGCAGCTGATCAGCGACATGACGGGGTGGGACGGCAAGGTCGTCGAGGAGTTCCGGCGCCTGGCCCGCGCCCACCACGGCCTCGACGGCCTGCCGCGCCTGGGGCGCCTCACGCACACGCCGGAAGGGGGCTTCGCCGACCTGCGCTCGGTGCGCGGCGCGCTCCTGACTGGCGACGCCTTCGACGAGTTCCACTACACGCCCGACGCCCGCCGGCCGCAGGGGCTGACCGGGCGGCGCGGCATCCCCAAGTTGAGCTTCCACGAGTTCCGCATGCACTCGGTGCGGATGCGGGGCGTGGTGCCGCGGCGCGTCCAGGACTTCCTTGGATCGCGCGACGGCTTCACCTTCGACCCGAGCGGCCGCGACGTGGCGCTGTTCAGCACCGACCGCTCGCACCCGAGCGGGGCGCGCAAGGCCGACGCCACCGGCGACTGGTCGTCATGGCACACCGCCGAAGAGTGGCAGCTGCCGCGGACGATCACCTGCCGCCTGCTCGGCGAAGCCATCTTCGAGATTGGCGACGCGCAGATCGGCTGGATTCTGTCGACGCCGCTCATCGCCACGCAGCCGCAGCGCGACGCCGCCGCCGCGGACCTGCGCAAGCTCGCCGTCGAACGGATGGTCGGGCGCCGGGTCGTCCTGCGCCTGCTCGCGGCGATGCCGGCGGCGGCCTCGCTCACGCTGCCCGGTGTCCAGGCGGAGCTGCTGCTGCGGGCGCTCGTGACCGACTGCGGCAGCGCCGCCCTGCTGCCGAGCGGGCCCGAGATCGTGCCGTGGCAGAGCCCGACGCTGGCGGAGGAAACCTCCTACCGCGACGCCGCGCTCGCCGTGCGGTTCGTGGGCGGCCCGCCGGTGCCGCGCTCCGAGACGCGGTCGGCCCACCTCGATGCGTGGGCGCCGCCGGTGCTGGCCGGCATCCGGTCGGTCATCGAGCCCGAGCGCGGCCGGTTGGTGTTCGATCACAACCCCACCGGCCTGCTCGCCGTGCGTGTGGACTATCACGTCGGGATGTTCGCGCCGATTGGCGCCGGCGCGTTCGCGCGCGAGGTGGACGATCCGCCCGCCACCGTGCTGTGGGCCAACGGCGGCGTCGGCGCCGGCACGCCCGCCAACGGCGTCGCCGAGGTGCAGGACAGCGTGAACTACGTCGCGCCGCCCAGCCAGCTCGCCGTCGTGTCCACGACCGTCCGCGCCCGCGAATCCGAGCGGCCCTACGTGATCCTCGACGGTGCCAACTGGCGCTTTGCCGCCGCCGCGGCCAACGGGCAGCTGCGGCTGAACGGGCTGTGGGTGGGCGCGCGCCAGCCCCGCGTCGTGCGCCTCGAGGGGAACTTCGAGCGCGTCCGCCTGCGCTACATGACGCTCGATCCCGGCGGCCTCGACGCGGTGGGCGGCGTGCTGCCGCCGGTGGCGCTCGTCGTCGCCGGCTTCGTCGAGAAGATGGTGATCGACCGGTCGATTCTGTCGAGCATCCGCCTCGACGGCACCGGCGTCATCGAGCGCATCGTCATCCGCGACAGCATCGTGCACGCGCGCGACGCCGGCACGGTGGCCATCGACGCCCCGACGGCGAGCATGCGCATGGCGCGCACCACGGTCATCGCCCCGGCCATCGACGCGCTGGCGCTGCGGGCGGAGCGGGTGGACATCACCGACAGCCTCATCGCCGGGGTGGCACACGTGACCAACACGCAGGAGGGCTGCTTCCGCTTCAGCGCCCGCGGCGCCGGCTCGCGCGTGCCGCACCCCTACGAGTCTCAGGTCGTAAACGACATGTCGCGGCTGTTCGCGTCGCTGCGCTTCGGCGACTACCGCTACGCGCTGCTCGGGCCGGTGGCGCCGCCCGCGATTGTGCGCGGCGCGGAGAACACCGGCGAGATGGGCGCGTTCTCGGGCGCCATCGCGCCGATCCGCCAGGACAGCCTGCGGACCAAGGTGGACGAATACATGCCGTTCGGCCGGATCGCGAACGTCATCATCGAGAACTGAGGACAGGGAGGATTCATGGCCACGGTCGATCTGTCGCGCTTCGGCACCGATTTCCGGAAGCGCTACGCCGGCGTGCGCATGCAGCAGGGGCGCGTGCTCACCGATGACGACTTCAACGACGCCGAGCGCATCGACGACGAAGACATGCGCCGCACGCGCGTGGACGTCATCGGTCCGTACGGATCGCCCGACGCCGGGTTCCTCGTGGTGCCGCCGGCCGTCCCGCTCGCGCCGGGCAGCCCGGTGCAGTTCCAGCTCGCGGCCGGCACGCTGTATCTCGGCGGCCTGCGGCTCGAGGAGCCCGCGGCCGAGCCGTTCAACCTGCAGAAGGACTGGCTGAACTTCGACCCCGCGACCGACGCGCCGCTCGTCCCCGGCGCCGGACCGCGCATCGACCTGGTGTGGATCGAAGCGTGGCAGCAGCCGGTGGCGGCCGAGGAAGACGCCGAGAAGTTCGAGGTGGCGCTGGGCAGCGCCGACTCGGCGATGAACATCCGCACGATGCGGCGGGTGAGGGTCCGCACCGACGTGCAGACCGACGACTGCCCCACGGCGTGGGCCGCAGCCACCGCGGCGTGGGTGCCCACGCAGGGGACGATGGCGCCCGACCTCGAGATCGCCACGCAGGCGCGGCTGCAGGTGACCTACGTGGCGCCACCCGATCCGGGCGACCTGTGCAACCCGCCGAAGGCCGGCGGCTACGTGGGCGCCGAGAACCAGGCCATCCGTGTGCAGCTCGTGGACGCCACGCACTACACCTGGGGCTACGATAACGCATCGCCGATCTACCGCGTGCAGGCGCGCACCATCATCCGCAACGGCGTCAGCATCCAGCAGCTCGTGCTGCTCACCGAGCCCAAGGACGCGGTGCACTGGCCGCTGAAGGATCAGATCGTCGAGGTGCTGCCGTGGTCCGCGGCGCTGCCGAACAGCGAGACGCTGGCCGAGCAGAGCGGCCACCTGGCGCGGGTGACCGCCACCTACAACCCGGACGATCAGACGCTCGAGATCGACACGCCGCTGCCGGCTGGCTTCGGCGCGCAGTGGAAGACGCGGGCCGACGTGGCCGACTTCTTCGACGGCACCGCCACCGACGACTACTTCTTCCTGCGCGTGTGGAACCGCGGCGACGATCTGGCATCGCCCCCGGCCATCCCCATCGCCAGCGGCGCGCTGGGCAATACCGGCCTGCAGGTGGCGTTCCTCAACGGGCCGCTGCGGCCGCGCGATTTCTGGATCATCGGCGCCCGGCCGGCCACGGCCGACCAGGTGGTGCCGTGGCTGCTCGAGGCCGTCAACGGCGCGCCGCCACATGGCCTGAAGAAGTACCGCGCGCCGCTCGGCCTGATCCAGTGGACCGTCACCGGTGCGGGCGTCGTGGGCACGCTGGTGCACGACTGCCGGGTGCCGTTCCTGCCGCTGACGCGCCTGCGCGGGTGCTGCACCGTGACCGTGGGCGACGGCACCACGAGCTGGGGCATGTTCACGTCGATCCAGGCGGCGATCGCCGCGCTCCCGGCGGCCGGCGGCACCGTGTGCGTGCTGCCCGGCACCTACACCGAGAACGTCGTCATACAGAACAAGCGCAACATTGTGGTGCACGGCTGCGATGCCCGGGCGCGGGTGGTGGCGCCGGCTCCGGCGGCCGGCGGGAGTCCGGCCTTCTTCATCGTGGACTCGACGAACATCGCGATCGAGCGCCTGGGGATCGAGGCCGGGCCGCGCAGCGCCATCGAGATCCTTCGCGGCGAGCGCATCGCCGTCCGCCAGTGCGTGATTCAGATGCGCGACCGCCCCACGGTGTACCAGTCGATCTTCGCCCGCGGCACGCGCATGGTGATCGAGCGGAACCTCATCGACATCCTGCCACGCAACGGCGCCGGCGCGACCGGCGCGCTCAAGAGCCCCTTCGACGGCGTGTCACCACCGCCACCGCCCGTGCTGGCGAGCGCGACGCGCGGCGGTATTCAGCTCGGCGGCGGGTGCGAGCACGTGACCGTGGCGGGCAACGTGATTCGCGGCGGCATCTGGAACGGCATCACGCTCGGCAGCCTCATCATCGCGGGCGGCGGCACCGACGACGTGCCCGACAAACCCAACTCGCTCGATCTCTGCGACCCGTGCCGGCCGCTCGACACGACCGATGACCCCGCCAACGGCGACGTCGCGATCCGGTCGGCCGGCCACCTGTACGACATCACGATCCGCGACAACACCATCGAGGACATGGGCGCCAACGGCATCGGCGTGGTGCGGTTCTTCAACGTGGGCAAGAGGCCGATCTTCATCACCGTGCACGGCCTCCACATCCTCGGCAACGGCATCCGCCGCTGCGTGCGCCGCGAGGTGAGCCAGCCCTCGGCCGCCATGCAGTGGCTCGTCGGCTACGGCGGCGTCTCGCTGGCGTGTGTGACCGACTTGCGGATCAACGACAACGAGATCGAGCATTGCGGCGTGAGCCACCTCGAGCCCATCTGCGGCGTGTTTGCGATTGTCGTGCAGAACCTCGAGCTCGACCGCAACCGGATCGTGGACAACGGCCCGCGCAAGGGCGAAGAGCCGGCCTCGGCGGCCAAGGCGGGTACACGTGGCGGGGTGTGGATCTGGGTGGTGGGGCCCAACGCGACACCACGCACCGTGGATGGGCTGAAGCTACAGCGGTGGGACGGTATCCCGGCGGCCGCCATCCGGGACAATCTGATCGTGGTGCCGCTGGGCCGCACGATCACCATGCTCGGGCTCGGCCACATGAGCGTGCTGCGCAACAGGCTGGCGACGTCCGGCACGACGGGTCGCGACCTGGAGCTGCTGGCGACCACTGCCCTCATCGTGAACGTGGGGCTCAGCAACGAATGGACGCTCGGGCTGATCTTCGCTCTGATCTTTGGATTCGGCCTGCCGCCCGGCCGACGCTGCGAGCTGGGACTCGCGCTCGGCCTGTTCAATCCGACGAACGCGCGGCCGTGGCCGCCCCTGTCCGTCGCGTGGCCCACCGGGAAGCTCCTCGTGGCCGAAAACCAGATCTCGTGCGACACGGTCGATCAGCCGCGCGGGTTCGCGCTGAGCTCGCTGTTCGTCGCGGGGCTGGACGACGTGGGCTTCCTGGACAATCAAAGCGAGGTGGATAGCCAGCACTTCGCCTTGGTCTTCGACCTGCTTGCCGCGGCTGGCAGCGTGCGCGTGAACGACAACCGGTTCTCGGAGACCTGGCTGCGCACGATCCTGTCGGCGTCTACATTCGGCCTCATGAACATCACGGCTCACAATGAGTCCACGCACTGCATGCGCGCCATCGGGGCGCAGCGCGTCTTCCGCGACAACCTGCACTTCGTGACGTTGTTCTGCCCCGATTTCTGCGGACGGAAGGACCTCTGATTCGAGGAGCCGATCATGGACAGACTGCCGACCAGCGACGACTTTACCCGCTTCCAGAATGAGGCCGGCGATGCCGAGCAGAAGCAGCGCGAGGAGAACGAGGCCACGCGCCGGCGCGTGACCCAGGACGCCATCGGCCTCGGCGAGCCGCTGCTCGAGTTCATTACGGCGCTGCCGGCCGTGGTGATGGCCAGCCAGCGCGCCGAGCTGGAGCGGCTGTCGGCCATCGACAAGCAGCATCCGCGGGCCACGCAAGTAGCCGACGTCATCGATCAGCTCACGAGCGCTGCGCCGACGGCGTCGCGCGTGCTGGCGCGGGCGGCGCGAGGCTTGACGGTGGCCCGTTCCCCTGTGCCAGGGCTCTACGGTTTCGTCACCGCTGTCAACGGCGCGCCCATGCCCGGCGTGGTCGTGCACCTGCGCGGCGGCCGAACGGAGGCGCGCGGCAAGACCGAAGGCGACGGCTACTTCATGATTCCGCTCGCGCGAGACACGGGCACCGGCACCAACAGCACCACCAACGAACGGGACGGCGACGTCCGGGTGCGCATCGAGAGCGCGTCGGGTGACGTGCTGCACGAGGATCCGGTGCCGGTCAACACACTGATCGGCTACGACTACAGGGAATACATCGTGGAGGCAACGGCGCCGCACACGCCGAACAGAGGCGCCAGGGGGTGACGCACGCACGCGGCGAGGAGTGACGGACGTGGCAGCGTGGCCTCAACGAGACGGTGCAGAGACAGCAGAACAGCTACAGCGGTTGTGCGCAGGGGACGTGTCCGCACGCGCAGGGCAATCGCATCGTAATTCTATAGGGTGTTCTCGAGAAGGCGTCGGGCCATGCGGCATGATCGTGAGGCATGATCGCCGTCATGACATCGGCTTCGTCGTCGCCGCTGGCGAGCACCGCAGGTACCATCGGTGCGAGGACGCATCAGGCTGGTGAGATAGTCCTCGTCTTCCGTGCGCGCGGATCTGGTGGTAGCCATGGCGTGCGCGCAATCGTACCCGATGGAGCCAGCCTCGCGTACGCGTGGCACTGGGAGCCGCTCGACCGGGGCGTGTCGCTCCACCATGAGCTCGCCCCCGCCACCCCAGGAGTGGTCCCTGTCGGCCAACGAATCTCGCCTGCGAACCACCCGAGCACCCGGAGGCGCCCTGCGGCAGGAGCTGCGCCCACACGACGCACGGATGCTCGTGGCCGAAGTCGAACGCGGACGGTTCCGGCAGGAGGCACTGCTCCGCACAGGCGGACGGGCCACGCTCGCGCAGCCCGGGGCGGAAAGCCCGACCTGATCGATCCCTCGAGGGTTCGAAGGCGCGCCATTTGAGTTGGCGCTGCAAGGCGAGCAGTCCGGGGTGACTGGGGTCTTTCGCCAGGCCTCTGGCCACGGTGGCGCTGGAGGGCCAGCAGCGCCGCCTGTGTTGGATCCTTGTCAGCGGTGGGTGTCCGACTTCACCTGCGTGACGACCGTCTCACGAAACTCATGCTTGTCGAGACGCCGGACGACTCGCAGCGCCGTGCGGATGTGTTCGAGTTCTGTGAGTGTCCGCATCCAGATCCACGGGGGATTTCTGAGACACCTGCCGAGGCCGAAGCGGAGGTACGCCCGAACGTCGTCCGGGCCACCGCCGGACGCACCGCGCGCGCTGCTGGTGAGGCGTAATCCGCGCGAATGCCCGCGCGATACGTGCGCGATACGTGCCCATTGACAACCCGGCCGCAGCGCTCATAATCGGCCCTGTGCCCTGGCGAGCGTCGGCGTCCGATAACGGGCGCTATGTTAACCCGCCGAGAGGCAGGCGAGTGGAGACCGCTCAATGCTTCCTATAGCCTTCGGGTTCACGGTCTACTCGTCGATCACCCAGGCGAAGAGGGGCGGCCTGATTCCATTCCCGGCCCCGAGCGACAAGGCCGTCGGCGGACGCGCCGTGGTCGCGGTGGGCGACGACGACTTGATCGCGATTCCGAACACCAGCTCGGGCGGCCGACCGGCCACCGGTGCGCTGCTGATCCGCAATTCGTGGGGAGCCGCGTGGGGCGACGACGGCGACGGCTGGCTGCCGTACGAGTACCTGCTGCGCGGGCAGGCGACCCACTGGTGGGGGCTCGTGAAGGACGAGTGGCTCGATACCGACGCGTTCTAGGCTGACGGAGTGTCAGAGACGCAAGGAGCAGACGATGCCCAACCAGGGTACTCTCAGCGGTTTCGAGGAGGCGGCACGGATCATCGCCGTCTACGGGATCTACGCTCTGACGGTCATTGCGATCTACTACATGGAGCGCCGCGCCCACGCGAACCTCAAGGACTCGCAGAAGCAGGACCACCTCTACTTCAGGGGCGTCCACCTCGCGGTCATCGTGCTGGGCGTGGCGATGATCGGCATCTGCACGTGGTACTGGATCTCCGTGAACCCGCCGACCGGCCCCGTCTTCATACGCGGGTCCGTGGTGGGTCTTCGCGACCAGAAGTCCCCCCCCAGGGCCGAGGACGACCCGCCTCTGGTCGTGGAAGACATCGCGTCGAACTCGCCGGATGTGACGTTCTTCACGTCGCGCATCACGACTCCGGCCGATTACGGGAGCGGAACGTGCAATCTCGTTTGGATCCTCGAGCCTCGGGAGAAGAACGCGGTCGTGACCTTCAAGATCCAGCAGCAGTTCCAGGAGTTGAAGAAGGCCAGCGCGGCGGCCTATCCATCCGGGATCGCGCCTCCTGCGGGGCCCAGCGGCCCCGTGATCGCCAAAAGCTTCGATCTGCCGCTGGCGACGGTGCAGAAGGTCGGAGGGCGAGTCAACCTCGTGTACCAGGCCGCTGGCAAGGGGGGAGGCATCGGTGCGCTGTTTATCAAGGACGCGGCCGGCAACTTGAACCCCGTCCCGCTGCGCGACGACAGGGCGGCCATCGTGCCCGCGGAGCCCCGGACCAACGCGTCGCTCTGGAGGACGATGTTCCCGACCCTGCTGGCGATTGGCGATCCCCAGAGGGGCCAGCGGGTGACGATCGCCCCGGACGGCAGCTACGACGAGCAGTTCGGCCGGGCGATGGTCGTGCGGCTGGGGAGCCCCGACCTCGCCACTCAGTTGAACGCACGGCGCCTGCTGGTCGACGCGCGCGAGCGGGCGTGGCCGTTCATTCGCAATACGCTCGACAACCCGCCCTCGCGCGCGGTGGAAGCCCAGCTGGTGCTCGCCAACCTCTCACAGGCTACTGACGAACTCGAGGCCGCGAAGGTCCCCGCACCCGGCGACGTCCACCTGCGTCTCGCCATGGCGTACTACAAGGCGCAGGACTACAAGACCGCGGCCCGGTACTTCGAGACGGCGGGCGACGGGCCGATCACCGACGACACGACGCGGTTCTACCGCGCCTACGCCTACTCCGAGGCCGGTCAGGCCGAGAAGGCCAACCGGGACTACCAGCGGTACCTGAGCACGGCCTCCACGGGCCAGGGCAAGGCCGTCGCCCTCGCCAACATGGGGCTCAACTACAGCGAGATGAAGCGGGACGACCTGGCTGAGTCGTCGTATGTGGCCGCGCTGAAAGCGGACCCGACGAACGCGACTGCCTGCAACAACCTGGCGTACCTTTACGCCGGGCACCCGGCTCGATTGAAGGAGGCGCTGGCGCTGGCCAACCGGGCCCTCGCCGCGCGTCCCAATGAGGCCCTGTTCAAGGACACGAAGGGCTGGATCCTGTTCAAGATGGGTAGCGCCAGGGAAGGGCTGGCGCTCATCGAGGAGGCGGCAAAGGCGGAGCCCGGCAACGCCGAGATCCAGGCCCACCTGGCGGAGGTCCGGCGGGCGCTCGGGCCTGCGAGGGCCGCGAAGAAGTAGCGGGCGCGGTGGGGCCCGGCCGCGAGGGCCGGGCTACCGCCCGTCCCCGGTGACGAGCGCGCGGAAGTACTCGCGGCGCATCCGGGCGATGTTGGCGATCGAGATCTCTTTCGGGCACACCGCCTCGCACTCGGCCTCGTTGGAGCAGTTGCCGAATCCGATCTCGGCCATCAGGCCCACCATCGCGCGCACCCGCGACCGGCGCTTGGGGGTGGCCCTGCGGTAGCAGCGCCAGTTGGGACACCTTGGCGCCCACAAACAGCGCCGCGGACGCGTTCTTGCACGCCGCGACGCACGCACCGCAGCCGATTGCCCCACCACGCGCGTTTCTTCGTGACACAAGATCTGATCGACATCGACCTCCCCGAGCGCGACCCACGCGGGCTTCGGATCCCGGGGTGGGCGGCTGAACGTGTCGTTGTAGTGCGGGATGAAGACGTCCCGCAGAGCTGCTGCGCGGGGAGTCGCTGGAGGCGCTATCGCGGGTGTTGGGCGTAATTGTACCGGCTCGAGGCGTGGCGGGACCGGGCGCACGCCGGCATCGATGCGTCCCTGCGCGAGCGCAGCGCGGACCCCGTGCAGGTGGATCAAACATCAGGCGCACTTTGCGGGAGGTCATTATCGTCTGGTCAAACTGATGGCGCGACTCGGGATTGCCGCCGCCGGCGCGCAGCCGGGGGCGGCAAGCCCGACCTGATCGACAGCGCGAGGGTTGTTCGACGGCGCGCTATTTGAGTTGGCGCT
>Ga0315290_10002474_pt1 | contig 12999 bp, 11 predicted proteins | sample YL17G12_0_MG_FD_203627 | JGI IMG/M metagenome (GOLD analysis project Ga0315290, IMG submission 203627) | Sediment microbial communities from Yellowstone Lake, YNP, Wyoming, USA - YL17G12_0 | ecosystem: Environmental > Aquatic > Freshwater > Lake > Sediment | place: USA: Wyoming | collected... | reverse complement strand
TTTTTCCTTATTATAAGGGGTGATTAAAATAGCATATAAAAATGGTGCCAATGCGAACCAAATCAAGAATGAGAAATCATACGGTGGAAATGAAAGCACACAAAGAATTCCGGATATTACTGCAAGAAAATATGGATTTTTTAATAAATTTTTCATCATTATATTATTATTAAATTAAAAGATTATAAAATTTTCCATATACACTCCCAATCTGAACGATATAAATCAGGGTATTTTATCTACTAATGATTTTAGGAATCAAAATTCTTAAATAGAAGCATATTTTCAGGAGAAAATCTCAATAAATACTTTCTTGGCCATGTTTTCCTTGCGCTTCACATTCTTTATGTTCCTGGCAAGTCCTGACAGCTCGAAAACATCCTTTACCCAGTTGTAGAAATCATTCTTCTGCTCATTAACATGGCAAGAAAATGCTTCTGGGCTCATGTTCCTGAGAGCATCTGGCAGCTCATGAATCGTTTTAATCACGCTGCCGTCGCATCCATAAAAATATTTTTCAGCAGGTATCTCGATTGCTATCATAATATTAATCCTAAAAACTGGGTTTATATAGTTTTCTGTTAGGTTATCTTAACAGTAAGCTTTAAATAAGCAGGTTCTCCTCTATGGCATTGTCGGGGATGTAGTACAACCTGGCTAGTATGCACGCCTCCAGAGCGTGAGATTCGGGTTCAAATCCCGCCATCCCCACTCAATTTTTCATATCTATTAAGGTGCTTCATATTTTTAGGTTGAATTAAATCAAAAAAACGCCTTATTTCATCTTGGCGGCACAGATATATCTTCCAAGCAAAGTATTGCTTACTTCTTACTTCCTGAACTTTTGAAGGATTAAAACTTAATTTTTTCAATGCACAGTATACTGAATTAATGGATTCTTTGCAAGCTAATTTAAATTGTATCTGCATATAACTACCGTATTTACGATAAATACATCCATCAGTATCAAACAACCCGCGCATAAAATGCATTAAAAAAAGTTTATTGTTGAAAATCCACTTTGGAACCGAAATCCTGTTTTTAACTTTATTCCCGGCTTTCAGGCCAGCTTTTATTAATCGCTTGCCAACAAAGATAGATGTATTTCTTAACAAAAGTTCATCTTTATTCTCTGTAATACAGAAGTGATATCCTGTCAAGTAAGTTTCGAAGAGCTTTTTAACGTAATAGAGGTAATCTCTTTCTTTCAGGTTAAAAGCAACAATTGTTTGATATTTATTAAGTCGGTCAAGGTAAAGACAACCATCTCCAAACATAATCCCAACTATCTCGGCCAATTCAGAAGTGAGCTCTAGTTTCATATCAAAAAGATCTTGAGAAGTCATAGCTAGGTGAAACAATAACTTCTTTATAAACCTCACGTCGACATGTCCAGTGCTGACACTCTGTTTTTTCTCAGAAACTTTTATAAATACGCTTAACTTAAGCAGGGGAATAATAATGAAGGAATAAAGATAATAAAGGGTGGTCAAAATCGCATCAAAGGAATTTAACAAGGAACTTTCAGGTTATATTGGTAAGAAAAGAGTAAGGAAAGGATTATTTGGTTTTGTGTCTAAGCCTGGCTATCAAAAGCCCAAATCAGAGAAAAAAGCTTCTGATGTGGCTAGTGGTGTTGAAGTAGAGTATAAGAAGCCTGGTCTTTTATCCAAGCTATTCTCTTTCAGGAGAGGGCTTATCAAGGAAGCTGAAAAAACAGAAGACTTAAGTCCTGAAGAAATGGCTAAGCTCAAAGGCATGGAGGACGAGATAGAGGAGACCGAAGAAAAAATAATGCAAAAAGAAGAAGAGGCTAAGGATATTAAGCAAGAGGAAGAAGGGCTTGTTGAGAAAAGAGAGAACATGCTCACCAAGTTCTTTAGCAAAGTTAATTTCTTGAAAAGCAAAAGAATGGCGCCTGACCAGCCAGAGCCAGAAGAATGCGAGGATGAAGAGCCTGTGCTTGACCAGGATGTTATCGAAGTCATAAAAATAGGGCATAGATGGCTTAATGAGCTTCCTCCTGGCGCAAAGAGAAGGTTCAAGGCTAGCGATGATTTCCAGAAGTACAAGGCAGTATTAGAGAAATACGGGCTTGTAAAGGAAAAAAAGGAATAATTTATTTTTTATTTATTTGCTTGTCATAATCTCTATTACATCATTATTATTAAGAGGGGCTTCCTTGGCAATTGGCTGCTTGGTCTTGAGATTTATGGCTCTCACAAAGTTATTACCTATATCTGTATGAACCTTAAAGGCAAATTCATGGGCATTGATTCCTTTTGGCACTAGGAAGCAGTCTGGCAACACATTGCCATCCTTATCTGTTAACTTACTGTTAGCGACCGGGTAAACAGCTATTCTATTGAGCAGCTCAAAAACAGCTTTATTAAGAACATCTTCTACTCCTGTTGTGCCTAACTTGTCAAGGAGGTTGGTTTTTATGAACTCCAAGCCCTTCTTCTGCCTATCATTAAGGCTTGCTTCATTGATTATCTCAAGCTTATTATCGCCAGGGATATATTTTATCATGGCGTGCTTTACAGCTTCTTTTAATGCAAGTTCTGATTCTGCGCTGCAAGGAATAATGATTTTTTCAGGAAACTCTTTTTTCAGTCTTTCATAATTCTCTCTTGCTCCTGGCACATCAATCTTGTTAGCAGCAATAATCATTGGCTTGGTCTTCTTTCTTAAGAAAGCTGCAAGCCTGAACAAGTCATCATTAGTCCAATGAATAACAACTTTTCCAGCCAAATCAGTTTCTTTTAATGCAAGTTTCATGAGGTCTTCGTCAACTCCTAATCCTCCGAGCTGCTTAGCCAATACTTTCTGCACCAGGGATTGCTCTTGCTGAATCTGCCTTGCAAGCCTGTCCCAGCCTTTCTTGAGAATATCATGATACCAGTGGTCAAGCTCTATTTCCAAGAATCTTATATCCACTGCAGGATCACATGTACCAGCACTAACAGGCTCTCCTCTCTCATTTGTACAGCCAGCAGTATCAATAACATGAATAAGAGCATCTGCCTGGTTAAGGTCATTAAGAAACTGGTTACCCATCCCCTTGCCTTCATGAGCACCAGGAACCAAGCCTGCAACATCAACCAGCTCAACAGGAACAAAACGATTATGCTCCTGGCAATAACCAAGCCTTGGCTTGCACTGAACATTAAAATCCTTGTCAACGCACCTAATTCTGACAAAACCAACGCCATGATTAGGCTTGATAGTGACAAAAGGATAATTAGCAATAGCTACCTCTGCCAAGGTCATAGCCTTGAAAAAAGTGCTCTTGCCAACATTAGCCTTGCCTACAATCCCAACAATCATGCTGAGAGGAAGAAACTATTAATCCTTCTTAAAGGTTTTCAAAAACTCGTATTTTTGGAGCACTGGACATCTTGACGCAGAGTATATAAATAGAACATAATCTGAAAAAAGAGGACACGCAAAACTGCCAAATAAATCTTTTCGGTCCTTGACGCGAAAATCTATTACGCAGTTTAACTCAAAGTCCTCTTTTTCAACTCTCAAATGATTTCTTTCATGAATTGAAAAGAAATCGTCCAAAGGAGGTTAGAAAATGATTATGCAAAAAACATTCATTGTTTTCAACAAAGGAGAGCAGAGAAGATTTCTTCAATATGTCAAGCTAAGATTGGACTGCGGTTGGAAATCAATAATACGCGTCATTCCGATTAGTCGTTCAATGTTTTTTAAATGTCTTAAGGAAGAGTATTATCTTACTGAAGCAGTCTTCAGGATACTAATAAATAAAGCAAGTATTTCTGAATCACATTATTCTTTTAGATTAGATAAAAGGCAATATGATGTTGCTATAATTCCGAACAAGGATTGCGAAAACTTTGCTGAATTTGTAGGAATACTCCTGGGCGATGGCCATCTGGCCAAAGGCACATTTTCAACCGTAATTACCATCAATAGTGAGCTAGAAAAAGAATATCTTGAAAATCGGCTAAAGCCGTTATTCTTTGAATTATTTGACTCTGTTGGGAAAATAAGGTATACGAAAAAAGCTAAGTCTGTTCAAATATACTTATATTCTAAAAAGTTATTTGATTTTCTCACCAAAGAGATTGAGATTCCGTGCGGGAGGAGAATAAACAACTCGCAAAACAAGATTCCAAATTATTTTTTTCAGAATGAAACGACATTAAGAGCTTGTCTCAGAGGTCTATTTGATACAGAAGGCTCACTGAGCATAAGGCATCATCGAGCCATAAGATTATCTATATACAACAAAAGTAATTATCTTTTAGACAGCCTTTATTGTGCATTAAAAACTCTCCATTTCAATCCTATCAGAAAGAATAAAAGTGTGAGACTTAATAGAACCTCAGAAATCATAAGATTTTTTAACGAAATAGGTTCACACAACCCTTACAAAGAAGAAAGATACTTAAATTGGCTTAAAACCGGAAAACTTGAAAACGTCCATACGGCTGTGTTGTAGTGGTAGCAACCCACCCTCCCAAGGTGGTAGCCCGGGTTCAAATCCCGGCAGCCGTATTTTTTTATTCTTCTTCAGCAAACTGCTTTATCGCCTCGAAGTTCTCCACTATTAGCTTGGCTTTTCCTCTGCCGAACTGGAATGGAAACTTGTCATTCTCATCTCTTTTCATAATTATCATCTTATTGCCTTTGAATTCTCCATACTCAATCATGAAATCACCTTTTATTTTTTTATAGCAGGACACAGGGTTTCTTTTTAAAAGTTCTGTTTTCCTGTTTTCAATAACCTTAATAAACCAATCCTATTTTCTTATGCTCATGGAAACTATGTCATGGGTTAAGAAGTATGCTCCTAAGAAGCTATGCCAGGTTGATGGCCTTGACATTGCTATTGCTGAGCTTGGCAAGTTTGTCACTCGCTTCAAGAAAGGCAAAGCCTTAATGCTCTATGGCTCTAGTGGAGGAGGCAAGACCAGCAGTGTTTATGCCCTTGCCCAGGAACTGGGCTATGAGCTTATTGAGATTAATGCCAGCGACACAAGGAACGCTGACCAGATTGATGCTTTATTAGGCAATGCTTCAAAGCAGATGAGCTTGTTTTTCAAGAGCAAGATAATCCTGGTTGATGAGCTTGACGGAATTGCTGGAAGAGAAGACAGGGGCGGAGTCCAGGCTATTATCAGGCTTATTGAAACCAGCACCTATCCTATTATTCTTGTTGCCAATGACCCTTACAATGAAAAGCTTTCTGGCCTGAGAAAAAAATCAACCATGCTTGAATACATGACCAGGCCTTACACTATTATTCTTAAGATTCTGGAATGTGTTTGCAAGGAAGAAAAGATAAAGTATGATGAGGAAGCTCTTATTATGCTTGCGAGAAAATCAGGAGGCGATGTTAGAGCTGCGATTAATGACTTGCAAAGCCTGACTGCTGATGACAGGAAGCTAACAAGAAAAGAAGTTGAGGATTATGGTGATAGGGACAAGACAGAGAGCATAATCCAGGCATTGGTAAAGGTTTTCAAGACAACAGACATCGATATAGCATTAAAGGCTTTTGATAATGTTGATGAGGACCTTGACAAGATTTTTCTCTGGGTAGATGAGAATATTCCTCATGAATACACAAAGCCTGCTGACTTGGCAAGGGGCTTTGAAGCTCTTAGCAGCGCAGATGTTTTCAAGGGCAGGATTATGCGCTGGCAATACTACAGGTTCTATGTTTACTGCTACAATCTATTAAGCGCTGGCGTTGCAGCTGCAAAGGACGAGAAGTACAAGAGCTTTATCAACTACAAGCCTACGTCAAGGATTCTTAAGTTCTGGATTGCCAAGCAGAAAAACCTGAAGAGAAAAGCAATATCTGAAAAGATAGGAGATAAGACGCACACCAGCACCAAGAGAGCTCTGCAAGATACCCTGCCTTACCTGCGCCCAATCTTTAAGAAGAACAAGAAAGAAGCTGACAAGCTGACCCATTACCTGGACCTTGATAGCGAGCAGGTTGAGTGGCTTAAGAGATGAAAGTAATTCTTATAAAAATTTTCAATAACTTTATATAACCATGTTCACTAATTCTCCTCTTATGAGCAAGGAAAAACCCGAGGAAACAAAGGAAGCTAAAACAGAATCAAAAAAAGATTCTGATTCTTCGAAGGCAAAGCCTTTGAATGCCAAAGATGAGTCTTTGAGCACTTCAACAGAGTTGAAGAAAAAAGAGCAGAAGGAAGCAAATAAGGCTAAACCTGAAGCTAAGAAGGAAACTAAGGATAATGTTGAGAATGAATTCCTACAGGAACTAATCAGCTTTCTCCAGAGAAAAGGCTTTGTTTGGGGTCCTGAGCCTGAGATTTATGGAGGAACAGCAGGCTTTTACACCTATGCTCCTCTTGGAAAACTGCTAAAAAACAAGGTTGAGGATGTTATCAGGAGAACCTTTCAGCAGGAAGAGTATGCAGAGGTTGAATGCCCTATTGTGATGGAAAGAAAAGTGTGGGAAGCTTCAGGCCATCTTGGTGGCTTCACAGACGCAATAATCACATGCGCAAAGTGCAAATGTAATTTTAGATTAGACCAGCTTTTAGCTGATTATCCTGAGACCAAGCATTTCAAGAATCCAGAAGAATATTTGAATTTCATAAAAGAAAAAAAGGTTATGTGCTCATCATGCGGAGGAGAGCTAAAGCAGGAAATCAAGAAGCTCAACCTCATGATGAAGACAACCATTGGCATTGATCAGGAAGCCTATAATCGCCCAGAAACAGCCACAACAACTTACCTGCCTTTTCTGCGCTATGTTGATTATTTCAGGCGCCAAGCAATCTTCGGTGTATTTCAGATAGGTAAAGTTTTTAGGAATGAGATAAGCCCAAGGCAACACCTGATAAGGGTGAGAGAGTTCACTCAGGCAGAAGGCCAGCTATTCATCAAGAAAGAATTAAAGAATAATTTTGAGAAATACCAGGCAGTGCAGAACGATGCTTTGCCTCTTTGGGATTACCAGAGCCAGGAGAACAAAAGTGCACCTAAAAATACAACCCTGAAAGAAGCACTAGAAAAAGGGCTTTTCAAAAGCCAAGCATATGCATGGACCATAAATCTTGCTTATAAGCTCTTCAAAAACATGGGAATACCAGAAGACAATATAAGGATGAGGCAGCACTTTCCTGACGAGAAAGCATTCTATGCAGATGATGCCTGGGATGTTGAGATAAAAATGAGAAGCTTTGGCTGGATAGAAGTGTGCGGAGTGCATGACAGAACAGATTATGACCTAAAGCAACATGCTAAGTTTAGCGGAACAGCACTCGAAGCATTTGATGAGACAAGCGGAGAAAAATACATTCCTCACGTATTAGAGATAGCTTTTGGAACAGACAGGCCAGTATTTGCATTGCTAGACACCTTCTATGACAAGAAAGAAAAAGAAGAAGGAAAAACAATATTCAAGATACCATATCATCTAAGCCCGATACCGGTTGCAGTATTCCCCTTAATGAAAAAGCCAGAGCTAGTGGCCAAGGCAAAAGAAATCTATGAAATGCTAAAGAATGACTTCCTGTGCGCCTATGACGAGACAGGAGCAATAGGCCGCAGGTATTTGAGGGCAGCAGAAGCAGGCACAGCTTTCTGCGTTACAATTGATTTTGAAACTCTTGAGAAAGAAGAGCCCGACGTGACCATCAGGGACAGGGACACTGAGAAACAAATCAGGATAAATATAAAAAAGCTCAAAGAAACCCTTTCTGCCTTAATTAACGAAGAAAAGAAGTTTGATGACTTGCAATAATTCTTTAAGCAATTATCCGAGAAAAACATTTATAAATCACTAGCTAGTTTCAGCTCTTATGTGGGCTGGTAGCTCAGACTGAATGCGAATGTCTGGAACTAGACAGCGCTGTCTAAGGAGAGCACATATATCAAGGGAAGCCTTGATGTAGCTTAGACGGCTGAAGACCGTGACTAAAATCAGGGAATACCTGTTTTAGCGGCACGTGTCATGGGTTCAAATCCCATCCGGCCCACTCAAATTCTTTACATCTCGCATGGAATGGGATTTCACGAAGTGAATATCCCATACTAATTCTTTTGTCAACTTTTGTGTGAAAAGTTGGTGGTAATCCCATCCGGCCCATCGAACAAAGTGAGATGGGGCTGGGGGCTCAGAAAAATCACAATTTTTCTGTTGCCATCCGGCCCACTCTTATTTCTAAGAAAAAAAAGTTATCCTGTACTCGCAAACCCTGAGAGTATTGAGCCTGCTACTAGAGTGAAGAGCATGGTCACAAACAACGACACCAGGATATATGTCAATGTTGTTTTTAGCAGGTTATTGCCTATAATGTATCTCTCGCTTAATTTATCACTGCCATTCTCTATTCCGTTGACGAGGATTGATAGAATAAAGGTGATCTGGACAACATACAAGCCTACAACTATCTGGAAATAATAGGTTGATATGCCTGTGCCGAACATTGAGAGCAGTCCTGCTCCGCTAATATTTGCTTCTCCTGCTTCTGATGACAGGTCTGAAAGCCTCATGGATAAGAATCCCAGTATCTGGGTTATCATGCTTGTTATTCCCACAACAATTCCTGCAATTGCTGGTGTTAAGAAGCTAGACTGGCTTTTCATGCTGCTAATAATGTCTGCCATTAAATCCTTTAATCTCTCATCTACCCTGTGGATTTGTTTTATGTACTCTGCAATATTTATTACTGCCTGGCTTGCTATAATTGGTCCTTTCTTGCTGCTCTCAATAAGTACTTTCATGCTGCTCTCAATAAGATTAGAAGGATAATAGATTAGAGCTCCTCTTTTCTCGTCAAATATTGCCTGCTCAACATTCATTCCTAGTTTTGAGATGTTGGTGCTCACAATCTCAAAGAACTTGCCACTGAGAGTGCCTTCCATTACTACTGCTACTTTTCCAAAGGCTATCTCTGCAGGAAGGCCGTCTCCCAGCCTGTTTCCCAGCTGGAATAGTGCTGAAGCAAATTCCTGTTCAAGAGCCTTTGCCTGGTCTCTTATTTTTATAACATTCCTGCTCTTGAAACGATAGAATGCACCAAAGGATAGCCCAAAAGCCATCACCATGAACATGCTCAGTATTATTGCCCCAATGCCAAAAGGCCCTACAACGTTATCTGTCTGCTGGCCTCCTGCAACCTCATGCCTATAGCCAAGAAAATAATAGGTTGCTTCTGGGTCTGTAGGAGTATTTATTATTTTGATTTCATTACCGTTGGTGAGAACAATGTCAAAATTAGGAAACAAAGCATGCATAATAAGAGGCATTGCGCCCAGTATGAACAAGAATAGGAAGATGACGACTGCCACGAGAGATGGGCTGAGTTTAATCTCTGACTTTCCAATCGGTATAAGTATGTCTTTGTATTTTCTTATCTCAGGATTATTTGATATGTCGCTTTCACCATAGCCTGTTGGCCTGGTTGATAGTATGTTCCTGGCAAGATAGAAAACAGCCACTGGCATCACAACATTGTATAAAACAAATAAGTGATACCATTTTACTTCTGGCATAAAGCTTACAAGCAAAGGCAAAATAACAAGCCCGAGGATTGGAAGGATTATTCCGAGCATATGCAATGCAGTAAGCGGCCCTTTTAGGTTGTGGGCAAAGTGAAGCATCTTCTCATAGGTTTCATCAAGAATAACGCTGAGTGACTTGTCAAGGGCAGAAAGCCTTCTATCATCCGAAGTCTCATAAAGGGAAGACTCAATCAGGTGAATGCTTTCTATGAATTCCATATTATACTTGCGCCAGGTCTGGAGGTAATCATCAAGGCTCTCTTTTATGGAATCAAATTTGTCAGACTCAATATCCCACAAAACCTTTTTCAAATCCAGTGATAGGGGAGGGGTGAGATGCTCTGAGGCAAAACTAAGGGCTCTTTCCAAATTACTGGTGTGCCTCATGTATGTTACAAGGTAAAATATTGCCAGCACCATTTGGTTGCTTGCTTTCATTCGCCAGTTATTAGCGAGGAAAAAAGGAAGCTTCTGGAGAGGAATGATTACTGCTAATGCAGCCATCACCCCGAACAATACAAAAAACATGCTTCCTTTGGCAGAAAAAATAAAAGAAGGGATAATGTAAGTAACCAGGATTATTGCAAAAGCAATCACGACAGGAGCGACAAATGAAAAGCTCATAACCCCTGAAGGGGTTACTTCAAGATGGCATATCTTTATTGCCTCTTCAATATCAGGCAATTGCTTCTTATCAGGCTCTATCTTCATTATCTGAGAAGACCAGTTGCAGAGCTTCTCATAAATTGTGAGGTGGCGAGGCATGCTTTCCCTTTTGAAAAGCCCGTACTCTCTCGAGGTTAATGGTTCATCTCCTGAATATGAACCCCCGCCCTTTTCCTTAAAACCCTTTTTCAACTCTTTATCATACTTTAACCTTAAATCCTCAAGGGTTCGATCGTCTGCCATTTGTCACCAAGCTATTTGGATTGAATATTCACTGCTCTTATTTTTCTGAAGTTTCAAACTCAGATTCTTTGCTCTTCTTGCCTTTCTTGACTTCCTTCCTAAGCCATTCTCTCCATTCAAACAATATCCTCTCAGAATCAAGCTTTCCAGTCTTATCCACGACTTTATCGCATATTATGTGGAACTGGTCATTGCACTTGATGACAAAGGATGCTTCTAGCAATTCAAAATTGTTCTCAGCTTCTGCAGCCTTAACCAATTCTTCCTTCATCTTTGATCTTAGCATCACATTATCCCAGATAGCATCCCAGTTGCCTGCCCATTCCTTGACATTGCCAGCTATAGCCTTGAGAATGTCGCTGTCGCCATTGATAAGCTCATCAGTAGGCTCTAGCTCATCTGTTTTTGAATTGTACTTCATTAAGTCGACAAAGCCGTGCTCACGCAGAGGGTCATCCTCCCATTCCTTCCTAACCTCTGTTATCTGGGTAACTCTTCTCCATTTATGCAAGCCATCAGGGCTCTTTATGGGATTTGCAACAATTATTATGTCTGTTGCTTTGAAGCTGGTTCTTGGAACTTTGAGGTCATTGACCACCCTGTCAAAAACTCCATAAGGGCTGTCGCCGTGAATAGTTCCTGCTACTACATTAGCAAGTGCTCCAACTCGCATTGCCTCATAAAGAGCAGAGGCTTCTGTACTCCTCACCTCTCCAACAACAAGGGCAGAATCTCCAAGCCTAAGAGTTGTTCTTATGCCTTCATCAGCAGGCACTTCTGAAGTTCCTTTTGTAAGGGCAGAAGCTACTTTCAGTGGCTGGATGTTATAGCCAAGGTTTCTCAGGCCTTCTGTCGGAAGCTCAAGAGTGTCCTCTATGGTTATAATCCTATAACGCCTCATAATCTCTATCATCACTCCTCCGAGAAGGCTGGTTTTTCCAGCACTCCTGGTTCCTGCGACAAGCAAAGTCCTGTTGCCATCAACCAAGAAGCTAATAAGCCCTGCTGCCAGCGAGTTAAGCATTTTCTTATGCATGAATAATGGGAGAGTCCATGGCTTATCCCTGTGCCTTCTAAAAGCATAGGCTATTCCGAACGGGTTGAGCGGGGGAGCCACTACTCCTACTCTTGACCTTGCAACATTAGGGATTGTAATCTCAGTGTCAAGAACAGGATTTGCCTCATCCAAAGGCCTTCCGCTAATCATTCTTAGCTTTGAAGCCCAGCTCTCAGAATCATTAATGCTAGGGATTATGTTAGTCTTGCAATCTCCATAATCCTCGTGAACAATAAAAAGGGGGGATTGCCCTGCAGGGCTGTTAAAAGTAATATCCTGAATCTTCTGGTCTTCCAAGAGCACTTCTATCAAGCCAAAGCCGACAGTGTATCTTATGAGTATCATGGTCAGCTCGTTAAGTTCTTTATCTGAAAGCTTAATGTTCCTAAAACTGGCCAGCTCCTCGAGCAAATCCTGGCCCACATTAAAGAATACTTCTCTCATGCGCTCAGGGTCAACAAATTCCTGGCGAGTTGGCTTGTGCTCTGCAATAATGTTTCTTGCCAGGTCCAGCAGCTCATAATGCTCCTCTTTCAGCTTGAACTCAGGAGGAGTCATATGATACAGATATTGAACATTATCATCAAGTGCAAAAATCACAATCTCTGTGTCACCAACATTATAATTGTCAAGCTCAGAGGCTTGTTTCGGATAGGTTGCCATTAGCTTGGTGAACATGAAATCAGGCTTTATCATGGGAGAGAATATCTTGGAATAAATTCCCCTGTCAAAGGATTTGTGGCCTGGCAGGAATGGTCTTGCAATGGTTATTAGCCTAGTCTTTTCCATTAATTCAATAATCTCTGTTAAAAGCTTTACATAGAACTTGTGCGCAGGAGCAGCCTCTGGAACATCTGTTTCTGTCAGTACTTTTTCTCTTCGCAAAAACCTGGTTAATTCAACAAAACAGGTAATAGGGTCTTTTTTTAAAGTATCAAAGATAAGGTTATGTATCTGGTTATAAATGCTGTCAGCATACATTGGAGGAATCTGAAGCCTTATGGTCTCGTAGCCAAATAATTCCTTCTGCTTGATAAGGTGGTTATATAGGGAAGCTATCTCAATTAGCAGCCTAGTCTGGGCATAATCGTATTCATAATCCCTTTTCTGCACAAAAACAATCTTAGTGGCTGTCTTGTTCTCAATAAGCCTTTCCATGGTAAAAGCCATAAGGCTCGGATTATCCTCGAGAGAAGGCACAGTAGTCAGGTTCTCACAATTAACCTTAAGAACATTGTCCTCCCCTTCCCTTGTAATCTCAAAAGGAAGGCCCCCTTTATTCTTGTCAAAAAGCAAAAAAACACCCTCTTTTTTTAAATTATTTCTATAGCTTAATCTAACCAAACCTAAATACGCCAGGCAACATATATAAATCTTTTGTTGATAGTTAGTAATAGGTATATGTATAATAAAGATAAATTAACGTATATATTAAATAAAGATAAAAAAAGATAAAAAAATAGATGCGCCAATTAGGCATAAATAAATCATAAATAAATGCACAA
>Ga0315290_10002472_pt1 | contig 13007 bp, 16 predicted proteins | sample YL17G12_0_MG_FD_203627 | JGI IMG/M metagenome (GOLD analysis project Ga0315290, IMG submission 203627) | Sediment microbial communities from Yellowstone Lake, YNP, Wyoming, USA - YL17G12_0 | ecosystem: Environmental > Aquatic > Freshwater > Lake > Sediment | place: USA: Wyoming | collected... | reverse complement strand
GATCTTCGATTCGTTCCGCGTGATGAACGCGATCTCTTGGACGTACGTGATCCTGGCCGAGGCGGTCAACCCCGAGCGAGGACTCGGGTACATGGTCGAACTGGCCCGCACCCACCAAAAGGCTTCCTGGTCGTTCGCGGGGCTACTCGTGATCGGTGGGATCGGCCTTACGACGGACTTCATCATCCGCGGCATATCCCAGACCTTGTTCCGGTGGCGCGAGGCCGCATGAGCGCGGAGACCTCCGGAAGCCGAGCGCCGACGAAGCTCTCCATCGAGGGCCTCGGCGTGACCTACCTCACGCACGAGGGCGCCGCGACCGAGGCCGTGCGCGACATCTCGCTCGAGATCGTGGACAGGCCCGGAGCCGGCGAGATCGTCGTCTTCCTCGGCGCCTCCGGGTGCGGGAAATCGACGATCTTGAAAACCGTCGCCGGGCTGATCCCGCCTTCGAAGGGTCGGGTCCTGGTCGGGGGCAAGCCGGTCACCGGGGTGGGGCGCGACCGCGGGATGGTCTTCCAGGCCTATACGTCGTTCGGCTGGCTGACGGTGCGCGACAACGTCGAGTACGGACTCCGGTTGCAGGGCGTGCCGGCTGCCGTGCGTCGGGAGCAGTCGAAGAAGTACCTCGAGGAGGTAGGTCTCAGCGAATTCGCCGACCGTTACCCGAAGGATCTGTCGGGCGGGATGAAGCAGCGGGTCGCGATCGCCAGAACGCTGATCAACCGGCCGAGCATCGTGCTGATGGACGAGCCGTTCGGGGCGCTCGACCCGCAGACCCGTTGGGGAATGCAGAGCCTTCTGCTCGACGTCTCGCGCACGGAGGACAATACGATCCTCTTCGTGACGCATGACGTCTCCGAGGCGGTTTACCTCGCGGATACGGTCTACGTCCTCTCGCCGCGCCCAGCCCGAATCCTCCACCGCGTGGACGTCCCCTTCTTCGCCACGCGCGATATCGCGCTCAAGTCGGCGCCGGAGTTCCGATCCGTCGAGAAGACTCTCCTGGAAATGCTCTACGCGGTGGCGCCGAAGTGAGCCCGTCCCGGCCGCCCGAAGGGCCGCCCAAGCAGCAGACCGCGTCGCGGCCGCCCGCGGAGAAATCGTCCCCACAAGCATCGAAGCCGGCCGCCACCACCCCATTGACGCGCAACAACATCACTCCGGCCACCGTTACGCGCGCCCTCTCCGAGAAGCATCCCTACTTGCGCATGGCCTTCGCCAACCCCTACAACCTGTCCTTACTCCTGGGTTCGATGGCGGTGGCCACGATCATTCAGGAGCCCATCCTGGTTCTAACGGCGCTATCGGCTGAGGCGCTGTGGCTCGTGTTCGGGCCGGGATCGGCGCTCCTGCAGCGCCTCCTGTGGGACCCGGCGCTCGAGAGAGCGCGCCGGGAGATGGAGGGGAAAGCGCGCGTGGCTTTCCTTGCCGCCCTCGACCCCGGCGAAAGGCGACGCGTCGACAAACTCGTCGAACGACAGGACACGATCCGAAACCTGGCGGCGCGAAACCCCTCCTTCACCGGCGACTTGCTGCGCAACGAGCTGTCGAAGACGAATCGACTCGTCGATGCCTTCGTCGAGATGGCGCTCAACTGCGCCCGGTACGAACAGTACCTCGCGTCGATCGACCCGTCCGAGCTCGAGCACGATCGGGACGACTACTCCGACGCGGCGCGCCGGGGGGACCCCACCGACCAACGGACGCAGATCGCGCAGAAGAATCTGGAGATCGTCAACAAGCGGCTGGATCGCATGGCGGAAATCCGCCGCTATCTGAGCGTCGCGAAAGGGCAGCTCGATCTCATCGAGAACTCGTTCCAGCTGATCGCCGACCAGATCATGACGATGCAGTCCCCCAAGGAACTCTCCGGACAGTTGGACGAGCTGCTCGACGGTGTCGAGGCGATTCGCGAGGCGGCTCTCGATACCGAGCGCATCCTCGGCCCGATGGACAAGGAACTGTGACCATGGCCACCGCACGTCTTCTTCCGACCTGGGCCGACGAGCTTCGCCGGCGCTACCTGCGCAACGAGGCATCCATCTTCGTCCTCCACGGCAACGTCTACGACGCGGTCGTGCACGAAGGCAAGATGCAGGCGCTCACGGACTTTCTCACCGGAGTCCTGCTTCGCGAGTCGAAGGAGACGATCGCGGTCTACAACCTGGCGACCGGGATCCGCTTCGCGAAGCGCGCCCGCATCGTCCCGGGCGCAGACGAGCTGATCGCGGAAGCGCCACGTGACAAGGTCCTTCTCGCCCTCGAGCGCTTCGTGACTGCCGGGTCGAAGACGGCGGTGATCATCGAGTATGCCGAGGCGCTGGCCCCGGCGGCGGAGACCTCCTTCCAGGCCGACGCCGACCGCGCGTCGGTCGTCACGTTGCACCGCTGGTCGTTCCTCCCCGAGATTGAAAAGGGGGACAACATCGTTCTCCTCGTCACCGACAATCTTCCCGACCTGTCGCCGAAGCTCGTCGCGAACCCCAAGGTGGGAGTCGTCGAGGTACCGATGCCGGACCTCGAGACACGGCGCGCGACGGTGCGGATCGCGGATGCGAAGCTGTCCGACGCGGACGTGGACCACTACGCCGAGGTCACCGCGGGACTCAAGGCGATCCAAATCGCGTCGATCCTAGCGCCCCCACCCCCGTCCGAGGAGGATCGCGCCGACCGCGAGGCGTTCATCGAGACGATCCTCGGCGGCGGGCCGGACGTGGCGGAGCGGGCGAAGAAGCTCGCCGTGCTGACGGCGGGGATGATGCGCGACGAGATCCGCAAGCTCATCGCGCCTGGAGCGGGCTCCCCGGTGGCCACGCCGCTGGACAGCGCCGAGCGTGCGCGACGCGACGCGGACCTGCTCATCGCCAGCCGCAAGCGCGACATCCTCGAGCGGGAGTGCTTCGGCCTCGTCGAATTCGTCACACCTGAGCACGGGTTCGAGGTCGTGGGCGGGATGGATGCGGTGAAGGAGGATCTGCGGGTCGTCGCGCAGAACATGCGCGATGGACGCCGGAGCCGCGTCCCGATGGGGATCCTGTTCACCGGGCCGATGGGGACCGGCAAGACGTTCGTCGCCGAGGCGTTCGCGAAGGAGTGCGGTCTCACCACGATCAAGCTGAAGAATTTTCGCTCGAAGTGGGTCGGGGCCACCGAGGGAAACCTCGAGAAGATTCTGACCGTGATCAAGGCGATCGGGCAAGTCGTCCTGATCATCGACGAGGGAGACCGCGCGTTCGGGAACACCGGCGAGGACGACGGGGGCACCTCCTCGCGCGTCATCGCGCGGATCAAGGAGTTCATGTCCGACACCTCGAACCGGGGGAGGATCCTGTTCCTGGTGATGACGAACCGCCCCGACCGGCTCGACGTCGACCTCAAGCGTGCCGGACGTCTCGATCGCAAGATCCCGTTCCTGTACGTGCAGACGCCGGAAGAGGTGGAGGGGGTGGTCCGGGCGCAGTTCAAGAAGAACAACATCAAGACGAGTCCCGCGCCGCTCGATCTCGTGGCGATCCGCGCCGGGTTCTCGGGGAAGCTCGTCGGCTACAGCAACGCCGACATCGAGGCGGTCGTGCTGATGGCCAACGACGACGCCGCGCGTCAGGCAGGCGGCGATGCTCCCGTCACCGCCGATCACCTCGCCCGTGCCGCCGCCGACTACTTCCCGAGCCGCGATGCCGAGCTGCTCGAGTACATGGAGCTGCTCGCGGTCTTCGAGTCATCGAGCAGGCGGCTGCTCCCGGCGAAGTACGCGAACATGACGCCCGAGGAGCTGGATGCGCGCCTGAGGCTGCTGCGTGCCACGGTCGGTAACCGACGGTGAAGAGGCGTGTGCAGACGGGCGTCACGCCGTCTTGTCATCCCACCATGGTGCGCGACCGATTGTATTGCGGCCCGAGTTCCCTACAATGAAGGGCGATGCGAATGGTGGAGGCGGCGGGAATCGAACCCGCGCCCCACGGCGCCGCCTGGCTGGAGGCCCGAGCGTCGGCGCGGAACGTTTCACGCGGGTGGGAAGTTCTTCCACGGAGGCGCGCTGAGCGGCTTCCCTACCGACCTCCCTCCGTCGCACCTCGCTCGCCCGCCCGCATGGCCGGTTTGTGATAGTTCGGGTAGGCCGGGCGCTTGACCTTTTCCGGCTCTCGATCCCGGCTCCCGCCAACGGGGTGCGAAACGCCGCCGTGAACTTGGCATCGCGATTCAAGAGGCAGAACCGCGTCTCGCGGAAGAAGCCGTCAACCGGATCGGTGAGGTTCCGCCCGATCTGACGAATACAGGCCTCGTCCGGGCCCGTCGTCATGCCTGCGAAGTGAACGCGGCGGCCCTTCAGTTCGATGGCGAGCAGGACGTGAACAAAGATACGGTTCTCTTCCCGGATAGAGTCGATCGCGACCTGCTGGTGCCGATTGATCCAGCCTGCGAGCGCTGCGAGGACGACCCGCCAGGGCCGAAGCACTTGGGCCACGGGCCGATCCTTGGGAGTTTCGGCCCAAGGTGACTGCTTCCGATGCCGTCAGAAGGGCGGTGGAATCACGACGCTTTGGTCGTCGGTCGAGTTGTTGGACCCTACGCTTTTGCCGGTGAGCTGCGCCAGTCCTTCGCGGATTTCCGAGGGATCGTCGATTCGCACGCTCGCCTCTGCTTCCCGGGGTTGGGTCATTCGGAGCGCGCCGAGGCAGGTGGCCCGCGCGATGCCGAGCGGACGAGCGTCGCCCTGCCCCGGAGTCGCATCCAGGAAAGTCTGGAAACGACGATCGGCCTTGATTTTCTCCATAAGTGAGAATATTATGCGGTCATGATCACGCCGGTGAACACCGCGACAGCCCTACTCGTGGAACTGGCGAGGGGGCCGGGATACGGACTCGACCTGATCGAGCGGGTGCGGGTGCACGGCGGTGGGCGGATCAAGCTACGCCAAGGGGTCGTCTATCCGACACTACGCGACCTTCTCCGGCGCAAGCTACTTCGAAGCTGGAGCATCACGACGCCAGGCAGCGGCCGGCCCCGTACGTACTTCGACCTCACGCCCTCAGGGCTCGCCCTGGCACAGGCGCTGCGCGACACCCTTACAGGCTTCGCCGCGAAGACGGCACCGCACCGCCCGACAACGGCGCAGCTGCGGGTGATGGGGGAACGACTGTTCGAATGCGGCGAGGTCTCCGAGGCCGCCCTGTGGCTTCGGCGCGCCGGCAAAGGGGCCGGCCATTGAAACCCGATGATCCGAAGCTCGTGCAAGTCGCCCAACGGCTCGCCGAAATCATCGATCCGGACTCCTGTGCGGTCGCCGGCGCGATGGCCGTCGCTGTCCACGGTTATTCCCGCGCGACGACCGATGTCGACCTCGTTTCTAGCGTACCGCTCCGAGAAGTCCGGAAACGACTCGCCGATCGGGGAGTGAAAACGACGCTCAAACACGGTGATGTTCTCGGGGGTGACTTCGATTGTCTGAAGGGAGTTCTCGACGGAATTGATTTCGACATTTTTCCGCCGCTCGTTTCGATCGACTGGGAGAATGTCGTGGACGTTCCGCTCAGACGTGGCGCGACGCTCAAGGTCGTTGACCTGTCAACACTCATCCATCTCAAGCTCAGGGCGGGCGGCCCGCAGGATGTGCTCGACGTTGTGATGTTGCTCCAGCAGCACCCAACCGAAGTTGTGCGCGCACGGCAGCTCGCGACCGCCTACGGTCTCGCCGCACAGCTGGAGTCCTTCATGAAGAGTCCGCGGATCAAAGCCAAGGCACCGAAGCCCCCCAGACTGCGCTCGGTGCGCCGCAGCAAATCGTAATCCCCCGAAACTCGCATCAATCGGGACCGCGCTCTTAGGCTGAGAGAACCACAGGGTAAGAAAGTCACCTCGGCGAACGCTTCCGCGTCCCGCAGGGCGCCAGCGATTCTATTGGGGGATAAATCTGTTCGAGCCGAAGTAACGTCGCCAATTCCTACGGGCCTCCCGGGGCGGCCGGGAACGCCCCGAATGCCCACCAAACGGGTCGAATCCTGGCAAAACATCACGGTTACGGCCTTTTTCACGAAAGACGGCCTCGCAGGATCGTTCAGGAGACGCGATCAGGGTGCGGGTCGGGCTTCTGGAGCCCCTGAAATCCACGAAGACACTTCGAGAATCCCCACAAGAGTCGGACACGATGGGTCGCATTTCGGTCACGACGGGGGCAGGGGATCGACCGTAAGATCATGGCCGTAAACGGGTGGAGGGAACCGTGCCCACGGTCCTCAACAAACGGCTACTCGTCTTCCGATCCTGTGTGATCTCGATCGCCTTGCTGATCGCGGGCCCGGTGCGAGCGAGCTGCAGCGGGATTTCATTCGGACAGTTGGGTCGAGCCTGCGCGAACGGCACGGCGTATTGCTACGTGCGCAGCCCTGGGCTTGACACGACGGCAGTGATCCTCGGGTCGTTCTGGAGCCTTGGCTACGGGAACCCGGCTCCTGGTTTCGGGAACGACAACGGTTCGTGGTTGCCCGAGGAGCAATGGCTCTACGGCGACTTGTCGGGCAGCTACCTCGCGGGCGGTTGGGACGACCCGCGAGTCGACGGCTGCATAGCCGGCAGGATCCCGCCGGGGGAGACCTCAGAGATCATGGCGGTGGAATTGTCGGATGTTGACATCTTCAACAAGGAGGGGTTCTTCGCTGCCGCCGCGGTGGCGCGTCATGCGACGAGCGAACCGCAATTCGACTTTGCTCAAGGGATCCATCAGGACATCGTGATGGCCCAGATCCCGCTCCCCCGCGTGGGGGCCTCGTCGACGATGGCAAGCTGCCAGCCCGTCTATCCACAAGACGTCGCGCAGGGGTTTTACTCCGACGGGGCCGTGACGTTAGCCCAAGTCATCGTGGGGTACCGGATCTACTACTGGGACGGAGCGCAAGTGCCGCACGACCGCCACAGAAGCGCTTGGAACGTCTTCTCGCCGGTCGTACCCCTCGGTCAGCCCTACTCGGTGTCGCGATGCTTCTGCTGCGGGGGCGGGTCCGGGACGCTGAGTTTCGCCATTGCGCTCGTGTTCGCCGACGGCTTCGAGACGGACTACGTCTCGCGACAGAGGACCGTCTATCCGTGCATCCCGGAAAACTCCTGGGACCTCGACGGTGACGGCGATCTGCCGCCCTACGCCGGCGGAAGCGACTGCAACGATGACAATCCCACGATCTACTGGGGGGCTCCCGAGATCAACGACGGCATCGACAACCAGTGCCCGGCTGATCCCGGCTACGACTCGATCGACGAGATCTCCGGCGTCGCCGGGTTCTACCATCCGGGCGACAAGACGAAGTTCACGTGGCACATCCAGGCCGGCGCGTCGAGGTACGAGTTGGCGCGCTCCGACCGGCCGGACTTCGCGGGGGCGTGCACGAGCGAACTCACCGCGCTCGGGACCTTTACGGATCCCGAGGACCCGCTACCCGGGAGCGCATTCTATTATCTGGTGAGTGCCGCGGCACCGCACGTGGGGAGTTGGGGGAAGGACTCCGAGGGCGCGGAGCGAACGGTCCTCTGCCCCTAAGCGACGCCGTCGGCATCCAGCGGGCTCAGGGGCAGGTCCCGAATGGGTTGAAGGCGCGGATCAGGAACCAGTCACCGTCTCCTTCGGCCGGGACGTGGGTGTCGGAGATGAACGTGTCGGCGACGTGGTTGCCCAAGCAAACGTCGGTGGCGAACGTGAATCCTGCGCATCGCCGTGGAGCCGAATCAAGGTAGCGCTCGGGCATCCCGGTGTCCCGTGGATGTTTCGATGTTGTGCATCGGAAACCTCGGACTTGTTCCGACGGGCAGCCGGCGTCATATAGTTGACGTAGATTCATGGGGGGTCCCCGTGTTCCCTGAACACCTCCTTGGACGATTGCGGTGTACTGTCGTTACGATCCGCCATGGAGGGATGTCGGATGTCCCACGGACTCAATCGGAAATTCGACTACTCGGACATCGTGGCGAGGGACGGCGACGGGAAGCGCTACGAGCTCGTGGATGGGCAGTTGCTCGTGAACCCCTCACCGAGCCCGATGCACCAGAGGATTTCCAGGAGGTTGTTGCTGCAGCTGGTGCCCTATTTCCACGAACGAAACCTCGGGGAAGTGTTCAACGCACCGCTCGACGTTGTCTTGACATCGCACGACGTTTTCGAGCCCGATCTGCTCGTCGTCGCGGACCCCAGCCACATCTCCAAGCGCGGCATCGAAAAGCCGCCGCTGTTGGTGGTCGAGATCCTGTCTCCGTCCACGCGTAGAGTGGATCGTGGACTGAAGTTCCGGAGGTACGCGACACTCGGGGTTCAACATTGCCGGATCGTGGATCCCGACGAGAAGCGCCTCGAGTGTTTCCGGTTGGCGGCGGGCGAGTTCGCGCCTGTGGTCGACGCGAGGGGAAATGCGACGCTCGCGCATCCCGACTGGGACGGCCTCGTCATCGATCTCGCCGCGCTCTGGCGTTAGCTTCCGAGTCGCCGCTTCCGAGCTCAACGCGGGGCAGGCTAGGGCGCGCGTGCGATCCGGGGCCCAACGACGATGCGCGCTCCGTCGCGCGCCAACACGACGTCGATGGCGTTCTCGACGCCTCCCTCGCTCACGATCTGTGAAAGAGCCTCTGCAGAGGTAACCGGCTGCCCGTCGGCTTCGTAGATCACGTCCCCGATCCGGATCCCCGAATCGTCGGCCGGGCTCCCTGCGGAAACCCTCGAGACGAGGATGCCGGCGTCCTCGGGCGCGCCGAAGTGCTCGCGCAGCGAAGATGGCAATTCGATCGCGTCCACGCCGAGCCAACCGCGGACTCTTTTCCAGCGGTTGGTGTTTTCAGGACGCGTGCCCAGGACCGTGCTGATCTCGAGATTGCGACCCCGACGTTTCACCGAAAGCGTCACGAAGCTCCCGGGCTCCAGCTCTCGAATTCGCGCCATCAATTCCGAGGCGCCGCTCACGGCCGTACCGTCGACCGCGACGATCGAGTCCTTGGCGCGGAGCCGGGCCTCATCGGCGGGGCTGCCGTCGATCACGCCGCGAACCCGCACGCCCTCCCTCTCCAGAGCGGACTCTGTCGCGTCCCCGCCCAGCGAGGGCGCACCGCCGCCATCCAGGAGAATCCCGAGCCACCCGCGAGGGTTTTCGTCCGTAGGCGAGGCCGCACGGGACGACGGGACCAGCATGAGAAGAGCGAATAGCGGAACGATGGAGCGAGTGAGCGTCGTCATCTTCAACCTCCACGGAAGCGTGACGGTTAGACTAGGCGCCCTTCGGAGTTTCGGCAAACGAGACGCAGCTCGACTTCCACACCCCGCAGATCTACGGACCGACGCATAGATTGGGCACCGTAAGCCGCGTGAAGAGATGGGGCGATGCCACGGCGCTAGATGGGTAGTGCCCGAGAGCCTGCTTGAACTCGGGATGGTTGAACGCAGCCCGAAAATGGGCCACGGACTCCCACAAGGCATAGTTCATGAATACCGTGCTTCCGGCGATGCCTTGATGCAACTGGGTTGAGATGTAGCCTGGCTGCTGCTTCATCCAGTTGGCATCTGCTTCCCATGCCACCAGAAGAGCCGGAATGTCTTCCGCTGCAACTTGGAAGACGTTCACCAGAACAACCGGTGAGAGATCTGTATGGATCTGCTGAAAAATCGGAACGTTTTGATCTAGTGGTTTGAGCTGAAGCATGGAACTTTCCTTGGTTGTTGCGTTGGGGGACGAGACAGCGATCGGCATGAGCGGCCAATGTTTGAGTTCAGCGGTTGCCGAGGACGGTTCGCTGGAACGAGGGGAATGCCAAATCGCATCAGTGGCCGACCGCGAGACGCCGCCCATAGGCACTCGACCCGCGGCGACCGGCGCACTGATCACGACGGCCGCGACGATCAACTCCACGTGCAGGTCCCGCGTCAACCACACCGCCGTGGCAGCGGCAGCGGCCAAAGCACCGGGCCATTCTGTTGCGGCCCGATCAGGAACAGGGCGAGCATGCCACCGCCGCCCAGGGCCAACCACACGATGCCATGCATCAACGGAGCCCGCCGATCCGGCGGTTTCGGGACCCTTGGTGGTTCGAGAGGGAGCTCGGGCAGCGGAATGCCTTCCTCCATCGCTGCCAGGCGCTCCTGGTGGACGATTTCGAGGCGACGCTGCCGCCCTACGTGCTTGAAGTACAAATAGGCCACGAATGCCGCGGCGAGTTCTGCGACGATGATGCTCTCTTCGATCGCGTGTCCCATGTCAGACTCCTTGCCCTTCAGACAAGGTGTGGCAGCTTTTGGTTGCACGAGCCGGACGACGCGTGACAGTTAGGCCGCACCTCGACCTTACCAGATGAATGGAACGCACCCTTTGACCTGCTGCTTGTACGCGTCGTAGGCGGTTCCGAAGTGCTCCGCCAGCACCCGTTCTTCTTGCCCGAGCTTGTAGAGCAGGCCAGCGGCGAAGAGCAGTCCGGACGTGGTCATCCCCAATCCCACCCATGGTCCCCAACTCGTCCACGGAACGACCCGCCGCCCGAGGAGGGTGTCCCCGCCAGGGGTCCACGTAGTACAGCGCGCCGCCCAGAAGCAGCGGGATCAGATGTACGAGCCGCTCGAGCGGGGTTTGGTGGGTACGGGTTGGGGCCGACCATGGGGCCGCGAGCACCCAGATGATGCCCCAGGCGATCCACTCGGCTTGAAAGGTACGCGATGGGACAAGCAAGTGATGCTCCACGCGATCGTGTAGGAACTCACGACACCAACCTTACGCATTGCGGCTCAGCCGCAAGCGGCGCTCACTAGCAACTCGAGCCGCCCAAGACCGCCCGCGCCGTCGGAAGCGTGACCATGCTACTTAAGTCCCCGGCTGGATATCTGGATTGAGTTCCCAGCGGGGTCTTTGGCGTTCGAGAACTCGAAACCCGCATACTCATGAACGACACCGAACTTCAGGCCCGCTGTTGCGCTTGCGACCTTGAAGGCACGCACATCCTTGACCGCGAACACAATCTTGATCTCTGACCCACGCTTCTGAGAAACGGCCGCCTGGTGGAGAGCGATAGAACAGCCGCCATGCGGCGAAGTGAGCTCACGCCAGCCGACCTCGGTTCCCGGAAGCGCCTTCAGGCCAAAATGTTTTTGATAAAACGTCGCGACCTTCGGAATGTCTCGAACATAGAGGATGACCCGGGCGATTGCTACCGCTTCCATGATGTGCTCGTCTCCTCAGGATTGAACGCGATTGTCCCTTCATGCGCGGACCGACGGCTTCACGGCTTTGTTGGGCCGCGTTGCTTCGTTGGTGACGCGCCAGGCCACTTCGCCCTGACTGCCGCACGGTCGGCAGGGTCTGCCACGTACTGCTCCATGTACCCGCACGACATGCAGATGTGGCGCTCAGGCTCGATGTTCTTCCAAAACGAGATCGCGAACTTGTTCATGGGGCCCCGTCCACTGACTACAGGAGGACCGACGCGAAGGTCGGTCGACTGGCACTTTGGGCACCGCCCTGACTTCATGTCACACCTCCTTGGTTTGCGACTCGACTCGGTCTGTCCAACACTGCGATCAGCGGCGGCGTGTCATCATGGCCGGGCGCCGTCCGCTGCATCTAATTGTTGGCCGGCACGTTGGCCAACGCGCCACGGTCGACCGCGCCGCAATCGAACCCGCATAGCCACATGCGAGACCCTTATCTCGTCAACATCTCCGCCAGCGCCCTCCATGCGCCGGTGCCTGAGATGGCCAAACGCACGGGCGCAGAGGCCACGAAGAGCGCTCCGCCCCATAGATAGACTTTGTGCACCCGCCGGCGCGAGAGGAAGTCGTAGATCCCGCCCACCACTACAAAAAGGAACGACAATCCGAAGATCGCTGGGGGCCCCAGCGGCAACACGCCGGGGAGGCGCCCTACCGCGGCCACGACGATGCTGACGTAGGCCAGTAGCATGAGCCGCTTGTGCGCCTCCTTGTCGCGCCTCAGTGCCAGGGCGGCGGTGATGAAGGTCGTGAAGAGGACCATGTCGAAGATCGGGATGGCCAGGAAGGCCAGCGGATCCATTCCCGCCGGCGCCGAGCCCCGTGCCGCTGTGGCGATGGCCATCAACGTGCCCGCCACCACCATCGCCGCCGCGAGCACGGCGCCCGCCACTCCTAGCCGACGGTGCATCGCTACGCGGTGCCTCGCGACAAGGATGGTCTGGACGATGAAGAGCACTACCCAGCTCGTGAAGAGCGCGCCGTGCAGGTGGACGAGCGTCGTGAAGGGTCCTCCGGTGAGTGTGGCTTCCGGGCCGCCGGCGAAGAATCGCAGGTAGTACGTCGCTGCGAATCCGGCGAACACCGTGAGCCCCAGCGCAGTGGCCATGCCGCCATAGAACAGGCGATCGTGCCTCCCGGCCTCGCGGGCCGGCGATTGCGGAGCGGGTCTGGCGGCCGAGAATGTTGCCATATTAGCCCTCCAACTTGGCGGGAGCGTAGCACCGTGAAGGCGCGCTCCCGGCGCGACGTGACGAGGTCACAACACTGCCTTGTCCGGCCAACGCTCGCGCTCAGCCGCGGGCCGAGTGGCGCGCCGCGTGCGTAAGCACGCGGCGTGGCGCGAGGTCCGTCGGCTGCAGCGCATAGTTAGCCGCCTGTTTGCACACGATTCTTATCCTCCGTGAGACTCGGTTCATAGCACATGATCCCAAGCCATCGTGCACAGAACAACGCGTAGTAGCTCGTTTCGTTGCGGGCCCAGTCATGGAAGTGCGACTCATCGAATGCGGCGTCGAATACCCGGCTGTGACGGATTGATTCGGTCGGACCGCCGAGGCTGAGCCACGGATGGTGCGGAACACCCGCAATCCCGCCGTTCAGAGGATCGGCTTCAGGATCATCCGGCCGTACGCAATGAACGCCATAAGGAGGCCCAGCACGGCGCTCAAGATGATGGGCGGAATCTCGCGGTACTGGACGTGCACCCAAACGAACACGAGGCTCTCGATCGCCAGGACCGTGGCGGCCACCACAGTGAGTGCCGGCTTCCAGTGAAAGGCGG
>Ga0315290_10002471_pt1 | contig 13009 bp, 12 predicted proteins | sample YL17G12_0_MG_FD_203627 | JGI IMG/M metagenome (GOLD analysis project Ga0315290, IMG submission 203627) | Sediment microbial communities from Yellowstone Lake, YNP, Wyoming, USA - YL17G12_0 | ecosystem: Environmental > Aquatic > Freshwater > Lake > Sediment | place: USA: Wyoming | collected... | reverse complement strand
CCAGACCGGTTCCCCTATGCCCCGAATAGGGGTGGTCAGCGTTCCTGATATCAGGTTGGATTTTCTGAATTCAATATATAAACCGAAAAAAGTCGTTTATGCACAGATAGAATATACGGATATCGTTGGTCTGAAATTCGGAGACGTTAAGGAAAACAGGTTGCTGGCGTATCTCCGGCAGTCCGATGTCCTCGCGCACGTTGTTCGTTTCTTCGACAATGAGGCGGTTTTTCATTCCGCTGGCGCTAACGATCCGCTGAGGGATGCCCTGAAGATGGAGGAAGAGCTTCAACTCTCGGATTTGATTCTAATGGAGGGAAAGTTCGAACGCTTGAGAAAAAGCGTTATGAAAACCAAAAGTTCCGAGGACGAACTTCAACTGGCGACCCTCGAAAAAATCAAGCCGATAGTCGAGCAGGGCAAGCCTATCAGGGAGGCCGAGCTGAAGCCTGATGAGGAGAAATCCATACGCAGCTTCGGTTTTCTTTCACAAAAACCGCTGCAGGTTATTGTAAATATAGACGAAAAACAAATTCCAAGCGCCGAATCTATGATCATGGAAAAAATGAAAGCGTTTTCGTCCAAACCGAAGGTTTCGATATCATATATATGTGCTCCCATCGAAGCCGAGATCGCTGATATGTCGAATAATGACGCATCGGTTTTTATGGCAGATTATGGATTGAAGGACCTCGGATATGAAAGGCTGATTCATAATTCTTATGATTTGCTGGGGCTGATAAGCTTCCTGACCGTCGGAGAAGACGAATGCCGCGCCTGGCCTGTCCCGCGCGGCGTGAAAGCCAATGAGGCCGCCGGTCTGATTCATACCGATATACAAAGGGGTTTCATCGCGGCTCAGGTTATGAAATATAATGACTTCAAGATTCAACCCGATATTAATGTCCTCAAACAAAAAGGTATGGTCCGCGTGGAAGGGCGCGATTATATTGTCCAGGACGGCGACATAATCGAATACAGGTTCAACGTTTGATACGTTCTCCTCATTCAGCTGTTGTATTATGATTTTTATGTGGAAGAAATGGGAACAGACTTCCAGGCTGTTTTTGGAAACTTACACGGTTGAAGTTTTTCAGTTTCGGGAGTATATCTGAAACGGAAAGAGCATAGTGGAACAATGAACAAAGATAAGACAGAAGGATTCCTGAAGGAATTGATAATAGAGCTGGGCGAAAACCCGGGACGAGAAGGGCTGAGACGAACCCCTATGCGCGTCAGGGAATCCCTGGAATTTTTAACATCCGGTTACAATCAGGATATAGACGAAATTCTGAAAGAAGCAGTTTTCACGACAGACTATGACGAGATGGTCATTGTGAAAGACATAGATATATATAGTATGTGTGAACACCATATGCTGCCATTCTTCGGCAAAGCGCACGTGGCATATATTCCGGATAAAAAAATACTGGGTCTTAGCAAGATAGTTCGCATTGTCGAGATGTTCAGCAGGCGTTTCCAGGTTCAGGAAAGGCTGACGAAACAGATAGCGGACACTCTGAATAATTCTTTAAAACCGCTCGGCGTGGGAGTGGTTATCGAGGCGCAGCATCTCTGTATGATGATGCGGGGCGTGGAGAAGCAGAATTCCATCGCCATAACAAGCGCCATGCTGGGGTCGTTCAGAAACCGCCCGCAGACAAGAAATGAATTTCTCGCTCTGATCGGAAAAACCAGAACCTGAATCGAAAGCTTTACAAACTTGCCATTCTGTCATAGAGAGGCAGGCAGCCAAAGGATACCCCGAAAGGATTTCATGGGATTCTTCCCGGTCTTCCAACGAATGCTTGCGTCAGAATGTCTATGTTAAAGTAAGTCAAGGGATATAATTCTCCTTTGCCAATATTTTGTTTCATTAGCTTATGTCCTCCTCTCGTGTTTTCACACGGGATCGTCATCAAAACCAAATCGCCTTTTCTTTTCCTGCCTTACCGGCTTTCTTTATTTTTTACGTCTTATGAAAGGGCGATAAAAATCCCTTACGCTTCTATCAAAGCCTCCGATGTACATCATTTTGTCTATCTGGGCTAATATAAATTCAAAGGATCAAACGGGGGCTACTCGACAAGGTGTGCCTTTGGGTATAATACCGGGCAATCATCCTGATAGAGCCTCACCGTCCATAAGCGCAAGAGAAAGCCGCCGTTTTGAATACCGATTTAAGCGTCCTGTTGCATCGCGGCAAGACTGCCGCTGGTATATTAGATTTGCGTTTAAGAGTAGAAGTATATATGTTTTTATATTGAGGCTGCGGGAGAGAGCGCGGAAAGCCGCTGAGGGATTGACCTCGTGCAGGAGATTGCTCCTCCCCGATTTCTGGTAAATTTCGTGGGGTACCTTGCGCTTCGAGCGCTTCCTGTAACTCCTGCCGCCGCTCATCTTCCTATGTTTTATGAAGCCGCAATATGACAAGAAGTGTCCCTTGGTTTTAAAACGGCTCGCGTGAACAACTATCGCTCCAATCTTGAAAGTCCCGACGATTCCAATACCAGGGATCCGGGTTAGCGAACTCATTTTAACGACGAACATTTTATATCTTCGAAGTCTCTGGCAAGCCCCTGATTTCCGGACTGTTTTGCTGTTAGTTTATTTCTTTTAAACAGCAACACCCGAAGGCACCGAGAGTTCCGGATCGCAGCGGGGAACAGGTCGGGCGGTCGGATTCTTCGGACGCGTAGAGAAGTGTGGAAGGAGGCGCATAACCCGGAGCGCTGTGGGGTATCAGTTCGTTGTATTCCTTCCGCCAATCCTCTATAACCACCCGCGCCGGGTTCGAATAGGCAAGAAAGATGCGACCTATACAGTCGAGAGAGTTGTGATGGAAGTAGTTGAATAGAGGAAAACCAGAACATACGATATGGGCGTGAAAGCTATAAGCATCGAAATGGACAAGGCAATTGCCGAAATAATGCAACAGGGATAAATTTTTTATTGCGAACGCCTGCCGTTTTGTATCAGCGGGGGTTTTCATTTATAAAAAATGAGAAATACTTACTTGTCATCATGCAGAATCAGAGTGAATAAACTATATAGTGTTTATTTCAGCTCAAGTTTCAATCTCTTCACAGACGCGTTGCCGGCGGCGTCAACGGAACGAAAGACGACAATATTAATACCATAATCCTTCAGTATAATAAGATCTTTAAACGATCCGTCACTTTGCAAATCCCAGAGGTGATTGTTCACAGTCAGAGTTGCACCCGGTTCAGTTTTTCCGGTGACGAGGTAGTATTCTCCGAGTGGATAGGCGTTGTAAATATCAATCGGTGGCGGAGTCTTATCGTCAATGTCAACAAGAGATTTTTTTCTCAATGTGAACTTCAGAATATCACTGGGTTTTGAGGAATTTGTTCTCTTTTCTTTCGAAGCAATCACGCGCCAAAAATAATCTCCATGGTCGAAACCCCTGAGATTGAGCGTGGTTTTTTTTGTCCATTGGGTGATAGGTCGCAAGAACATTTGGTTACCCGCCACTTCAAGAGCGTATTCTTCGGCACCGTCTACGTCCGCCCAACTGAAAGAAATCACTTTCTCTTTGGCTTCTTCGAGCTCATAGATTTCCCTGTGCGGCGGCGCAATGAGCGAGGGTGACGGCAAGAGCTTTATCTTTGCGCTGATTTTCGCATCAGCTTCGATGTTAATCTTTTCATTCTTAGCAAGATTGATATTCTGGTCGCCGACCTTCAGATTTGCCCGACCGGTATAGAGTGAAACGCTGGTTTCATCCTTATCCTTGTTATAGCTGATGGTACTATCCGCCTTTTCATTGAAGACAGTTTTTGCTGATGGAGTGCTTACCGTGGTACTGGAACCGGGAATGGAGGAATTAACCGTGCTGACATTGACATTGCCGTCATCTATCTTGATGGAGATTTCAGCCCTTTTTGTCGCCGGGTCTTCATAGCTTTCCTCGATAAGGACAAGTGAGTTTTCTTTTATAAAGTACCTGGATCCATCAAACGGCATAATCCAGGCGCCGCTGTTTTTACCTGTCTTGACGTAATCACCGGCATACAACTGCATTCGATCTTTTCCTTCAATCCACTCATTTTTGCCTTTCTTTCTTACCTGGACGACTCCTTCTATTGAAATGAATCTCGTGCTTTTATGGCCAGCGCCGGCTGCGATCAATCTTTCGAGCTCCGATTTGCTGTCATCGAATGATTCTTCGGCTCTTTCCCTTGCTACGATGTATTTTTCTTCCTTATAAGCCTTTTCGGCCTCATCAAGAAGATCCGAAGGAGACTCCAGTAATTCGGGTATGCACTTGTCATGCTGGCTTAGTTTTTGAAGCTGGGACTTGGCTTCCACGATGGCTTCGGCGGCTTTTTTTTCAGGCGATGATAGGACCAATTTATAATATAGTACCGCTGCGGTGCCACCGCCCAATAATAAAATGATGGACGTCCATATGATTAAGGTTTTAATTTTTATGGTTACCCAGCTTATCCCCCCGGTATCTTTGTATTCATCCGCCATTAGGTATGACTCCTGTTTTTTAAAGGTTCTTATTATTAGCATAAATCAGCGGATAAAGCAATATTTTCGATGCAGGAAAAATATTGATTTAATTAGCAAAAGTTAATCCCTGAGTTTTCCCGACGATATAATGAAAATTTTCTTTGGTTTGAAAAAAATTTGGCAACTTATAACAGTGTGTTTAAAAAAGGATGAATTCTTCCGCGTCTCTAAATTCTTGCAATTTAGATTCCAAAGAAAAAAATACAGGGAATCTTATCTTATATCTTTGAATGCTCTTTTTGGATTTAAAATTGCGATTTGTTATAATCGAGACTATGACTGATGATAAAGTAAAAGTATTACATATTGCTGACGACAAAGAAGAAGGGGGAAGATCTTCATATATTGTGGATCTAGTAAAGGCTTTGGATCCTGGGCGAAGTGAAAACTTTCTGTTTACAACCGGAACATCTCAGATTAGAAAACTGGCTGAACTCCGACGGATCAATTTTAAAAGCTTTAAAAAACCGGCAACTTCAAAGATTTTAAAATATGCCGAGGAGGTAGGCGCGCGAATTTTACATTTTCACGACAGCGATTCGTACAATCTGATTCCAAGTGCGAGAATCTCCCGAAGATTATCTCTTCAGATAGTTATCGATCTGCACAAATATGATTGGCAGAAGAGGAGATTTCCTTTTCAGCAAAAACTGAGAAATGCAGATATGTTGATCGCTTCGACGAACAGGGAGAAGAATTTCGCGTATGACATACCTTTTCCGATCGACAAGGTATCAGTAATAAATAAACCGGTAAACGCTTTGAGATTCAATCAAACGATCTCGCCCCGTCCGATTCTTTCAGCTTTCAATATCCCGCCGGAGATAATGCTGCTGGGCACCGTGGCGAGATTTGACGGAACGATGAACTATCGGCTTTGGATGGATACGATCGAATTGATTGTGAAAAATTACGGGGACATCGAGTTTCTGATTGTCGGGGAGGGGAAGCATAGGGCGGCTTTTGAAAGCGTCCTCAAAGACCGTAGTTTGTATAAAAAAACCTTGTTCACCGGTTTTAGAAACGACATTCCGCAGCTGTTGGCAGCGATGGATATCTATTTCCATCCTACTTTTGAAGACCTGGTGCCGTATTCGGTATTGGAGGCGATGGCGGTGGGGAAACCCGTCGTATCTCCCAATCTTTCTTCTATCAGAGAAATGTTTGTGCATGAAAGGAACGGGCTTTTCTACGATGTTGAAAGCCCTGATAGCGCATTCAAGTTGATATCTCGCTTTAAAGACAATCCTGCGGTGCAGGCAGAGGTCGTGAGGAATAATGTCGAGGATACGGCAAATAAATTCGGCATTAAACATGCTGCAAATCGTGTTTTGGATCTGTATAGAAAATTATTGGATCAATGAACGGGAAAGAGCCCGAGTGAAAAAAGCAAAGCTATGAAGAATCCTAAAATATCCGCAGTCATCGTAGCCCTGAACGAGGAAGAAAATATCCTGGATGCCGTCAAGTCGGTTTCCTGGGCTGATGAAGTGATTGTCGTGGATTGCGGCAGCGCTGACAGGACTGTGGAGATCGCAAAAGCAGCTGGGGCCAAAACATATAAAAAAGAATGGAATGGATACATTGCGCAAAAGAACTGGGCGAACGAAAAAGCCGGAGGCGAATGGATTCTTAGCCTCGATGCAGACGAGAGGGTAACGCCGGAACTGAAAAAGGAGATTCAATATTTAATAAAGACCGGCACGGATATGGATGGATACTGCATTCCCCGTCGCGCGCGATTTCTTGGTAGATATATCAGGCATTGTCATTGGTATCCCGATTATCAGCTTAGGTTGTTCAGGAAAAATAAAAGTGCCTGGACGGGGGGACTTGTCCATGAAAGAGTCGAAGTTGAAGGAAAAGTCGGGCGTTTGAATAACGATTTGATCCATTTCACCTATAAAGATATCGCGGATCAAACTGAGAAACTGAACCGGTATTCTTCGCTCTGGGCGTTGGACGCTTTCAGAGCTGGAAGAAAGACAGGGATATTGAATATAATTATATCCCCGGCAGCGACTTTCATGAATATTTATTTTTTCAGATTGGGGATTCTCGACGGTTTTCCCGGGCTTGTGATTTCGCGGAGCCTTGCATATTATTCCTTCCAGAAAAAGGTTAAATTGCATCAATTACACAGGGAGAAGAAAAAGCGATGAATCGTGAGGAATCTCTGGCGCTGTTGAAACAGCATTTGAAGAATAAAAATATGATAAAGCATTGTATAGCCGTTGAAGGGGAGATGATCGGACTCGCAAAACGTTTTAACGAGGACGATGCGCTCTGGGGCTTAACCGGCCTTCTTCACGATATTGATTATGAAGAGACCGGGGGCGATCCGAAGATTCATGCGGAAAAAGGCGCGCAGATGCTCGAAGCTCATGGATTTTCCCCTGCTATGGTTCACGCAGTCCGCGCTCATAATCATAAAGTCCCGATCGAGACCAGATTGGACCGCGCGCTTTTCGCATCAGACCCTTTATCAGGTTTAATTGTCGCTGCGGTTCTGATGCATCCGGAGAAAAAGCTCTCCGCCGTTGATGCTTCTTTTGTCCTCAGGCGCTTCAAGGAGAAAAGCTTTGCCGCGGGAGCCAACAGGGAGCATATACGAACATGTTCGGAGCTCGGTCTTGAATTGGAAGAATTCGTAACCATCTGCATAGAGGGGATGCGGCTCAGGGCTGAAGAGCTCGGGCTTTAACACGGAAAGAATAAAATGATCAGGTTTTTCAATACATACGGCAGGAAACTCGAGGAGTTTGTTCCGATACGCAAAGGAGAGGTGGGTTTATATTCCTGCGGACCGACCGTATATGATTATGCCCATATAGGAAATTTCAGGGCTAATATTTTTACGGATGTGCTGAAACGGTTTTTAGGGTTCAGCGGGTTTAATGTCCGGCACGTGATGAATATTACCGATGTGGAGGACAAGATCATAGCGGCTGCATCCAGAACCGGTGTTACTATCAAGGACTATACAAAAAAATACATCGAAGCCTTCTTCGATAATCTTAATGTTCTAAGGATACAAAAAGCGGATGCATACCCACGAGCGACCGAACATATAAAAGAAATGTCGGATCTCATTGAAAGGCTCGAACAAAAAGGATTTACATACAGGCGGGATGGTTCGGTATATTTCGACATCTCCAAATTCAAAGATTATGGGACGCTCGCCGGAATAGAGACGTCCCAGCTCAAGGCTGGAGCAAGAGTTGACCAGGACGAATACGACAAAGAGAACGTTCAGGATTTTGTCATTTGGAAGGCAAAGAAGACGGATGACGAACCGTCATGGGATACCCCGTATGGAGCCGGCAGGCCGGGCTGGCACCTCGAATGTTCGGCAATGAGCATGAAATATCTTGGGGAGCATTTTGACATCCATAGCGGCGGAATAGACCTCATCTTTCCGCACCACCAGAACGAGATCGCGCAAAGTGAAGGGGCGACAGGCTCCAGGTTTGTGAACTACTGGCTTCACTGCGCATATCTGCAGGTTGACGGTCAGAAGATGAGCAAATCTCTCGGCAACACATATACGATAAATTTCCTCCTGGAAAAAGGTTTGGACCCGGTCTCCATAAGATACCTCCTGCTTTCTTCGCATTACAGGTCTCCGTTGAATTTCACTTTCGAAGGTGTGGCGCAAGCGGATTCGGCGGTAGAAAGATTGAGGGATTTTAAGAGGAGGTTGGAAAGGGAAAAACCGCAAGGTGGCGATGAAGGACGCACGATGGAGACAATCGGGCAATCTGCCAAAGCGTTCAATGCATTCCTTGAGGATGATCTGAATATCTCCGGAGCGCTGGGCGAGGCCTTTACCTTTATCCGGAATATAAACTCAATGCTGGATCACAGCGCATTAACTGAAACGGGGAGGCTGCGATCTCTGGCTCTTCTCGTGAAGTGGAATTCAATTCTCGATGTCCTAAGTGAAGACACCGATAGCGCCCTCGACTCAGTGTGGATTGACAATATGATCCGCAGCAGGGAAGAGGCAAGAAAAACAAGTGATTGGGCCTTGGCGGACAGAATCAGAAATGAATTGCTTGAGAGTGGAATTATCCTGGAGGATACACAGCAGGGCACGATCTGGAAGAGAAAATAAGGATTGATCCGCCGTCTGTTATAAAGAAATCCGCCTATCAACTATATTAAAGAATTATCTCCTGACACACCTCATCTGTCCGGCAGTTCCATTGCTCCAATTGCCGCTGATCGTGAAATCGTTCGTATTGCCGCTGACAGGTCCTGAGAAAAATGCATTGCTTTCCCAATCGAATGTCAGTGTCATATTATTTTGATCGTAGGTCCATTTCCCCCGGTTTCTGGAATATGCACCGTTCACGTATTCATCATTTTCGAGCCTGCTGTCGTCATAAAGATAAATAGTTCCATGGAACTGGCTATACGTTCTCGAAGGATCCGAATAATCATATGTCCCCACGAAATGATGCGGCTGAGCATTTTGGATATTTACTCCTGGAGCATTCCCTCCGCTGGCCTGTCCCTGCCGCGGCGAGCCGGTGCAGAAATTAAAAAAAGCATCTGCAAGATCACGCCAAATGGAATCTAATGCTGTAATCTTGGATTGTATATTATACTGATTCACAGGAGTCGAGTATATATCGTAAATTCTTTGATGCGGTTGGATGGCGGAGATATTTACGCAGGGGCCGGTTATTACAAGCCAATATTCATCGAGGACGGTGGAGACCCCCATCAGATTCGAGTTCGCAATCGAGATTTCATTATACCAGTCGTTTCGTCCAAATCTGATGGCTTCATCCGCCTGTCTATAGTGTTGTAGCGCCTTCGAGATCAGATAACCAAGTTTGAAATACTTTTCTGCGCATGTCGGGAAATTGGTTTCCTGCCTGAAGCCCGATGAATCGTAATAGACCTGACGTTTCAGTTCATCGCCCCAATTATATGAATTTTCCAGATTGTAGAGTAGGTTGTTGCGGGTATAATTATCCGGTTTGGCCATGAACGTATCTCTTAGTTGATAAAGCCACTGAGCCTTGCCGGCGGCATTATCCCATGCCATATTCATCGCCGAACAGGTTCGATGCGCGCCGAGGGCGGATTCCGCCGCCCTGTTCAGAAGATCAACCATTAGTTGGTCAGCAGGGTCCCATCTCATCCTGATCCGTGTGTTGGATATGAGCGCTGTTCCCCAGCCCAGGTTGCAGCCTGTCGACCATATCAAGGCGCAACAATCCCATGCCGGTGGATCTTGTTGGCCCGGAAGAAGCAGGGTCAAAGACAAAATGACAAGAATCAGGGATAATAATTTCTTTTTCATCGTTCCACCTTTTTTTATTAAATAAATTTTTAAGTAGTAATTAATGCCATCTTCGAAAAAATTGTACTTAAATTATGACGTTAAAGCGATTATTGGTTTTCGACCCCGTGTATGGTCTTCTTGAACAAATCTATTATTCGCCCTTCTTTGACTTTGGAAGCCTGACCTTTCCTACGTCGAGATATTCGATATCGTCCATTGCTCCATTTTCGGCGAGCATCGGCGGCCGCTCCTTATCCCATTTCTCCCGTATATCCTGTGTGATCTCATTGAGAGGAATCCTGGTGAGTTCTTCGATATCGTCGAGATTGATAAATAAATAAGAAGAATCCTCCAGTATTACCCCTTCCATGTCTATTCTGATCCATCCGTTTTTACTGTCGCGTCCGAAATGGGGAAGAAATTCCATACGCTTTTTATCGATGTCCACCCCTTTTTTCATTTTTCCCTCGATTGATATAAGGATTTTATAAGAAAAATTCGCAATTTCAAGTGGTCAAATTCATAAGAATTGAACACCGATATTCGGAAAAAATTATCATTTTTCTAAAAAAGTCAAAAAAATGGAACAAAAATCATTAAAATCTGTCAATTCCAAGTGGAGCGAAGATTTGTGGAGGACCCGTGGATTTTATTTTATTGTATGAATACACTTGACAGACTTCAAAATGTGAGGGAGAATTTTCCGCTTATTGAAAATTGGTGTGGCTTTGAGATAGCATTTCAGAGCAGGATTAGCGGCATGGCCGGAAGAAATGAACCAGCCTGAATGCTTGATTGAAGAATCACCGTGGCAAATTAACTTAAGAGGAGGTTAAGTTAGATATGTTATCGTGGACAGGAACACTATATCAGTACTTTAAAGATGGTGGAATTTGTATGTGGCCTTTGCTGGCTTGCGCAATCGCCGGAATCGCTTACATTATTGAAAGATGGAAGGCGCTTAATAAAGCTGAGGTAAACACGGAAGAGTTCCTTACGAACTTCCGCTCCGTTCTTCTCAAGAAGAAGAGCGTAAACGAAGCCATTGCCCTATGCGAGGAGTATGGCGGACCGATCGCAAATATTATGAAAGCCGGTCTCAGCCGCCATGGCGAAGCTGAGAAAGAGGTCGAGAGAGCTATGGAAATCGCCGCTCAGCATGAAATCTTCCGCCTTGAAAAAGGCCTCTCCGTGCTGGCAACCGTTTCGAACATTGCTCCTCTCTTCGGCTTTCTCGGAACCGTTACCGGTATGATCGCTTCTTTTGCGGCACTGCAGAGATCCGGATTGAGCGACCCAGGCGCCGTTGCGAAAGGTATTTCCGAGGCGTTGATCACTACCGCTGCCGGTCTTATAATCGCATTGCCTGTTCTGACGGCATATAATTGGTTTACAGCTCGCGTATCGAAATTCGTTCTGGAAATGCAGACCGGTTCAACGATTTTATTGGAGACGTTTGCAGAAATGCAAAAAAAGAGATAAAGGCGAATATCTATGAAATTACTTAGAGCAAAGAAGATTGATGCCTATGTCCCTACAGCTTCGATGGCAGATATCGCCTTTCTTTTGATCACCTTTTTTATGGTAACTTCATCCTTTCCGATGGACCGCTCGAACGTGCTGCTGCCCCTTACTGAGATGCGTTTCCAGGTTGAAGATTCAACGGCAGCTTGGATCGTGGCATTTAAAGAAGGAGATCAGGTATTTCTTAAAGTCAGCGATGGATCACGCCTGAGTGAACCGCTCGAGAAAAATAATCCGTTTCCTGTTGATCGCCTTGAGGCCTGGATTTACGACCAGGTTAACAAGAATCCGGCCAAGCTGTTCATGCTGAAGGTGGATAAATCAGTATCGTACTATTATGTCGATAAGATTTACACCGCCATAAAGAACACGAGCGCGGTGAAGAACATCGTTTTCTTGTCTCAGGCAAAGAACAAAGAAGGGTAAGGCGGATATGAAATTTTTAAGAAATACCAAAAGAAATCCCGATGTCCCTACCGCTTCGATGGCGGACGTGGCTTTTTTGTTGATCACATTTTTCATGCTCACCACCGCAATCTCAATGACCCGCGGAATTTTTTACAAAGTGCCTGAGATACAGCAAAGTCAAACCGAACAAGATAAAAAAAATCCTGCGATTTACCTTTATGTGGATCCAACCGGTTCGTTGGTGATAGACGGCAAACCATCCCGCATTCAGGATGTGGTTCTTTATTGCAAGGAAAAGCTGAATGTCAACCAGAATAAACCTGTGATTGTGGATTGCAACGAAAACCAGAACTACCAGAAGATGATGGAATTGCTGGATCAGGTGAAACTAACGGAAGAGCAGCTTTGGGGTGATTTCAATAAGGATAAACCCGAAAGCCAGAAAAAACGGATCAAGATTACGATTCCAACAAGTGAAGAGGCCAGACTTTATCGGCCGCAGTAAAATTTAGGGAACCTTTCCTATAATTCTGAAACATATAATAAGAGGAAAGGAGGAGAGATTAGAAAATGGATGATGTACATTTAAAGCATAGCGACAGAGCATCGAGCTTGGCATTCATGACGGGTATCAGAAAAGAGAATCTTATGCTAAAGAAATCGTTAATCATTTCGATTATTTTTCATACCCTTCTTTTTTGGATCGTCTTTCCTGCGGCAGCGCAAGTTGCCGGTAATCTAAAGGATAAAGATACCGTCATAACCCAATTCATACCTCCCCCGCCGAAGAAGGATCAGCCGAAAATACGGCGCGTCATGATTCAGACGACAGCGGCGGTTATTCCGGATCCAACGCCGAACGCCCCTGAGCCTGCATCCGATTATGAGTGGGCGGATGAAAACTCCGAAGGTCCGTTGGGAGAGTCCGATTGGGTATTCGATCCGGGCGGCGATCAAGGGCCGATCAATGCCGACGGCGTCAAGGTCAAGCTGCCGGAATGCTACTATAAACCTATTCCGATCTATCCGGAATTGGCGAGAAAGGCAAGAATCAGGGGTGTGGTTGTGGTGCAAGCTGTATGGGATACCAACGGCAGAATTACGAATGCGCGGGTGGTCAATTCGCCTGGAAAGCAGTTTGGATTTGATGACGCGGCGCTGAATGCGATCAAAGAATGGAAATGCAATCCTGCAACCCTCAGCGGTAGAAAAGTCGAAGTGTACGGCAATGTTACC
>Ga0315290_10002470_pt1 | contig 13009 bp, 10 predicted proteins | sample YL17G12_0_MG_FD_203627 | JGI IMG/M metagenome (GOLD analysis project Ga0315290, IMG submission 203627) | Sediment microbial communities from Yellowstone Lake, YNP, Wyoming, USA - YL17G12_0 | ecosystem: Environmental > Aquatic > Freshwater > Lake > Sediment | place: USA: Wyoming | collected... | reverse complement strand
TACTCCAGAAGGTCGTTGCCGGACACGTCGGTCTTGTTTCCCATCGAGACGAACATCGCGACGCCCAACCCGTTCTCGACGGCGTCGGCGAGGATCGCCTCGCCGAGCGCCCCCGACTGGGAAACGAAGCCGACGTTGCCTCGCACCGGCGTCGTCGCGGCGAAGGTGGCGTTCAACTTCACGTCGGGTTCCGTGTTGACGACCCCCATGCAGTTGGGGCCGATCATGCGCATCCGGTATCCCCGCAGCGTCGCCTTGAGTTTGGCCTCTAACAACGCTCCGTCCGTCCCGATCTCCTTGAACCCCGCGGTGATGACGATGAGCCCTCGCACGCCCTTCTTGCCGCAGGCCGTGACGACGGAGAGCACCTGGTCCTTCGCGACCGTGACGATCGCCAGATCGACCGGGCCCGGGATGTCCTTGATGGTTCGAAAGCAGCGTATGGAGTGAATCGCCTCCGCCGTCGGATTCACGGGATAGACGGGGCCGTTGAATCCGTACTCGACCAGGTTCGCCAGGATCTCCCGCCCGATCGTCTGGCGCTTGCGGGACGCGCCGATGACCGCGACCGAGAGCGGCCGGAAAATGGAATCGAGGGAACGCGCGTGAGGCCGTTTTGTGATGTGTTTAGGCATGGCAGGAGAACGATAGCAAAGCGGGCCGCAATAGCCGCTTCACGTTGTCCGGAAAGCTGGAGGAATCGGGCCGGTGAAGCTGCTAATAATGGAGCCCATGAAACGAATTGCGATCTTAGGGGCGGCGGGACGGGACTTCCACGATTTCAACACGGTCTTCAGGGACGACCCATCGTCACGCGTCGTGGCGTTCACCGCGACGCAGATTCCCGGAATCGCCGGACGGCGCTACCCGGCGGCGCTGGCTGGGCCGCATTACCCCGACGGCATACCGATCGTCGCGGAAGACGACCTTTCCGTTCTGATCAAGGACGAGAAGGTGGATACCTGCGTCTTCTCATACTCCGACGTGACGCACGAGCACGTCATGCACTTGGCCTCGCAGTGCATCGCGTCGGGCGCCGACTTCCTGCTGCTTGCGGCCGACCGCACGATGCTCGAGGCCAAGGTCCCAGTCGTCGCCATTACGGCCGTGCGCACCGGCGCCGGCAAGAGCCAGACGACGCGATACATCTCGAGCATCCTCAAGAAGCTCGGGAAGAAGGTCGTGGCCATCCGCCACCCGATGCCGTACGGCGACCTCGCCGCCCAGGCGTGCCAGCGGTTCGCGGCCTACGCCGACCTCGACAGCGAAAAGTGCACGATCGAAGAGCGCGAAGAATACGAGCCCCACATCGACAACGGCTTCGTCGTCTACGCCGGGGTGGACTACGGCCGCATCCTCGCCAGAGCGCAGGAAGAGGCCGATGTCATCCTGTGGGACGGCGGCAACAACGACCTCCCGTTCTACGTTCCCGCGCTTCACATCTGCATCGCCGACCCCCACCGCGCGGGGCACGAGACCGCGTACCACCCCGGCGAGGCGAACTTCAGACGCGCCGACGTCATCGTGGTCAACAAGTGCGACACGGCCGAATGGGCGAACATCGCCTCGGTCGAGGCCGCGGCAGGCAGGATGAATCCGAAGGCCCGCGTCTTGCGCGCCGATTCCCCGGTCACCGCCGAGCGGCCGGAGCTAATCGCCGGCAAGAAGGTCTTAGCCGTCGAGGACGGCCCCACGCTCACGCACGGTGGGATGCGCTACGGCGCGGCCTGCGTGGCGGCCAAACAATGCGGCGCCGCGGAGCTCGTCGATCCCAGCCCCTACGCCGTCGGCTCCATCCGTGACACCTACGCCAAGTACCCAAACGCGGTCGGGATCCTCCCCGCCATGGGTTACGGGGATGCTCAGATCGCCGAGCTCGAAGAGACGATTCGCCGGACGCCGTGCGACGTCGTCGTGATCGGGACTCCGATCGACCTGACGCGTGTCTTGAAGATCGACAAGCCCGCGGTCCGCGTGCGCTACGAGCTTCGCGAGCAGGTGCAGGGGTTGCTCGAAGCGGAGATCGTGAAGGCGATCGGGAAACGATCTTAGGCTCGCCTGACCCCTTGCAGCAGGTAGTCGACGACGTCTGAGGCCGCGAAGCGCGCGCGCTCTCCGAGGTGCTTCCAAATCGAAAGCAGGTCGTCGCCGCTGGTCAGAAGCGGCTTCTCGTCGACGCCCTCGGGCCGGGCCTGCCCGTGGCCGATGTTGGCCAAAAGAGCGTTACAGAGACACCCGCGCCCTTCGGTCTCGGCGATCGTCCCACCCTTCGAGACGAAGTCGGCGACCGGCTCGGCGGGACATCGGTAGTCGAACTTGCCCGTGAGATTGCGGAAAGCGGTGCGGAGATAACCCAGATCGCAGACGCGCTTGCGGTCGGCGTCTTGAAATCCGCCGCCGTCCATCTTGACGAGCTTGAACGGGAACCCCGTCGGGGAGATCCGGGCATCGGTGTGCACCCGCACCTTGCCGAGTACGACCCCGGCCAGCACCTGATGCTTGATCTCGGGCGACAATCCCGACTCTTCGCAGTAGGCGAACAACGTTCCCACCTGGATCCCGGAGGCCCCGGCGTGCAGCGCGGCGCGCAAGCCGTCCGCGGAACCGGTCCCCCCCGCCATCCAGAAGGGAAGCCCCAGGTCGCGAACCCTCTGCAGGTCCGGGATGTCGCGATCGCCGTAGATTGGCTCGCCGCGATCGTTAAGCTTGAGCTCGCCGCGCGGCGGGGCATTGTGCCCTCCGGCCGGCGACCCCTCGAAGACGAAACCGTCGACCTTGCCGTTCGCCTTCTGCGCCAGCGATGCCGCCAAGGTATGGGAAGAGACGATCGGCAGGAACTTCGGGCGGTTGAGAGGTTGGTCTCGGTCGGCCCCATGCTCTTGCGGATCGAAGGTCAGATATTCGGATTCGCCTGCCGGAAGTCCGGAGACGTCGAACTTCATGGAGACGGCCTTGTGCTCGGCCAGAGCGTCGAGCACGCCGGGGATTTCCTTCGGGATGCCGGCTCCCATCAGCACGTAGTCGACGCCTGCGAGCATCGCGCCGTAGAGCGACGCCAGGTTCGGCATCTGGACCTTCGTCAGGAGATTCAGACCCACCGGCCCGTCGTGCCCTTCTTTTGCCAGGTAGATCTCGACGAAGTTGGCCAGCATCGTGATGCGCTGGCGCAGCGCGTTTTGCGACTGCCTGTACATCGGGAGGAGCCGGTACGGCTCTCCCTCTTTTCGTCCTTCCGGGCGGAAGTAGCGGCGCAGGACCTCGGCTGTGACCTCCGGCATCGGGAACTTCGCCATGGCCCTGCGGACGTGGCCTCCCTTGTCCCCGTCTTGGAGGCGCCGCACGATGATCGTGTCGAGCACCGTCCCCGAGACCACGCCGAGTTGCCCCTTCAGGGCGACCGCACGGGCCAGAACCCAATTGGAGACGCCCGCGCCCATGCCCCCCTGGATGATCAGAGGGTCGGAGCTCAGGAGGAACCCGTCGAAGGTGGTATCCACGCCCACAGCGTACAGTCAGTTAGGCTGGGACTCCACCCCGGAGGTCCGCCCGTCATGAGCCGGTGGCCCCAACCCCCTCTGGCGCTCGATGAACTCCCCCGCTTTCGGCCCTTCGGTGTCGCGGAAAAAGACGTCGAAAATCACGCTTGTCCGATCGTGTCCTACGGGAACGACCCAGTTCGTGTCCAGGATCGGCCGGTAACGGTTGAGCATGACGTTGGGGTAGACGAAGGCGTAGAGCTGTGACTCGCCAAAACCGAATCCGGCTCTCTGAGGGTCTTCCGACGGGTCGTCGACGAGACTTCCAGGTCCGGTACTTCCGAAATCCCACTCGGTGCCAGCGCACGACCGTGTCGGGCTTGATGATCATCAGGGTCTCCTTCCACCGCGGCCAGAAGCGGCGGAGGGCGCGGTTCTCGATCGGAAGGTCGGACCGCAACGCGCCGAGACGTCGAAGCCAACCCAGGATGGCGGCGATTCGGGAGACCATTGCGACGGGATGGAAGGTTGCGGGAACGGGGTCACGACGCCACCGGCCCGGATTCGCAGTACGATCCGCGGTGTGCAAACCGTTCACGTTCAAGGCGGATGGAGTTGTGGCGAGGGACAGGCAGCAGGTCGAGATCGTTGCTTCGTGCTTGTCGATCTCGAGCTCGGCAAGCTCACGCACCAGGACCTCGGGCAGATGCAGATGGACGTGAACTTTTTCGACCGCTTCCAGCGCGCGAAGCACGAGGCGAAGATCATCGGCATCGTCCTCGGCTCCGAGAAGAACGACGCGACGGCGAAAATCACGCTGCCCGCGAACAACGAGCAGATCCTCGCCGCACGCTACCCGATGTATCTGCCCACGGAGGAGGAGCTTCGAGCGGAGCGGGCGCTGCGACTTGCGGTGGACGTGAAAGGGCCCAGCGATGGCAAAGGCTGAGGGTCACACGTGGGAGTTCAAGGCGCGCTTTCGTCGTCACGCCTTCGGCTGGAAGTCGCAACCGGCGATCACGCGCATCAAGCAGGCCGTCGCTGAGATCAAGAAGGTCGCCAAGAAGGACCCCGCGCTCGCCGCCGACGGCGCCATCGCGTTTCTCGAGCGCGTGTCGCCCGCGCTGGAGCAGGTCGACAGCTCGTCGGGCTCCATCGGGACCGCGGTGAACAACGCCATCAAAGAGCTGGTGCCGATCATCGCGAGCGCGCCCGCCGACGCGAAGACGCGCGATGCTTGGCTCGAGCGGTTGTTCGAGGCACATCAAGCCGATCAGATCCCGTACATCGAGCGGCTCGCCGAAAACTGGGGCGAGCTGTGCGCGTCGAAGGAGATCGCCTCCGCGTGGGCGGATCGCCTCGTCGGCACCACGCGCATGGCGCTCAGTCCGGACAAGAACCTGCACGGGCACTTCCACGGAACGTCGGCGTGTCTCAGTGCGCTCTACCGCGCCGAGCGCTTCGACGAGCTCATCGATCTCCTGCGCGTCGACACCATCTGGCCCTACAAGCAATGGGCGGCGCGGGCGATGGCCGCGAGCGGCAGGAAGGCCGAGGCGCTGCGTTACGCGGAGTCGTGCCGAAGCCCCTGGGCGAGCGACCATGAGGTCGACTCGGTGTGCGAGGAGATCGTCCTCTCGTCGGGCATGGTCGACGAGGCCTATGCACGCTACGGCGTGCGCGCGAACCAGTGCGGCACGTACCTCGCGACGTTCCGTGCGGTCTCGAAGAAGTACCCGCACAAGGCTGCCGGCGAGATCCTCCTAGACCTCGTGAAGACCACGCCCGGCGACGAGGGCAAGTGGTTCGCGGCAGCGAAGGACTCCGGTCTCTACGACGAGGCGCTCGCGCTCGCCAGCCGCACGCCGTGTGACCCCAAGACGCTGAGGCGCGCCGCGCGCGACTACGCGGAGACGCAGCCGGCATTCGCGGTGGGTGCCGGACTGCTCGCGCTCTACTGGCTCGTCCAGGGCTACGGCTACGAGATCTCCAGCGTCGATGTGTGGGAGGCGTACCGATCCACGCTCGCAGCCGCCGAGCGACATGGCTGCGCCGCCGAGGTGAAGGAGCGCATTCGCAAGATGGTCGCCGCCGAAGGCGCGGGCGAGCGGTTTGTCACGAAGGTGCTCGGCAGGGAACTGGGCCTATGAGGGAGCGGGCCCTGGTGCACGTCGCTGGCCCCCCTGGCGCGGGCAAGACGACGTTCATCGAGCGGCTGCTCGACGCCGAAGTCGCGTTCGCCATCTGCGTTCGCGCGGAGCACGAGGTGAATCTTCGTAAGGGGCAGGAGTCAGCCCCGAAGGCCCACGCAGAGCTTCGTCGTTACCGAGGTGCAGGTGCGGGCGCGGTGGCGCTCTACCGCTTCGCCGAGCCGAGCACGGACGAGTTCTTCACGAGCGACTTCATGCAGGAGTACTCCGAGGCCGTGTTCATCGAGGGGGAATGCCCCATCGGCTACGTCGACCTGTCCGTGTTCGTTGCGCCGACCCCGCCGAAGGGACGTTCTTTGCTCCGACGCGTGGTTCGGGATCACGCCGCTGCCCATCGGGCGTCGATCGAGCAGCTCGCGCTGGCGCTCGAGCAACCGCGGGTTCTGGTCCAATTGCGCCACTCGCTGAAGGCGAAGCTGGCTGAGGCTCGTCGCGCGCCTCCTCCCGCACCGACGGAGCACTGGGCGCTCGAGGAAGGCTACGCCGGAATCGAGCGCGCCCAGCTGGTCGTCGTGAACGTGCGGTCCGACACCGATCACCGCGCCGCCGAGTCATTCGTCGTTGAGTTCGCGCGGCTCCGCAAGGACGAGGAGGTTTACCGCGACGTGGTCGGCCTTCGGGGCAACAAGCTGCCCGTCACGGCGGTCGTCGCGGACCTCGCGAACCCGAAGGACCCAGGGCTGAAGAAAGCCGTGGCGCGCGTGAAGCGGGCGACGAAGCGGAGGCAGCCGATGGATAGGTAATTCCATCTATCCATTCCGACACGACCTGTCCGTTGAGACGACCCGGAAGCGGCGTATACGTCCGGACGTTCAGCAGGAGGTGTCCCACGCTAAGACCGGTCGCATCTTCCTGTGCCTTCGACGGCGTGAACGTCGCACTGTCCAGCTTCGAGGGTCGCGTGGTTCAGTTCCTCCATTTCACTCTTTCTTTCCAACAGAGAATGAGGCACTACTGATGAAGTGGTCTATCGGTTTGATTCTGGCCCCGTGCCTGGTGTTCGGCGTGTCGGTGAGTCAGGCAGAATCCAAGATGCGGACCCACCAAGGGGCGACCGTCGGGGAGCGGGCTCCGGCGGACATTGACAGCCTGACTTGCTATGACACGACTGCCGGGATGGTCTGGATCCCGGCCGGAAATGTCCGACTGGGGTCATGGAACTGGCAGGACCCCGCCAGCCAGCCGGTGCACGACTTCTTTGTCGAGGGTTTCCACATCGATCGCTATGAAGTCACGAACGGCAAGTACCAGGCGTTCATCGATGCCGGGGGGTACACGACCGAGGCGTACTGGAACCCGGCCGGCTGGCCGTGGATGAACTATTTCGGCTTCACGCTGCCGAATTTCTGGGATCAGCCGTCGTACCATGGCGGCGGCGTCGCCGGTAACGAGCAGTTCCCGGTCAGCGGCGTCTCCTGGTTTGAGGCCGACGCTTATTGCCGCTGGGCGGGCGGGCGGCTGCCGACCGAGGCGGAGTGGGAGAAGGCCGCCAGGGGTGGCTGCGAGACCCACGGAGATCCCGACCAGTGCGACGACGCCGACACGCCGACCTACCCCTGGGGAGAGGAGTTCTACCCCTCGAATGCCAACTTTTTGTTTAGCGGCGACCCCTACGACTACGGGTACGACCCTAACAACCCCGACGTCCCCAATGGCTGGACGACCCCGGTGGGCTACTACGACGGCACCAACCACGACGGCTACCAGACGATCGACAGCCCGAGCCCCTACGGTCTCTACGACGTCATCGGGAACGTCGCGGAATGGACCAGCTCGAGGTTCGAGGCTTATCCCTACGCTCTGGACGACGGCCACTACCGGGAGCTTCCTCCGCAGGGCTACCAGGATGACGCATGGGTTACGCGCGGCGGCCACGCGTGGTGGGTCTTCGGCGATGGCCTCTACTTCGAGTGCGCCCACCGCAGCGCCTGGTACCCGGAAGAACGCTACAACGATTTTGGTTTTCGTTGCGCGATGACCGGTCCATCCTTCTGCGACGACGGCAATGTCTGCACGGACGACTTCGGCGACCGCGACTGGGGCTGCGTCCACACCGATAACACCACCCCGTGCGACGACGGCAATGCGTGCACCACCGGCGATGCCTGCGGCGGCGGCGTTTGCAACCCCGGCGGCCCCACGAACTGCGATGACGGTCAGTGCTGCACGCTCGACGCGTGCAACCCCGCCACGGGCTGCTCCTACACCGCGAACACGACCGCTCCTGTATTCGCAAGCCAGCCTTCGCTGGGCAACACGGTCCTCTGGCCTCCGAATCACGGCTACGCCGACTTCAACGTGGCCAACACAGGCGCTGCGGCGACAAGCCAGTGCGGGATCGCGGCGATCAACTTCGCAAGCTGCGACTCCAGCCAGGCCGAGAACTCGGTAGGCACCGGCGACGGCAACTCGACTCGTGACTGTGTCTGCGCGCCCGGCCTCCTGTCCGTGCGCGCGGAGCGTGACGGATCCTGCAGCCCGACCGGCCGCGTCTACGGTTCGAGGTTGGTCGCCGTCGACGTGTGCGGTAACAGCACAACCTCCAACACGTTCGATGTCGGAGTTTGGCACGATCGCAGCCAAGCGCCTTCGGGAGCGACGATCGTCCACGCCAACGGCGGCCAGAACGAAGCTCGTACCGGCGCGAACGGCACGTACGGTGCCGGTTGCGGTGCGGGCAGCGCCAACACGAACGGAACGATCCACGACCACTCCGACGCAGACCCGGAGATGGAAATCTCGCAGTACGCCGCGGTCACCGTGGACGATCTGCGTGTCGAAAAGGCGACCGGCGGAAACGTTAACCTGACCTGGTACCTGGATCATGAGGCCGGGGCCATCGTCACGAGGTTCCACGTCTATCGTCTGGACCCCGTCACCTTGTTCTGGACCAAGATCGCCGAGGTCACCAAACAGACCAAGTCGTATCTGGACCCGATCCTGAACGACGCAGTCGGCTACCAGTACAAGGTCACTGCGGTGATCAAGTAAGCGGGTTCTGAAAGCGTTGCTTCTGGTAACACACCAGACCGGGACGGTGCCTCAGGCACTGTCCCGGTTTTTTCTGGTCCGAAGTTGGCGCTTCTGCCTCACGATGGACTTCGCCTCCTTGGTGGAGTGGGCTGCGCGACGAACCCGCGCCGCCAACCGGTGGCCGAGCTCACGGATCGTCAGCGCAAAGCCGATGAGCGGGAGGAAGATCACGAAGAGGAAGCCCACCGCGGGGCCGAGCACGAGCAGCGCTACGGTCGGGAGGCGCACGTACAAGTCGGTCGTGCCACCCGGAAGCGTGTCGCCGTCCTTGCGATGAAGGGTGAGCTCCCAAGTCTTCACGTTGAAGTAGAAGCCTCCCTTTGCCGTTGTGCCCGCCTTCCAGGAGAACGATTCCCTAGTCCGTCGGGAACGACTCCCTAGCGCGCGGTTTCGTCATGATCTGCTTCTTCTCGGGCGTCACGGCCTACATTCAGCACATCGCGAGGACGTCTCCGCGCGATTCCGTGAGGAACACGCGAGCGAGCGAGACGGCGTGGACCACCGCGGATCGAACATGACGGGGCTAGCCTTTGGGAAGCGGGATACCCATCAATGGTGCCGATCTGAGCATCAGAAACCTCCGAAGCGGGGCGGAGGTGCTACGCAAAGAATCGCTTGCGCAGAGCCTGAATTGTTCGCCGACTAGGCCACCCATCCGGATGTGTTCCGGCCTGCGGCGCGGCACGCTGCGTGCGCCGCTCTCCGATGGCGTGGCGGCTCGACCGAGTGATGCCGAGGAGGCGTGGCCGGCTCTGGAAACCTCGTACAATGCAGCAGGAGGACGCATGCGACAGCTCGCTGAAGTCATTCACCACTCGTTGCGTTGGACGCAACCGCGCCTGTTCGAGCGGTCGTACGAGCTGCAGAGCGGAACCGATGTGGTGGCAACGCTGTCTTTTAGAAGCGCGTTCGGCAGCCTCGCCACCGCCCGAAGCGCCGACGGGGCGTGGACGTTCAAGCGAGTCGGATTCTGGCGGGCGATGGCGACCGTGAGAGCCGAAGGCGAGCCTGGCGATCTGGCCGTGTTCGAGCACAACACGTGGCAGAGCGGAGGCACACTCCGGCTGGCGGGCGGCCGATCGATCCTCGTGACCACGAACCTCTGGCAGTCGAAGATCGAGTTTCGCATGTCGGACGATGAAGTGCTCTTCCGTTACAAGACCGAGGGTTTCCTGCGGCAGGAGGCGGAGCTTGACGTGTCGCCGTCACTCGAGGGTTGGGCGGAAACGCCCTGGTTGCTGCCGTTCGGCTGGTATCTCGTCGTGATGATGCACCAGGACTCGAGCAGCGCCGTGATCGTCCCCTGAACGCCCTCTCGTGCTTCCGTTCCCACCGATTCTGAATCCCGTGGCGGCTCCGCGGCAGACCTCGACTCGAGCCCCGCCGCGTACCCCGCCAGAAGACCGCCAGCCGGATCGAGCCGGACGGGTCGATTCACGGCATCAACAGGCCCCGTCGAGGCTTTTCGCCGTGTTTTCGTCAAATTGGGGGGTCGCAGTAGCCTGGACGGCGCCGCGATCGCGTCTCCTGGACGATCCTACGAGGCCGTTTCCCGCGCGAAAGACCGTTGGGAGCGCTTAACACGCCGTTCCCAACTGAAAAAGCTCCGAGTTGGTGCGTTTCGTTGCGTTCTCGGGTGCCGCCGACACATCAGACACGGCCGAGCAGTCGCTCCGCCGCAAGCCACCCGGCGCCGCCCAAGATCCCGGGACCGGGATGCGTTCCCGCGCCGCCCAGATACAGACCGGAGATCGCGGTGGCGTGACGCCCCCAACCGGCGACCGGCCGCATGAACAGGATCTGATCGAGGCCGAGTTCCCCTTGAGACGCCGCGCCTTCGCGCAATCCGAAGCGCTCCTCGAGATCGCGGGGCGACCAGGCGGCGCGGTGAAGGACGCGGGAGCGGAAGCCGGGAGCGACCACCTCGATCGCCGAGGTAACGCTTTCGGCCAACGCATTCACCCGCGCCGCGTCCCACGTGGCTCCATCCTTCAGGCGGTACGGCGCGTACTGAACGCGAGCGACGGCGACGTGCCGGCCGTTGGGGGCCAAGGCGGGCCAGAGCAACGTCGGAACGGTGAGCTCCACATGCGGGCGTTCCGAGACGGCACCGTACTTGGCGGCGTCCGCGGCGCGTTCGAGCGCGACGAGATCCGGGGTGAGCGAGACGATCCCGGAGAGCACCTCCTTGGAGGACAGGCCGGGGAACTCGGGAAGCGCCTCCAACGCATAGAGCACGAACGCGGTGCAGCCGCGATGGCGGATGTTGCCGACGGCGCGCACGAATTCGGGATCGAGCCAAACAGGATCGACCCATTCCAGAAACGTGCGCGCGGGGTCGGCGGTAGACAGCACGGCGCTCGCCGCGATCTCTTCACCGCTTTCGAGCACGACCCCCCTGACCGCGTCGTCATGCACGAGGACGCGCGCCACCGGTGCCGCCATGCGCATCGTCACGCCGAAGCGCTTGGCGGCGTCGAGAGCGGCCTCGGTGAAAGCCTCGGGCCCGCTCCGCCACGGAACGCGGCCACGCACCGCGCCCGCTTCCGTGCCGACGAGGTGATGCAACAAGACGAAGCCGGTGCCGCCCGAGCGCGGTCCCTGCTGAAAGTCCTGGATACCGCCCGCGGCCACCGCGGCTTTGAGCGGGGCGCACTCGAACCAATCGTCGACCAACTCCCAGGCGGAAATCGGCAGGGTGCGCAAGAACTCGATCATGTCCTGCTTTCCGAGCGCTCGGAATTTCCGTCCCAAATTGAGCAACGGCAACAGCTCGCCAAGCGAGCGGACGTCAACATCCGGTGCCGGCGCCTGATAAAGAACCTCGAGAAACCCCGAGAGGTTGCGAAGCTGCGTGGTGAAGCTCCCCCATTTCGCGGCGTCGCTCTTCGAGTGCACACCGATCGCCGCGGCCGCCCGCGACGCGTCGCGCGAGAGCGTCAGGAAGGCGCCCGGCTCCGTCACCACGGTGAGCGGCGTATCGGTCGCGACCGGCTCGAGTCCCGTGAGCCCCAATCCGGCGGCGATTCTCGCCGGGAGCCATCCCGGATCGAGGCCTAGGGGCGCCGCGCGGAACCCTGCCGCGAACTCGACCAGGCTCCCCTGCCCGCCCGGGGCGTCCGATTTTTCGAGGAGGAGCACGCGCCGGCCGGCTTTCCCGAGGCGGCTCGCCGCGACGAGGCCGTTCGCGCCGCCGCCGATGACGATGACGTCGAACGCCCTGGCCGTCATCGCGCCGCCTTGAGGATCTCTTGCGCCGCGAGCCGGCCCGAGGCGCCCATGATCCCGCCTCCCGGATGCGTGCCCGCGCCGCACTGCCAGTAGCCCTCGATCGGCGTGCGGTACTTGGCCCATTGCGGAACCGGGCGCATGAAGAACAGCTGCTGCAGCGCCAGCTCGCCCTGGAAGATGTTCCCCTCGGAGAGCCCGGTGATCCGCTCCATGTCATCAGGGGTCAGGACCTGCCGGTGCAGGATCAGCGACGGCAGGTTGGGGGCGTAGCGGGCGAGCGTGTTCACGACGGCGTCGCCGAACGCCTCTCGTTTGGCGTCAGTCCAGCCGCCGTTGAGGTTGTACGGGGCGTACTGGACGAAGATGCTCATCACGTGCTTGCCGGGGGGCGCCATCCCGGGATCGATCATCGAAGGGATCACGACATCCATGTACGGATGTCGCGAGAACTCGCCGTACTTGGCGTCGTCGTAGGCGCGCTCGATGTACTCCATGCTGGGGCTGATCGAGATCGCCCCCCGCAGGTGAGGGCCGTTGCCCGGCAGGCAGCTCAGGTTCGGGAGACCCGACAGCGCGAGGTTGACCTTCCCCGACGAGCCGCGGAACTTGTAGCGGCGGAGCCCTTCGACGAGATCCTCGGGAAGCGCCTTGGGATCGATGAGCCGCGTGAACGTCAAGCGCGGATCGAGTCCGGAGATCACAAGGTTGGCCGGGATCTCCTCGCCAGTCGAAAGCGCCACGCCCGTGGCCCGGCCGTTCTTCACGATCACACGATCCACCGACGCGTCGGTGCGAATCGTCGCGCCCAACGCGCGCGCGCTGCTCGCGATCGACTCGCTGATCTGCCCGGTGCCGCCCTTCTGGAAGCCCCACGCCCGGAACGCGCCGTCGATTTCTCCCATGTAGTGGTGGAGCAGCACGTAGGCCGTCCCCGGAGACCGAGGGCCGAGAAAGGTCCCGATGATGCCGCTCGCGGATTTTGTCGCCTTCAGCGCGTCGAACGTGAACCACTCGTCGAGGTAGTCGGCGCTGCTCATCGTCATCAGCTTGTGCAGCGCG
>Ga0315290_10002468_pt1 | contig 13012 bp, 10 predicted proteins | sample YL17G12_0_MG_FD_203627 | JGI IMG/M metagenome (GOLD analysis project Ga0315290, IMG submission 203627) | Sediment microbial communities from Yellowstone Lake, YNP, Wyoming, USA - YL17G12_0 | ecosystem: Environmental > Aquatic > Freshwater > Lake > Sediment | place: USA: Wyoming | collected... | reverse complement strand
GCTGGGAATTGCCGGAACCGAGAGGGGTGAGTGGCGTCCAACGCTTGGGCCCAATACGGAAGACGGACAATACGCGAATCTATGGAGAGCAGAGATGGTGACTGGATGCGGCAGGTCGAAGATTCTGATCGTGGCTGTAGTGACGTGCCTCGCCTGCTTTGCCATCTCGCCGGGCTGCGCTACCCGGGAGGCGATGAACAAAGCTTATATCCTGCCGGACAGCCTGCGCCAATCAGCCGCGATGCTGTTGGCGGACCGGCCGTTCAAGACCATCTACCTGGAGATCGACTGCGTTGAAGGCGCTGAACCCTCGGACTCGGCCATCAACGCCCTGGCGGGTTTCCTGCGAGAGATCTGCGATAAGCCCGTTTCGGTTGTGACGGGCAAGCCGATTCCAAAAAAAGACGTGGCCGGGATGCCGCCACACGTCATTGCCCTCATGCACATGTCAGGCCCGGCCGCGGGCGATCCGAACACCCCTACCGCGTATGTGTATGCGCTCTTGTTCCGTGGACCAGGCCACTGGAACCGTGTGGGGCTCACCCGCTACGACTATCCATGCTCCATGTTCATCGACATGGCCGCGACGTGCTGGATGGCCCCGGCCCAGGCGCGTTTTGTCCTGAAACACGAAGCCGGTCACATGCTGAGCCTTTGCGGCAACAAGGCCCATGGAGACGGGTTGCATTGCAACGACAGTTCCTGCCTCATGTACCCTGCGATCTCCATTTCCAGGACGTTTCTGGGGCTTCAGCGCGACGAACTTTGCGAGGCCTGCCGGCGAGACCTGGAGGAGATAAGGCGGTCCGCCCAACCGACCCGACTGGCGTTCAAGGGGCCTTTCATTGTCCGCCAGGAAGATGGGTACTTCGTGGCAAGGCTTCCCGGCGCGGTTCACGTGGAGGCGGGCAAATTGGACAGTTTCGACTGGCGGCAGAGACTTGACTGGCTTCGCGGCAAAGTCCGGGAAATAGAAAAGAGCAACCCCGACGCGTACACCAGGCTCGCCAAACCCAATGCGGTCCTCAAGAGCAACATGTGGTACGCCTTTGAGACGAAGGATGCGTATCTTCAGAATCGGCCTTCGCTTCTGGCGGCCTGCAAGGACCAGGACCCTACGGTGCGTGACATCGCGCAAGATTTCAAGGCGGAATTGGACAAGCGGTTCGCCCTGCCCGCAACGACCAACCCGGCGACTACCGGCCCGGCAAGCAGGCCCCGTCACGAGCTCGAAACGTCCGCACCTTCGACACGGCCGGTGAATGAAACCGTTCGTTGATACCGACTTTGCCGCCATGTCGGCGAGGTACCACAAGGCAGTTCCTCGGCCGGTGCTGCCTTTTTTCAATCTGTGGCTTCTTCATGCAACGCCGCTGACCCGAGAGACATCTTACAAGCAGAAAGGCGTTCCGCGAGAGTCGCTACGAAAGCGTGAATGGAAACCGACGCGGCCCTGGTACAGCGCGCATTGTCCGTTGAGACGGAGGCTTACGCTGAGCTTGCCCGTCGGCACGAGCGCCGCGTCACTTCAAAGTCATCTTCCCGAGGCGGATGCTCATCTTGGGACATGCCAGCATCGGCAGGCATTGGCAGCGAAGTTCGTCCCCGGTTGCCGGATTTGCCAACACCTTGCCGGGCATTGTCGTCTAATAGGGTATACAGCAGACGGAAAAGGGAAACCTGATCAGGGCGCCCATGCGGCGACGCGATGAAGAATTCGCTCGGCGAGTATCCGACGGAGACGCAGCCGCCTGCGCGGAGTTCGTGCGGATGCACTATGAACGCGTTTACCGTTTCCTGGCCCACATGTGCCGGCATGAGCACATTGCCGAAGACCTGACGCAGGAGACCTTCGCGGCCGCGTGGGTTGCGATGGGCAAGTTCAACGGATCGTCGTCCTTGTCAACGTGGCTGCATCAAATCGCTCGCAGCAAGTTCCTGGATCATTGCAGGCGCGAGCGGCGGTCTGCCCGAGTCACCGCCAGTGAGCCGGCGGGCCACGACGACGAAAGCCGGGATCCTCTGGACAACTTGCTGGCCGATGAGCAAAGCCGGCAACGTGTTCTTCTCCGACGTGCACGCCAGCCGGACGCACAAGTGGTCGCGCGACGGAAAGGTCTCGCTCTTCCGCGAGAACACGGGCAGGGCCAACGGCCTGGCCTTCGACAAGGACGGCAACCTGCTGGCCTGCGAGGGCGCTAACGGCCGGGTTGTGTCCATCGACGCCAAGGGCAACGTCACGGTTGTGGCGGACAAGTACCAGGGCAAGCGATTCAACCAGCCCAACGACCTGTGGATCGCCCCAAGTGGCGGCGTGTACTTCAGCGACCCGGCCTACGGCCGAGTCGAGAAGACCCAAGACGGTGAGCATGTCTACTACGTGACGGCTGACCGCAAGAAGGTCATCCGCGTCATTGACGACATGGTCCGCCCCAACGGCCTGGTGGGAACGCCTGACGGCAAGACGCTCTACGTAGCCGACCACGGTGCCGGCAAGACCTACCGCTACGCCGTAAACGCAGACGGCACACTCCGGGACCAGACCTTGTACGCATCCACCAGCTCTGATGGCATGACGCTCGACGCCGCCGGCAACGTGTACCTCACTGCGGGGGCCGTTCTGGTCTTCAGCCCGGCGGGCGAGCAGATCGCACGGATCGGGGTGCCTCAGCAGCCCACTAACCTGTGCTTTGCGGGCAAGAATGGCACGACTCTCTTCATCACGGCCAGGTCGGCCATCTACGCCGTTGATACGACCGCTGCCGGTGGCGCGAAGCCATAATACCCCGATCCTCCGAACCAACGCCCGGCGAATATACCGCCGCGGCTTCCGAAGCCATGTGCGGTCTGTTGAGCCGCTGATCGAATATCATCAGACCCGACTCAGACCAAGTATTCTAGGCAATAGCCGTGCCAGTCGGCCTAAAGACAGTGGTGGTGCCTCTCCGGCCGTATGACGGATGACGATTGCGGTCAAGTCATCATCGCCGTCGTTGTTTCCTCTGTACGCATCAAGGGCCTCAAGCAGATGCTGTGCCAGAGCCTGCGGGCTTGCATCAACACACCCAGCCTCGGCCAAACGCATGAGCCCTTCCTGCCCCAGCATGACGCCGGAAGGATTCACGGCTTCTATGAATCCGTCGGTGTATACGATCACGAGGTCCCCAGGCGACAGTTTGACGGCGAACTGAACGTACTCCGTTCCCTCCAGAACGCCCAACGGCAGATTCGCCACAGGCCGTCCCAGATACCGAACCTTCTCTGCGCTGAGGCCTGGACCAAGGTCGGGTGCTCCAGGCTCCAGCCAACCCCACCGTGCTGTCCGCTGGCTGTACCAAAGCGGCGGAGGGTGCCCCGCGTTGCAGATGATCAGGTGGTCCGTCGGAGCGAAGTAGGTCATCAGGGCCACCGTAGCGAAACGATCATGGCCTTCACAATTCGCCTGCGCCGTCAGTTCCTTGTTGATCTGACTTGCAAGACGCCGCTGATCGAGCAGGTTGACATGCTTGGCCATCAAGCCCCTCAGCCAGGCAGCCATTTCAGAGGCCTCCTCTCCATGCCCCATGACATCCGCGATCGCCAGGCGAGTCACCCGACCCGAGCCGCACATTGAGAAGTAGTGAATGTCCCCACCGGCATCCGCCCGGTGCGGACGACATTCCACCCAGGCGTCCAGACCGGGAGATCGCACCGCCTGACGGACCGACCGGTTGCCACCGAGGATTTCCATACACTGCAACTGCCTGACTTCGCTTTCGACGTCCATTGTTCACCAGTCTAGCCGGGCAATCTGCCCCGGCGGGTGATTCTTTCGCTAGATTCGCCCGTATTGGCTTGCCCATGCGGCGGCACAGCAGCCAGGATTCCGCGAGCAAAGCTCGACAATTCCGCCATGCTTTGACCGATGGTGAGGTTGGGATGTCGCAAGTCGGCCAGTCGGCCGATGGCTTGGCCCCCGACAACCAGGCTGGCGTTCTGGGCGAAGAGGTCATCCGCAAACTTCACCAGCTCAGAGCGGATGGAATCGGCCGCCTGCTCAACTGAGACGGACAGCCAGACCACTCGCGGATGGAATCGGTCAACGGCCTCACGGAAGACGGACAGCGGGGTCTGGGGCCCGAGATTCGTGTCGTCCATGCCGACCTCGCGCAGAACGGTCGTCGCCATGAGTACGGGCAGCAGATAGGGGTCTCCGGCCCCCCCACCACCGACGGACACCGGGGAGTTCGGTCGAACCGGCAGCGAAAGGCGTATCCGCATGACCGCCTGCACGCAGATGTCCGTCGCGCGGTGTTCCAGGAGAATCCCGTCGCCCTGATGTTTCCACAATTCCCCGAGTCGATGCATGGCATTGCGGACAGGGCCGTCGAAGACCCATGCCAGCGGCTTGCCCGAAAGGAACGGTCCATGAACCAGTCCGAAAGCCTCGTGGGAGTTACCCTGGACCAACGCTTCGAAGACCTGCTGCTCGAGCTCCTTCTCCGACAGATGCTGCCAGGGTACGCTCCCGGTCTCCACAAATCCCAGGGCTTCCGGCCGCGAAACGGACGTATTGGTTCGCCGCACAAAGCTGATCGCCTCCTCAAGAGCGATCCGCCTGTGCCCGCCGCCGGTCCTGGTCGCGGCGATCCGTCCCTCGTCAGCCCATCTCTTGACGGAAGATTCGCTTACGTCGAGGGTTTCGGCAAGTTCCTTTGGCGTCAGGTATTGTTTCACCTTTTCTTCCGATAGTAACGTTTTGAATGTTTATAGAATCATAGCAGATTTGGCAGGCGGACGCAAACAGATAAATCTTATGATTATAAAAGCATGTAATGTGGCATATTATGAATGCTTCTCCGATTAAACCTCCCGCATAACTTGAAAAGCAGCCCTTGCCGAGCCTAGAAATACTACAGAGCTAGTGAACGATATGAACGAATCAAAGAGAAACGAAAGGATACCAGCCATGAAAACCGTAAGACTTGCAGCATCCGCTCTCGTCATCGTCGGGGCATTGAACTGGGGCCTGGTCGCCTTGGCTAACTTCGACCTGGTGGCATGGATCGCGGGATTGAGCTTCGGATCCGCCAACGCCTTCAGCCGTCTGGTCTACGGCCTGGTGGCCCTGGCGGGCATTTTCGAGGCCGTAGCCATCTTCGGGCAGTCTCGTAACCAAGCCCGGCCTGCAACTGCTTGAATTGAAACGATTGACAAACCATAGATGGACTCAAGAACAGGAGATTAAGATGAACGCCTTCGCAAGACTCGCATTCGTATCGGTAGTAGGAATCGCGACATTAGCCCTGACCGGTTGCTCAAACAACGGAACGCTGACGTGCCCCTTCCACCAGCAGCCGGCCGCAGCCGAACATCCCGGTCACATGGACATCGTGGACACCGCCGTGTCGGCGGGGTCATTCAACACCCTCGTGACGGCCGTGAAAGAGGCAGGTCTGGTGGAGACGCTCAAGGGCCCCGGGCCGTTCACCGTCTTCGCCCCGACGGATGAGGCCTTCGCGAAGTTGCCCGCGGGGACCCTCGATGGGCTTCTGAAGAACAAGGAGCAACTCAAGGCCGTCTTGCTGTACCACGTGGTTTCCGGCAAGGTAATGGCCGCGGATGTGGTCAAGATCAGCAGCGCCAAGACCGCCGGCGGCGCGGAAGTGCCGATCAAGGTGGAGGGCGGAAATGTATACGTGGGTTCAGCCAAGGTCGTCAAGACCGACATCGGCGCGACCAACGGCGTGATACACGTGATCGACACGGTGCTCATCCCGCCGGCCAGATAGCCGGCGGGGTTGTCCCCCCGAGAAATCCCATCCGCAGCCTGCGGGCGGCTGACAGCCCGTTGTGGGCGGCAGACGAGTAGCGCCGGCATCGGTTTGGGGCCGGCACCAGGCCGTTCGCCAGCCAGATGCGGGTGTACAGGGACCAATGGCCGGCGGAAGCGCAAACTGGCCGAGTCGACCGACAGCAGAATAGCCCAGCCCCCCTACTGCTACGCCGCCACTCGCTGATACCGATGGTGCAGTCCGCCGAGAATCGGCGTTGAAATCAGCTTCGTGGGGCCGGTGATCGGAGCATCGGCCTTCGGCTGCGGAATCGGCGTGTCGCCATCCAGGCCCTGATGGGGCCGGGCGACATGGTAGTACTCCTCGATGAACTCCCGCAGCAGCCGCTCCAGGTGGCCTTGGCCCAGGACAATCACATGGTCCAGAAGCTCTCGGCGAAGGGTGCCCCCGAATCTTTCGACGAACGGATTCTGCCAAGGAGACCGGTACGCAATCCGCACCTCCTCGATGCCGCACGTGCGGCTCTGGAAGAACACGCTGGAAAAACGCAGGACGTAACCGAGAAGTTCGCCGATGCATGCCAGCAAGTTCCAGAGGTTCCGCAAGAGGTCGATGATGGTATTCATGCAGCTCTGTTAGCACGAAAGGACTCCGATGGCAACCTGCCGTAAGTCCTTATGGGACCCCAAATAGCCCCTCCTGTACACCCCCACAAAACCATCATATGTACATGTTGCCATGCGTTTTACTTTGGCTGTGGCTAAATTGCGGCTGTTTCCTGCACCATGGTACAGCAGCGGTTCCTGTAGCGCGCCTTCGGCACAAATCGCTGAGAGAAGTCGCAGAGAGAAAGAAATTGACGCCCCCCCACAACGTTGGGTATACAGCGTGCGCCGTCGCCCCCTTTTGAAGGAGCAGACCGGATGAAACGTTTCGTCGGGATCGTGCTGCTGTCCGCGGGATTGGCGCTCCCGGCTGGGCAGCCGGCATTGGCCAGGGAGAATGTGGCGCTGCTCTACACAAGCGGCGTGCCCCAGGCGGAGTTCGTTGGAGCGGAAATACGTCTCGCTTTGGAAGCCAGGGGCAACGGCTGCCTCGGAGGAACCTTGGATGATCTTGCTAAGGCCTCAGGCAATGCCCGCATCGTCCTGGCCACCTCCGCCGCCGAAGCAAAGCGGCTGACCTCTGATCTGGGCATGGCGCCGCTGAAGGCGTCAGCGGCACAGTCGTACGCCCTCCGCAAGAAGGCGGATGGCAGCCGCACAACGTATGCCGTGCTGGCGACCGATCCGACAGGCGCGATGTACGGCGGCCTGGACGTGGCGGAAGCGGTCCGCCTGGGCACTCTCGCGGACCTGAAGGACAGCGACCACGCGCCCCACATCGAGCGGCGAGGCATCAAATTCAACATTCCCCTCGATGCCCGAACGCCCAGTTACTCCGACGCCGGCGACGCCGCGCAGCAGAACATCCCCGAGATGTGGAGCATGGACTTCTGGCGCGAGATGCTCGACGAGATGGCGCGGCAGCGGTTCAACGTACTGACGCTCTGGAATCTGCACCCCTTTCCCTCTATGGTGAAGGTGCCGGAGTACCCCGACGTGGCGCTAGCCGACGTCATGCGCACCACCGTCAAGTTCGACAGCACCTACTCTCTCAGCGGCACGGACATGGTCCGCCCGGCGCACCTGGCCAGTCTCGAAACGCTCAGGAAGATGACGATCGAGGAAAAGGCCGGGTTCTGGCGCGAGGTGATGCAGTACGCCCACGACCGCGGCATCGAGGTCTACCTCTTCACCTGGAACATCTTCGTGTGGGGCGCCGACGGAAAGTACGGCATCACCCCGGATCAGTCGAACCCGACCACCATCGACTACTTCCGTAAGAGCGTGCGGGAGACGCTTCTGACCTATCCCCTGCTGGCGGGGTTCGGCATCACGGCCGGCGAGAACATGCAGAACCTGAAAGGGGACCTCTCGAACGAGAGGTGGCTCTGGAAGACCTATGGCGAGGGCATCACGGACGTGAAGAAACTCCAGCCGTACCGTTCCGTGCGGCTCATCCATCGGTTCCACCAGACGGGTCAGACGTCAGTCCTGGCCGACTGGAAGGACTATCCAGGCGCGTTCGATTTCAGCTACAAGTACAGCGTTGCGCACATGTACTCTTCGCCGACACCGCCCTTCGCTGAGAAGACCCTGAAGGAGTTGCCCGCCAACCTCCGCACCTGGCTGACCGTGCGAAACGACGACATCTACAGTTTCCGCTGGGGCGACCCGGAGTATGCACGGGCCTACATCCGCGCCATGCCCGGACCCGACAAACTGGCCGGTTACTACATGGGCCCCGACGGATACATCTGGGGCCGCGAGTTCATCAGCACAGAGCCCGACTCGCCCCGTCAACTCGTGACGAAGAAACAGTGGTACAGTTTCATGCTGTGGGGGCGGCTGAGTTACGAGCCGACCCTCCCCGACACGCTCTTCGAACGCACCCTGGCAGTGCGGTTCCCCGAGGTTCCCGCGGCAAAATTGTTTGCCGCGTCCTCGGCCGCTTCGAAGATCATCCCGCAGACGACCCGCTTTTTCTGGGGCGACATCGACCTGAAGTGGTTCCCCGAGGCCTGCACGCGCCACCCGTGCCCCAAGGGCTTCTACACGGTGAAACACTTTATCGCGGGTGAGACGATGCCCGGCAGCGGCATTCTCAGCATCGGCGCCTACCGCGACCGGCTCCTCATGAAGAAACCCATGGACGGCATCACACCCCCCGAAGTCGCGATGGCGCTCAAGGGCCATGCGGCGACCACGCTGCAACTCCTCAGCCAGATGCCCGAGAAGGTGACCGACAAGGAACTGCGCCTAACGCTCGGCGACCTAAAGGCCATGGCCCACCTGGGCAACTACTATGCCGAGAAGATCCTGGGGGCCACGGACCTCGCCCTCTTCGACAAGACCGGCAAGGCCGAACTGAAGGAATCCGCCGTCAAGCACCTTCAGGAAGCCCTGGAGCACTGGAAGGCGTACGCCGCCACGGCGACCCGCCAGTACCGCCCGCAACTGCTGACACGCATCGGCTACGTTGACCTGAGTGCCCTGATTGAGAAGGCACGGCAGGACGTGGAGATGGCGAGCAACTGGAAACCTCAGAAGCCATAAGGCAATCCCGCGCCGCGGCAAACACCGCAGGCTGTAACCCGACGAAGGCATGCTCCTGACAATAGCCATAACTCCTTTATGTCGGGCCTTTAGGATCAATGAGAAACACGTCTTCAGGAGGGACAGGGGTCGAAGTAAACTCCGCCGGCCTCGAGAGCCTTACGCAATTCAGTATATGGCAACTCTCGCGTTGTGCAGGCCTTCTTTGCGCAAAGTGCCGCGGCCGTGCCCGCGGCCTGGCCCTGGCCCATGCAGCAGACGGTGTTGCGCGTGGACATGTGGGGGCGGTGGTCGGAGGTGATCATCATTCCGCAGGCCAGCAGGTTGTCCAGGCCCGCCACTCGCAGAGCCCTGTACGGGATGCCGTAAGTTCCACCGCCGCGGATCTGGATGCGGGGGGCATTGTCGTGGAAACCGTACGCCATCACGTCATCGTCGAAGTGCCGGGCCCCGACCACGTCCTCATGCGTGATGTCGTAGTCACAGACGATAGTCCGGCAACGGCGGATGTTCAGCCTTGGACTCGTGCGGGCGATGAACGCCTTTTCGCAGCCGGGGACGAATCTGCGGAACAGTTCAACAGCCTTGGCCTGGCGCTTGCGAAGCTCGAGCTCGGCCTGGGCGACCGCGTCGCGGTTGGTGGCGCTGAGGGGCATCTTGAAGTTCAGCTTGACGAACATGAAGTAGTTGTCGTGGACGGTGGTGATCACCGGCGACATTCCGATCCTGGACGCCCCTTTGCGGAACTCCTCCGGAGCACGGGCATAGGAGCCGTTGATTCGGACGATCTGCCCGTCCCGGCCGCTGCGCCGGCCTCGGGCAAGTTCGGTCACGCCCTTGTTGGATTCGAGGAACTCGTAGTACTTCTCCACGTTTACGTTGGCCAGGCCGATGCTGTTTGCCACCGCGTAGTCGTTGGGGTCGGTGTACTTCGCGCCGGCATACGCGGCCAGGTCGCCGGCGGCGGTGCAGTCGATGAACGCCCCGGCGGCGAATGCCTCTCGCCCGCCGCGGCTCTCGGCGATGGCGGCCTTGACGGCAGACTTCTCGGTGACGGCCCCGACCACGAGGGTGTTCACGCACACGGACACGCCGGCCTCGACGAGCATCTCGAACGTGATGAGCTTGTACATCTCGGTGTCGATTGCGGTGCAGATGCTGTCGTAATCGTAGCCCTTGATCATTTCGGCGTGGCCGGTCGTGGCGCCGACGGCGGCCAGCCGGTCGATGATCTCCTGGGGGATGCCCTTGACGACCTGGCGTTTGGTTACGCCGGGAAATGCCTTCCAGAGGTTGTAGAAGCTGTGCAAGGCCGTGCCGCCTTCGGTGACCGTGCCGCCGGGGTAGCCCTTGGTCTCGATAAGTGCGGTCTTGGCGCCCTGGCGTGCCGCGGCAAGGGCCGCGACAACGCCGGCCGTGCCGCCACCGGCGACGACCACGTCGAACTGCCGGACCGGCAGCTTGCGGGCCGGCTCGATGATGCAGTCCGTGCCCACTACCGGCTCAGCCTGACCTGTCTCGGCCCCTTGTGCCGCGGCCGAGCGGCTTCGGCCCGCCATTGCCGCGCTCACCGCCAGACTCAGCCCGATCACTCCCTTGTGAAAATCGCGACGTTTCATGGCTGTCTCCCGAACATAAAGGTCATAGGTCTTATGCCATAGGGACCCATGCCCAGGAGTGATCCCTATGGTGATGGATTATTGTCTTTCGCGGCGGCTGGGGCAAGGGGAAGTGGCTTCATCGTCTACAGAAGGGCAATAAGCGCAAGTCCTTTGCCTGCAAAGCGGACGGCGTTTTCGAAATATACTACCATGAAAATATTGCATTGATTGGCGTATATTCATGTTATATAATGCTGCAATGATAACTCGCCAAGCCGACATCCATCTGGTGCGCGCCGCCTTGAAGCGAAGCCGAATCGTGGCGCTGCTGGGGCCGCGTCAGTGCGGCAAGACCACGCTGGCCCGCCAGTTCGTGCCGGCGAACTCACTCAACTACTTCGACCTCGAAGACCCGCAAGGCCTGGCCCGCCTCTCAGAACCGAACCTCGCATTGCGACCGCTCAGGGGCCTGGTCGTCATCGACGAGATCCAGCGCCGCCCCGACCTCTTCCCGCTGCTGCGGGTGCTGGCCGACCGCCGGCCACTGCCAGCGCGGTTCCTGATTCTCGGCAGCGCTTCGCCGGAACTGCTCAAGCAGTCCTCGGAGACGTTAGCGGGGCGTATCGAGACTGTGCCGCTGGAGGGCTTCAGGTTGGCCGACCTTGGCGCGGCGGCGCAGGGGCGGCACTGGCTGCGAGGGGGCTTGCCGTTGTCCTACACGACCCGCACGGAAGCCGGATCGCTCGTCTGGCGCCGCCAGTTCCTTCAGACGTTTCTCGAGCGCGATGTGCCGCAACTGGGCATCACCATCCCGGCCGTGGCGCTGCGACGATTCTGGAGCATGGTCGCTCACTACCACGGCCAGACATGGAATGCCGCCGAACTGGCACGGGCCCTGGCCATCAGTGAGTCTACCGTGCGCCGCTACCTCGACCTGATGACCGGCGTGTTCATGGTCCGCCAGTTGCCGCCCTGGTTCGAGAACCTCGGCAAACGGCAGGTCAAGGCCCCGAAGGTCTACATCCGCGACAGCGGCCTGTTGCACGCGCTGCTGGGCATTGGCAGCCGGCGCGACCTGGAGCTTCACCCGAAGGTCGGCGCCTCGTGGGAGGGCTATGCCGTCGAGGAGATTCTCAAGGCGCTGCGCCCGGATGAAGCCTACTACTGGGCGACGCACCAAGGCACCGAGATCGATCTTCTGCTGTTCAAGCGCGGTCGCCGCATCGGGATCGAGTGCAAACGCATGGATGCCCCCGTGCTCACGCCTTCCATGCGCATCGCCCTGACCGACTTGAAACTCGATGAGCTCCATGTCGCGTATCCGGGCGACAAGCGATACGCGCTGGCCAAGAATGTCGAGGTTGTGCCGTTGGCGCAGTTGGTCGACGCGATGTGAGGCTCAGCCAAGTTAGGAGAGTCGGGCAGGCCTACAGGTTCTCAGCTTATGGGGTTCATGTTCCAACTGCGATCCGCCATGATCCGGCCTGCAATCTTGCGTTCATGGCCGGCCACCACTACCATCCTCTCCCATGACATTCAAACCGTGGACATTCTTAGCGGTGGCCCTGGCGGGCTGGATGAATCGCCAGCAACAGCAAGTTATCGAGTATCTCACCGTTGAGAACCGAATTCTTCGGGAAAAGCTCGGCGGCAAGCGTCTGATCCTGAACGAGTCCCAGAAGCGCCGCATGGCGATTGCCGCCATCAAGCTGGGCAAGGACCTGCTGCGCCAATTCGGCACGCTGTTTTCGCCCGACACGTTGATCCGCTGGCACCGCTGGTTCGTCACGAGGAAGTACGACAGCTCGGACCGCCGCGGCAAGCGAGGGCCTGTGCCCACCAAAGCCAACATGATCCGCAAGCTCGTACTCGAAATGGCTGCAGCCAATCCAAGCTGGGGCTACGGCCACATCCATGGCGAGCTCAAGGGCCTGGGCTACAAGGTCTCCTGGTAGACCGTCCGGCGCGTGATGCTGGACCACGGCCTCTTGCCTGATCCCGACCGTCCCTACAAGACCACGTGGAATGACTTCATTAAGTCGCACTGGGAGGTGCTCGCGGCAATGGATTTCTTAACCGTCGAGGTGATGACGCTCCGAGGGTTGGTGCGGTACCACGTTCTGTTCTTTATTGAGCTGTTCACACGTCGAGTCCAGATCGCCGGGATCGTACCGGAGCCGGATGGGCGATGGATGGCGCAGGTGGCGCGGAATCTGACGGACGCGGTGGATGGCTTCTTGAGGAACAAGCGGTATCTGATCCACGACCGTAGCCCGCTGTTCACGAGCGTTTTCGCAGAGATCCTCAAAGCTGCCGGCGTGAAGGTGGTCAAGCTACCGCCGAGAAGTCCCGATCTGAATCCGCACGCGGAGCGATTAGTGAGATCGATAAAATCCGAATGTTTGGCCAAGATGATCTTCTTCGGGGAGAGCCATCTGCGACGTGCCGTTGAGCAGTTCGTCGCCCACTACCATGGAGA
>Ga0315290_10002465_pt1 | contig 13019 bp, 8 predicted proteins | sample YL17G12_0_MG_FD_203627 | JGI IMG/M metagenome (GOLD analysis project Ga0315290, IMG submission 203627) | Sediment microbial communities from Yellowstone Lake, YNP, Wyoming, USA - YL17G12_0 | ecosystem: Environmental > Aquatic > Freshwater > Lake > Sediment | place: USA: Wyoming | collected... | reverse complement strand
CCGCGCGACCAGCAGCGGAACGAGGTTCTCGATCAGCGTCGTTTTGCCGCTTCCCGAGTAGGCTGCGAAACCGAAGACTTTCAAGAGATGCGCAATTTCTGAGGATATGCGATGGGATTGAAATGGCTAATCTGTCGTTGACACAATTAGGACCGGAGACCACCAATATGCATTGGTGGTCTCCGATCCTTATATTTCCTTTTGACGACAGCATAACTGGATTTTCCATCATCCAGCGATTGGAAAAGGATGAGAGCCACGAATCCGAACCTGACGCCAGAGGATTTCGACTGGCCGCGTTGACGGTAACCCATATTTATGGGTACCATGGTCCATTCAGTCAACCCCGCTCGGTGATCCATGAAAACCACCCTGGAAATGCCCGATGAACTGTTCCGCCGCGCCAAGGCGACGGCGGCGCGGCGGGGGCAATCATTAAAGCAATTGGTTACTGTCGCGCTCGAGCGGGAACTCGCGGGGCCTGCGTCCGGGGCCAAGACCTCCAAGCGCAAGCGGGCCGAGGTCGAGGCGTTTCTGCGCGAACTCGACAAGGTATCCAAGAAAATCAGCACCGCCTGGCCGGAAGGGGTTAGCGCCGTCGACGCGATTCGCGAGCAAAGGCGCTACTGATGGTGCTCGACGCCTCGGTGTGGGTGGCGGCCCTGATCAAGAAGGAGCAACACCACGCTGAGTCGGCCTTGTTCCTCAGCCGCCTGGTGCAGGATCGGCGCGCTGTATCCGCGCCGATTCTTGTTCTGGCGGAAGTCGCCGGCGCTATTGCCCGACAATCGCGCGATACCGCACGCGCAGAAACGGGGCTTCGGTTCATGCGTGCCCAAGGCTGGCTCAGCATCCATCCCGTTACCGAGTCACAGGGCGAAACAGCGGCGGCAATTGCGGCACGGCAATTCCTGCGCGGGGCGGATGCGGTGTATGCGGCCCTTGCGCGGCAGCTAGGTACGCCGCTCGTGACCTGGGACAACGAATTGCTCGAGCGCGCTGCTGCCGTGGTACCCACGTTGACTCCCGCCGACTGGTTGCGCCAGAACCCCGGTGACCGCCCGTGAGTGAAGCCGAGTCGAAGCGCGCGATCGAGCAGGCACTGCGCGAGGACTGGCTCGAATCGGAACTCGTGTTTCAGCTCGCCGCCGTGGACAACCCTCATATCGCCGAGGTTGCACTTATAGACACCCCCGGAGCTGTTTAAACAAGTGGGGCCACTTCTCATGACGCTGGCACTGCTTGCAGGGGTCAGGTCAACTCAAGTGTCCGTGCGATAGTGGAAGACCTTGGTCGCGCTCCGTGTGTCCATCAGGTAGTCGATGCCGCCCGTGAGGAAATACCGGTGCATCACCGCAATTCCGTTGGAACCTACCACCTCGATATCGACCTCGCGGTCGTGGAATGTCCGCGCTGGTTGCTTGTTGTCCTGAACATAGACCTCGCACTTCTCGATCTTGCAGGCTTCGAGAATGTCCTCAACCTGCGCCTTCATGTGCAGCCGGTGTTCATAGTCGTTGTCGCTAGCTTTCGCCTCACGACAATGGATCTCGACAGATTCGATCTTAGCTACGAGCTTGATAAGGTCGTCAAGGAATCGGTGCAGCTTGTTACGATGCCGCTTGTGCCCACAGAACGGGTCACTCACGCGTACCAAGGTAACGTGCGCACCTGCGACAGAGCTGAAAATGTCAATGATTGACTTCGGCTGGCCTTCGGAGAACTCGCGCAACTCCAGACGATCGCCCTCCTTCAGGTAGTCCTTCGGCAGCGTTACAGAAGTCGCGATGATCTTTGAGAGTCGATTCAGCCAGTGTTCCTCGCATACCCCGAATTCCACGGATCCGGCGAGAATCCCCGCCAGCAGCGCTTGATGCGGAAAAGCCTGCTTAAACAGTGGCGCGCCATCTACCGGCTCGGCAAAAACTCTGGGTAACACGGCCCACTGATCGCGACTGTCCTTCCCAATCTGGGCTAGCGTCAGGTTCCCGCTCATCGCGTAGGGATGGAGCTGGCGATAGGTTTCCAGGGCGATAGCGCTCTTCGGCATTTTCTCCAAGGGCTCCGTGAGAAGCACGGTCACCTTCTTTCCCGACAATACCCAACGGCTGATAAGTCCAACTGAAGATTGATCGATCGGCTCGTTCCCGATTAGTTGTCGGCCGAGCAGGTAGATAGAGGGGAGGTTCGCCAGCCGGTCCTCCAGCGCACTTAAGCTTGGATTCTTCCATGCCTGGAAGCCACCGGGCGGAATAGTCGTCGCGCCTTCTCCGAGCAAGCCCCGCAGCCATTCGAGCGTGAGCGTACGCTCAAAGGAGTCCCAGTAGGGCTGGTTCGAATAGTCAAACAGGCATTGACGACAACCGCCCGTGCATTCCGCCGGGCAGTCGAGCCGGTTCCTCAGTATCTCGATTAGCGCTCGGTGACTGGTCTGCGGCGTGCCAAGCTTGGCGCAATAACCAGCGCCCCCAGGTACGACGTCGTACAGGACTACCTCAATCAATCCAGGACTTCCTCCAAAAAGCCGGAACGTGGCACGTATTGCGCCGGCCGAAATGCCGAGCATCTCGGCTGCCGCGAATCGGCATGCTTCGGCGATGGTTCGACAGATTCTTTCGGCAAATCGTCGTGGATCCGTTTCTTCGGCGGGACACTCGGGCAGTGGGCTAAGGAAGCGATAAAGACGAACGTCGGTGTCAAACCGGTGCACCAAATCGATGCCCATCATGCTACCCAGCAACGTCTTCGGGCACGTGCTGCCTGACAACGGATCATCGTGGGGATGCTCCCGCTGTTTTTGGGTGTTCTTCTTTTTATCGTCCCCCTTGCTCTTGTTCAGCGGCTTGGGCATCGTAAAATTGCAAAGACTGCAGCGCAGGTAACCCTCACCGTACACGCCCCGGTTCGCGATGAACATGGTGCCGCGCGGAGCATCCTCGGACCCGCCACTTGCCCGCAAGAGCGCCGAGCGCAGGAACGGCATATCGGTTTCTTCAAACTGATCAGCTCGCGGAGACGCGATGAGGCGTGCCTCGTCCGCGGGTTTGACCCGCCGCCGCGAACTGCCTGGATCGCGGCCTTTCCTGCGCGCGTAAGACGTAACGAAACCCCGCGGCTCGATAAATAGTCGCTTGCGTCGTCGCTCTGTCGCCCCACAATTCGTACAGGCCGATGGAAGTTCGTCTTTGGTGTCGGCGATATCCACATGCAGACATTCGGGGCACGCCACGTACCAGCGATCGGGCATAAATTGTCGTGGGTATTGTGCGAGCCCCTCACTGGTCCAGATCCGACCGTTTGCGACGACGTCCGCGCCGGGCCCGTACTCGCTAATTCCCAAGCTCGCATCGCGACTTAGCTCGATCTCGGATCCTCCGAACATCTTTCTGTGGGTACTCTGCTCGCGAATTACCTCGAGCGTGAGCGAGTGGACCGGGAAGCTGTATGTTGGAATCAGCCCGCGGACGGAGAGCTGGTTCACTAGAAACTGGTCCATGAACTTGTTCGCCAGCCGCTGCCAGTACGCCGCCTTCTGATGATCGTTTGCCGTCGCGAACTCGCTCACCTTCTCCTGGTAGCGTTCCCAGCGGCCACTGACCTCCGAGGCGAATTCGTCGATACTTGCGAGGAAGCGGCCCCGAAGATACGGTCCAGAACAACCAATCCGCTTCAGCGCTTCGGGCAAGCGGTCCCGCAAGCTCTCCGCTTCTGCCAGTGCTCGCAGCCCGGCCTCACCCTCCAGCCAAGCCTGCACCCGCTCGCGGAACGCCTTCATATTTTTGGAGTCGAAGTCGCGGCCAAACAAGTGCTGAAGAGACGGCGCATTGACTGACGGGTCGGCCACCACCGACCGGAGCAGATACGACAGCAAGATCGACTCCTGGTGGCGCCAGAACAATTCCTCGTTGTCGAGTTGGACGAAGGGCGTTCCAGGCAACGACTTGAGGTAACGTGGGAAGTCCCGATAGACCGCTTGGTCATATTGGCTGTTCTTCGCAACCGTTACGCAGAACGGAGCTGCCTGGGCTCGGCGGCCTGCGCGACCGGTTCGCTGCTGGTAGTTCGCGATGCCCGGAGGTACATTGAGGTTGACCACAGCCTCCAAGTCGCCAAGGTCCACCCCCATTTCCATGGTAGTGGTGCAGCTGAGCACGTTTGTCTGTCGGTCTGAGAAACTCAGCTCAATCCGCTCGCGCAGCTCTGTAGATAGGGACGCCGTGTGTTCCCGTGCGCGGACGGTGAGGTGATCTGGTTCTGCATAAGAAACTAGATAGTGATTCTTCGAAGCGAAGTCGTTCCACTGTTCCTCATCGAACTGGTCCACGCTTCCACGACAGCCAAATCCGACGCACTTGTTCAAAACCGAGTACTGCTGCAAAAGCCCGCAACTTCTGCAAACATACTTCACTGCGTTGGCGGCCGAAACAAACCGAATAGCCTCGCCATCGAGACCAAACCCAGGTTGGATAGCCCTGAGAAGCGCCACGGGCTCTCTCTTGAGGAGGTCCCATAGCTGCCGCAGCAAATCCATCGCATCCTCTTTGGACATCTCAAGCTGTTTTGAGAGGTAATGCGTCCGTCGATTGGTACGTTTGCCCTGCTGTGGCGGCAACCATCTATTGGAAATTGCCGGATCCGCGGCCTGGAGTTCGAAAGACCGGTGCCCTGCGTATGTGCTTCCCCAAACAAACGCGGAGCGCAGATCGATTCCGTAGAAACGAGCGAGCGCTTTCTCCCGCCGCACGGTCTCCAGGAGCATGTGTAACAAGGCATCGATGGTTTGTGGGTCGCAGGCCAGGCGTTCGGGCAGGAGCGGCTTAACCTTCTGCGCGAGTTGCTGGAGCTTGGCGAGGTCGTAGGTCACTCGGACAAGGCCGAGCGCCTCAAGCGAGTTGCGCCGACCGGATGGCGTACAGAACTCCGCGCCAATAGCTCCGAGGATGAGTTCCACAACCTCGACCTCATCCGTGCGGATCTCGCCATCAGGGTCGAGCATGATGGGCTGCCGCCCTTCCTGAGCCCACAGCTTGAAGATCTGCCGGGCAAGGTGTCGGCCATCAATGGGCTGAGATCGATCGCGCAGAACCTGGAAGATTGCACTTCGCAGTGCCAAGTCACCCGCCGTGCGCTCGAAGTATGGCGCGAAGAAGGCCGCGTCTTGCCGGTTATCGGAGAAGGTCAATAGCGACCGTCCAAGGGAAGGTCGCGGTTGGGTGTAGTCAACTTCAAGTGGCGGCAATGCTTCCAAGACGCGTTGCGTGATTACGCTGGCAAGCGCTTCGTTGCCAGGGTGCATGCGGGTTAGAATCTCGGCGTCAGCGCCGGATGCTTGGGCACCGCACGCAGGGCACTTCTTGACGTACCACGCCTTTTCCTCTTCCTCGTGTACCGTGTGGACAACAAAGAGGACAACTGCATCCTTGTCGCTCGAACCGAGCGACCCGGTCTTCGGGTCGAGCACCAACTTTGGATATTGGGCAGCGCTATCGTCCTCGTGTATGTCTGCCTCGTCGTCGACCAACTCTTCCGGCGGCCTGCCGAGCCAGAACACCTTGCGTTCACTCCGCACACCCTCTTGATCCGGGCGGACATTGCGCAACACGCCATGCTCCTCGAACGCCTCGAGGTATGGCTGGCCGCACCGGCGACAGACCAACATCGGGTAGTAGATGCCTCGGTCGTCTCGATGCTGACGAGCTACTTTGATTTCCGCCCAACCTTCTAGGTCGGCGGCTGGGCGAACAGCTATGCCCTCGATTCCATTGGCGGCGATGTGGTATCGGCCAGGTAACAGCGGGAAACTTCCTTCGTCTGTCCGAGCGACCATTCCCATGCGGATCACGGCTGCAAGCGCGCGGTAGCGCTCCTCCTTTGTGGCCTCGTCTGCCCCGGAGTTGAACACCAGATGCGACAGTTCAGCGAAGGGCTGCACGCCAATTGGGTCAAGAAGCTCGCCGACGCGGCGTATCTCGCGGTTTGCTGCCATCACACGTTCGAGATAAGCCCCAAAGCTCTCGCCGTTGGTCGGCGGCGATCCCGGCACATCAATGTTCAACGCCTGCAACCGCACGAGCCAAGCAGCCGCCGTTTGTTCCTCCGCTGTCTGTCGGAAATAGTCATCGAGTGCATGCCCCACCGAGACCCAGTCTCTGACATGCCAGGAAAACGAATGGTCTGCCGCCTGCCGCAGGCGTTCGTGAGCAATGCGCTTGCCCCGGACCACCGCGTGAACGGTTTCCCCGAAAAGCTGCTCGCCAAATTCGATCAGGCGCTCGTCGGCCCCTGGGCCTTCAGACAGACTCGCGCTCGTACCGAAGACCTGAAGGCGATCCGAGATTCCAAGACGGTTTTTCAGCTTACGCAACAAGAACGCTACTTCTGTCGCCTGCGCACCCGCATAAGTGTGGATTTCGTCCAACACCACTATGCGCAGGGCATGCCGCGAGAAGAGCGGTTCATTGCGCGGCAAAAGGAGCAGATGCTCCAACATCGCGTAGTTCGTTATCAGGAGCTTGGGCGGCGACGCGAGCATCTCTTCCCGGGTGAGCAACCAGTTGCGTGGGATGTGCTCCGGATTGTCGAGAGCAGCCATCAACTTCCGGTTGTTCAGGAGTTTTTCTTCCTCCTCCTCGCGAGGAGTATTCGCCTTGATCTGTCCTGTGTATCGACCGAACGTGATGCCATGCTCGGACAAATAGCGCCCGAACAGCGGCGCGATCCTGTAGTAGAGTTGATCGTTCGCCAATGCGTTCATCGGATAAATCAATACTGCACGCACGCCTGGCTTGTCGGGCTCGGCATCCGACAGTAGAGCGTGCGCAATCGGATACAGGAAGGTTTCAGTCTTGCCGCTGCCCGTACCGGTGGCGACGAGCAGACTCTTTCCGTCGCGCACCGCTAATCGAATTGCCGTTTCCTGATGGAGATGCAACGGTCGGTGGGCGTGGGGCAGCACGGCGAGCGCATCGTGCAGAAAACCACCATTCGAACTCAGGAGGTTCGCGAGCGACATGCCTTTTTCGAAGTCTGGGAGCGCCTCCACGAAGGGGCCTTGCACCAAATCTTGTTCGGCCAACAAACGCCGAAACTCAGCACTCAGCTTCGGATAACGGCGACTGATGGGTAGTGTGGTACCGATATATCGGCGCAACGTGTCACGCACTCCGTCTACCAGCTCTATCGGATTGGTTTCTTTCATGTTCTCGCCGGTGATCTCAATTCATGCCGTATGTGGCACACGCCCGAGGCGAGGCTGCCCGTCAAGATCGGCCCGCAAGACCATTTCCCATAGGAGCAGGTAGAAACTCAATAGACCTTCCCCAACATAGAGGAGAAACCCGAGGGGACCGGGCGTCTCAACGCCGTCCGGCGTAGCGTGCCTGAGAAATCGGGTCAATGTTCCCTTGTTGCGAGCTTCCAAACGGCAAGACCACGTGAAAGCAGAAACGAAGTGTTCAAACTCTCTCAAAATCTCAAGCTTCTGGCAGATATGGTCAGGCGTTGATTCCTCTAAGAGTGTTGGCCAAGGGTTTACCACGGGATCAAGTGGGTGGTCCGCTAGCTCCAGCCGGGGGAATAGCCGCGCGGTTTGGCGCGCCATGCCAATTGCCTGGCCTCGACGAATCTCGTTGCCCCCCAGAGAGCGAGCATACCGGTCTTCGAACTGAGCCTTGGCGTAGCGATAGTGGATCGGGCCGAGAAGATGTTCGTCACCCGGGACAAAAAACTCGTCCGAGAGCACATAGGTCGCTTTCCTATCATCGAGCTGCGCCATTGCTTCCGCAAAGCGCAAAGTGTCGAAATTCCGCGGGCTTTCTCCCCGCTGCATGCCCGGGAGATTCGAGAATCCGCTGGCCGCTGCCACATGAAGCGCATGTCCGAAGGCGGTGGACAAAGCGGTCGGCAGAGACGCGATCACGCGCAGGACTCGCGTGACCAGATACTCTCGGGCAGTGAGCCCACCGTATTCGTTGGCTTCCAAGACCAGGAGATTCGGTTTTCGGGATAGCACACAGACTTGGGGTATCCAACTCGGAGACGAGGTTTCCAGCGGGGGCTGGACGGCAAGCTCCACGAGCGTGTCCAACGAACCGGGGAGACCATTGGCACAGCGGTCCACCAAGATACGCCAGCCGTGTTCGAGCCAATGGAGCTCGTTCCAGCACGGTTGCGCGTAACAGTACTGAAGCGCGTCGTGAAACCGTCGCAAGACTTGCGTGTCGGGACCCTCGGCCAAGTTTGCGAGCAAGTCGCCAATCCGATCTGCTGTAAGTACTTTCCCCATACCAGCCAAGAGGAGCCCGGCAGCATAGTGATCGCCGCGCGAATTCGACAGGCGTCCCCACGAGTTCTTGTGCAACACCTCCAGACGAAGCAGCCATGCCCCCGCCGAGAAGCAGTTAAGATCGACAAAGACGCTAGTCGAGAAACCGTCAGGGCGCGACGTAATGAGGCATTGCGCTGGGCCCGAACGTCCTTGATTCCCTAGAGTTGCCCCCGAGTCGGCGAGCAGTGTCTTTTCCGTCCCGGACAATAGCTCGTTGGCATGAATTTTTACCGCATCGATCCGGTTGGCCGTGGCGAATCGGATCATGCCGCGGCCTGGTTCCAAGCGCACGGCGAATTCAAGCACTTCATGCGGCCTGACGAGCCGCGCCAATATCACCTCGGCGCCGGAGTCGTCCAGACGGTAGACGAGGCTAGTGTCGTTCGCCGTGACCGAATCAGAAAGCGTGCCCAGTGGCAGTATCACGCTACCTCGAGCAGAAAAATTCACCTTGCGCGCGAAGTTGCCCACGCGAAGGGTCGCGGGCCGATCGGCACTGATGACGAGTTGCTGGGAAGATGTCGCCGAGGCCAGCAGGGTGCCGCCAAGTGCGAGAGGCTTACGGATAGCCAGTCCCTGTTCGTCGTATTCGAGCAGATCGACGAAGACCCCCGGTACCGCCCAGGACATTCCCATGTCGCGCCGGCTGTCGAGGGCGAACACCAGTCGCATCGAACGATGGTCGCCGCTACGGCACGAAACTTCGTTGGCTGTTACCCGGACGTTGTCGCAGCCGGGTTCGAACAGGTTGGCAGGCCGCTCGGAACATATGAAGCACGGTCCAGATCGAAATTGCTTGAGGCCGATCCAGCATAGCGTCGCGCTGCGCGCGAGCGTTCGGGCTTCGCCTCTACGCTTGAGTTGGGCCAGGACCCGCCAGACCCCGGGGCGCCAGCCCGCTTTTGAAACGACAGAGCCAACATCTACTTCGGCCGCGCCCCGATCATTGAGAACAAGCGCGATGGTTTGCGCCGCCCCTGCGTCCGACGCGGACAGTTCCAGGTCGAAGGGAGTACCGGCGCCACGTTGCTCCGAGGGCACCTCGACCCGTAGTGACAATTTCGCGTCCGGAAATACTGCATGCCCCTCCCGGGATATGATCCCTTCTCCCTGCCACTGGATTGACGCTTCTTCAGTGGCAGCGATCACCAGCGAAGCCGGTCCGCGGCAGATCTTTAACTGCTCGCCCGGACTCAACCGGATATGGCTGACGAACACAGCCGGATCTTCACACAATTGCACGGCCTCGCTGCCAGAACCATTCGTGTCGAAACGGCTCAGCAAGTAATACGCGCCGGGACTCACGCTCACCGGCGCCTCGCTCAGGGCTCCTCGCCCCCGTAACAAACCGGTTTCGGAGGAAAAGACCAGCACCCGGTTATTGCGCTCGTCCTCCCAAAGCGGCACTGCCAGTACCTGATGATCGGTTTCGTCCTCGACCGCCACCCTGAGCGGGAGATAGGTGTCGAACGGAACGAACTGCTCGACGCCTGAAGTTCGGTATCGGCGTCGCTGACTGTCAACGGCCACCGTCCATTCGCACGATCTACCTCCTGGAAGCGATACACCCAGCGCTTCGTTTTGCATGACCAACCGGGGGATTGTCGCACGGCCTAACTTGCGCGCGGCGGTTCCGTCCGCAGCAACCACTCTGGCAAACGCGTTGCCAAGTGGGGAATCCGGATCGGCGCCTCGCCGCCCATCGCCTGCAACCCGCAGGAAAAGCTGGGTGTAGAAACCACGTCTATCCCGCTCCACCGCTGCTCTCGCGGTACGACTGAAAGGGGAAGTAAGCGTACAGCACAGAGCTTCCTGCCAAGAGATGATTCCTTGGGGATCATCCTCGTCGGGCAACCCGTGCCGACGCGCGAACCGCATACACCGCTCCGCCAGATCGTCGGCAAACGCCACCGAAAGTCCCACCTGCCGGAGGAATTCATCTACCCGATAGTGAGCGCCGTGATACCGCGTGGAGACTTCCAGACCCAAGGCGACGCACGCCCGGCGAAAAGCCATCCAAAGTTGCTGCTGCTCCGCGTCACCAAATGCGTCGCGAAGACGCAACGCCTTCTGGATCTCCGGCCAGAGCTGGAAGTAATCGGCAGTACCAAACGTCTGCAATAGAATCTGGCAGAGATAGATGGAGAACAGCGCCGGATAGAGTTCCAGGTGCCGAATAAAACCGCCAACCGAAGGGTTCGCGCTGATCGTTGTGAATACCGCAGCGCGCATGTCCTTGTTGAGTTTTTCTCCGAACAAACCGAGAAACGGCCAGTCCAGTTCGGCGAGTTGCTTTCGCAGATATTTTTCAGACTGGTCAAGCACGAGCCGTCGTTGCAGCTCGTGGGGGGAGAGCGTCGCCATACTTCCGTGGTTTTCGGGCTTAGTCTGATTGGTTCTGGTGCAACAACTTTACGCCCCTACGACGGCTAGTGCTTGAAGGGGTCCTTGGAAAACAACCGATGGTGTACCCGATTCGATCACGCCGAGCTGCTGCCCGAGTTGCGCACGTGCGGATGCCTGTTCATCACCTCCGCGGTGGAAGCGGTGGACGACGACATCCTGCGCCTTCTCGACAAGAATCACACCGGCCGCGACTTTGACCGGGCAGTGGCGCTCACCCGCGAAGCCGGCATTGCGCTCGCCCCGACCTTTGTCGCCTTCACCCCCTGGACGACATTGGAAGGCTACATCGCCCTGCTGGAGCGGCGCGTGGAAATGCAACTCGTGGAGAGCGTGCCCCCGGTGGAGCTCACCATCCGGCTGCTCGTTCCTGAGGGGTCCTATCTTCTGCGGCTGCCCGGCTTCAAGGAGAAACTGATGCCCTTCGATCCCAAGCTCCTGGGCTATCCGTGGCGCCATTCCGATCCCCGGGTGGACCGTCTGCAGCAGGACCTGCAGGCCCGGGTGGCCCGATGTGAAGAAGAGAGTCTTCCGCGCCGCGATGTGTTCGGCGCCATTTGGCGCATGGCCCACGAGTCTGCGGCGCGCCCCGCGCCCAACCTCGGGGCGAACCTGGGATCTCCGATCCCGCGACTGTCGGAACCGTGGAACTGCTGCGCCGAGCCCACCGAAGAGCAGCTCCAGTCCTTCTGAACCAGCCGGTCCATGAAGCGCGTCCTGCTGCTCCCGCCCACCACCGGCTACCGCAACCCGGATTTTCTTGCCGCCGCGAACAAGCTGGGCGTGGAAATCGTGGCGGTAGCCGATTACTGCCACCAACTGGCACCGTCCTGGGGCCTCGCGCCCATCATGGCGCTGCATTTCGACCTGACCCTGCCTCGATTCGACGTACTCCAATTTTCTCTGCTACCAGATGCGCTTTACACCGTACTTGCGGAAAACCGGGTCTGCCGTGACGACTGGCAGTTTCTCCTCAAGGGCCTGCGCAATCAGCAGGCGGTCAAAGGGGTCGCCGTGATGCGCACCGAGCGTTTCAACGCGCCCCACATGCGCCATCCGGATATCCAGTATCAGGAAACTGTTGGCCGCGACATGTTCGACAACGTAGCGCTGCACGGGGAGGGCAAGTTTCAGCTTGCCCAGGCCGGCCTTGATCGCCAACTCCCATACACTGACGAGGCTTAGCAGACACTCGTTTTCCCGATCGGCAAGCACTGCACGGGCTTTTTCCGGCAGAGCCCGATCCCCTTCCACCCACCACAGAAAGACGTGCGTGTCGACAATGACGCGCATCAGACGTAATCCTTGAAACCTTCCGGAGTGGCGTCGAAGTCCGGCGCGACGTAGAGAATCTGCCCTTTGCCGGAGCCCGGCTTGCGCGGCTGCTTCGGCTTGTCCAGAGGCACCAGCTTGAGCACCGGCTTGTTGCCCTTGGCGATGATGACTTCCTCTCCCAGCATGGCTTTTTGCACCAGCTTGGAGAAATGGGTTTTGGCCTCGGCAATATTGAACTTGGACATGGCGCGACTCCTTATGCGATCATGTTGGTCAGTTTATATGACCAACCTGTGTCGTGCAAGGTCACCCTTCCATGGCTGGCCCGATTATTGATCTTTTCGTAATTCACGACGCATTCTTCCCTCACCCTCGTTCCCTCTCCCGGAGGGAGAGGGAAGCAAAAGCCCTTCTCCCTCCGGGAGAAGGGTGGGGATGAGGGAAGCGATTTTGAATTGAAGTTCTGTCATGTATTTTGGAAGGCTCAATAATCGCGCTTTCGCGCCAAGTTTCAGGCGGCGCCGGTCGGCGTCGAGAGCGGCAACCTCGATCTTGGTGCCACCGAGGTCGACGCCTATGCGTAACAAATTGCGCTCTTCGCGTTCGTTAGCGCAGCGAACGCTGCAGATCCCTATGCTGCAACTCGAAGCGGCTCAATGTCCTCGTACCGCTTCGGTTGGCGCTCAAGCTCCCAGAGGTCAAGCGCCTCCTGCATCCGCAGCCAACTCTCAAGGGTTGTATTGATCAGTCGACCGACACGGATGGCCATATACGGCGAGAGGGCGCGCCTCTCGAGCAGCAATGGCCAAGTTACCTTCAGCAGTCTTCGGCGTCCCGCATGTCTTGTTCCAACAACGCTCCGCGTCCTTGATCTGTAATTGCAAGACCGCCGAGACCATATCCAACCGCTCTACCTCGCGATCATCCAGCGATGCAATCCTGTCGCCGTTGCAGCGCCGACGAATTGCGCGGCAATGAATGCCGGCGCATCTGCAGGTCGAATGCCGGCGAACGT
>Ga0315290_10002464_pt1 | contig 13020 bp, 11 predicted proteins | sample YL17G12_0_MG_FD_203627 | JGI IMG/M metagenome (GOLD analysis project Ga0315290, IMG submission 203627) | Sediment microbial communities from Yellowstone Lake, YNP, Wyoming, USA - YL17G12_0 | ecosystem: Environmental > Aquatic > Freshwater > Lake > Sediment | place: USA: Wyoming | collected... | reverse complement strand
TGGCGCGGCCCCGAATATACTGTTGCCAATTAATAACCCGACTTCAGCGATCATTGGTCAGCAATCAGCATTAGAGGCTTATGACAATAACAAATAAATATCTATTTACGCGGAGAAAGGCTTTCCGAGGTGATGACCTCAAGGGCCGCTTCTTGCGTAGTTCACTGACCATGAGTTTTGGAGTGGTGCTTTCCAAGGTTTGTGGTTTCGGCAGCAAGGTCATTTTGACCAGGTTGTTGCTTCCTCAGGAAATCGGGCTGGTAGTGATGATCGTGGTTCTTACGGGGCTTTTCGAAGTTTTGGCTGAGGTCGGGGTCAAGCAGTCTGTGATTCGGAATCCCAGGGGTGCGGAGCCGGCGTATCTGAATACCGCATGGTGGTTTCATGCGATAAGGAGTGTGGGGCTTTTTTTGCTGGCGTATATTACGGCGCCGTGGTTATGCAGTTTTTATTTTAAGGATAAAGCAGATGTAATTGAGAGCCATACGATGTATGAATTGATAATGATGTCCCGGGTTGCCTTTTTGACAATATTTTTTAACGGGTTGGTGAGTCCCCGGGCGCATGTTCTCGAGAAGTATTTCAAGTTCGGAAAAGTTGTAATTATCAATCAGGCGAGTTTTATGGCCGGCGTAATAATTACGATCATACTGGCATTCATTTACAGAAGTGTATGGGCGATGGTTCTGGGGCTCGTAATTGCCGCTCTGGCCAAGTGTGTTTTCTCATATATTCTATGTCCTTTTCTTCCTCGGTTGGTTTATGATGGAGAGAGTTTTAAGGAGATATTGGGTTTTGCAAAAGGGATTTTCGGTTTACCCATTTTGACACATGCTATTTACAACATGGATGTTTTTGTCATTGGCAAGGTGTTTCCAGCTTCTATAGTCGGGATGTATGGGATGGCATTGATCCTGGCGAAGACCCCATGGGATCTTTTCGGCAAGGTTTTTCTTCCATTGCTGCTGCCTGTTTTTTCCGAGCTTCAGGAAGACGCACAAAGACTTCGAAAGGTGGTTTTGAAGGCGGTATGGACGTCGATCGGAGCCAGTTTACCCATTTGCATAGCTGTAATATTTTTCAGAAAGCAGATTCTTACGCTGACGTTCGGCTCAGCATACACGGCCGTCGGGACTGCGTTCGGACTTTTATGTATTTATGTTGTTTGTCTGATAATTAGTACGATATTGGCATCGGTTTTATTTGGTATCGGCCAGCCGGGCAAACACAGGCTCGGGATGATTATATGGGCGGTGATCGGTACAGCGTTGATATATCCGTTTATTTCACTATTCGGGTTCGCAGGTGCGCCAATTTCACTGATAGTGGCGGCGATCTGCAGTCTGTTGGTCGAATGGAGGATTATCAACGGCTGTCTTTCTACAGGTCAGTCTAAGTATGAAGAGAAGAACGAGTTTGGCGGCGTTTGTGCTGAGAAGGCATAGAGGAATTGAGAATGGCAAGAGATTCGGTGATTCATCCGCAGACGGGACCATCGAAAAGTACAGACTATTTTAGTTTTATTAGATATGATGTTATTCGGCATGTATGTGGTCCAGATATACATACAATATTATCAGTTGGATGTGCAAAAGGCTATACCGAAAAAGTATTGATAAACCAATATGGAAAAACTGTATATGGCATAGAACTAAATCAGAATGCCAGAAAAACTGCCGAGGAAAATGGTGTTCATATTATTGGTGATGACGCCAACAAGATTGATCCGTCTAAGATCGACTTAGTGTTCGATTGCATCATATTTGCAGACATACTTGAACATCTTTACAATCCCGTTGACATCTTGAAACACTGTACGACTCTCCTGCGAGAAGGGGGTATTGTCTGCATCAGTGTACCGAATTTCCGGCACTATTCGGTTTTATACAGTCTATTCATTAGAGGTCTAATACACTACCGAGATAGTGGTATCCTCGACAAAACTCACATACAAATCACAACACGAAAAATGGCCATTGAGTGGCTGAGAACATGCGGCCTGAAGTTGATAGCGGTAGAACATATATTTTGGCAAAGAAGGTTCAGACTTCTTTCCATGGTTTTATGCAATATGATCAATGATTTTATCGCCCATCAGGTAATCGTAACAGGGAAAAAGTAATTGGCATTCGTCGCAGGGAAAGAGTATTAAGATTGTTTTATATTAATATTAATACTACATCGCGATTTTATGCAATTAACTGCGTTTTTGATACTGATAATGCGGTTTAAAATGTCAAATACCAGCTAAGTCGCGCTGTAGTATTAAGGGTATGAGCGTATGATCAGGATACCAGGGATTAATCGGTTGTATACATGTCTATTACGGTTATTTATGAGATTTGATTTCATAGGGAAGAATGTTTTTATTCATCCAGCGTGCGATATCCGAAATCGGGCGGCACCTTATATTCATCTTGGCAACGGCGTTAAGTTGTCAAAAGATGTATGGCTCAACATACCTTACGAAGCCGCACCCCCTGTCAAGAGTCGGCCTATAATTAATATCGGGGATAACACGGTCATTGGTCGGCGATGCACGATTTCGGGTATTAATAGGATAGAGATTGGTCCTAATAATATGTTTGCCCCTGGTGTTTTTGTGACGGATCACAACCATGAATTCTCAGATTCGGATATTCCAATATGTAATCAGGGCACAACTACTGGTGGAACAATTATTATTGAAGAAGGATGCTGGTTTGGACATGGCAGCGCCATTATAGCAGGTGATGGGCAGGAACTTAGGATTGGGCGAAATTCTGTAATTGGTGCCAATGCTGTAGTAACGAAAAGTTGTCCTCCGTTTGCTGTTTTAGTGGGAAATCTAAGCCGAAATATCGGGCTAGTGTCTAGAAGCAGTAGAAAGGGAAGCGTGCCATCCGCGGATTGAGGTGTTTTATATAGATGAAGAAATCCCGGATTGTTTTCTGAAGTACAACAAAACATAAAGTAAATAATATATATTGTTGGACGTTCTTCCGCTGATACAACTGTTCACCCCATCGGATTGCTGGTTGTTGTCGTTTTGGGGCTCTGCATCTTTTTGCTTCCCAGGCGATGGTCGGTTTTGCCTCATTGGAACTTGTTAGTTCAGATGTGTTGCCTAAGTCACAAATATCAGTTCTAAAAAGGCGCCGGCAATTATGGGGGCGGATATTGATTATGAAGCTTTTTTGTATTCCCGTTCCGGATTATAAAGGATTTGACCATTATCAGTATCAAAAACGCAGTTAATTGCATAAAATCGCGCTGTAGTACTACAATTAAACGAATAATAATGAGGGGGTGGCGTAAGCCACTCAATATTAAGTAGATGACCCTGATAATCGCATCAATATGTTCTTTACTATGTGTGATATTAAATCCGTTTCATGCATTGATAGTATATTATACCTCTCTTATATGGTATCCGTCGAGCAATACAGTACAACTTGCTACACTTGATTTTTCAGTTTCGAGGATTGTGTGCTGTGTTTTATTTATCCGAGTGTTAATGAACAAAAAACTTATGCGGGGATTTAATATTATTGCTCTGGATAAGTGCATGATAGCTTATTTTGCCTGTCAGATAATATCAGGTATATTTACTACTGATTTTACAACTCTGGTTATAAACCGGTCCGGTTTTTTCTTCGATGTTTTTATACCCTTTATACTTATTCGAGTATTGATAACGGACCGATATGCTTTAGAAAAATTTATAAAAGTGGTAATATTTGTAACAGCTCCTTTAGCGGTTTTCGGCCTGGTCGAGGCGATTACGGGTAATAATTACCTTCTTTTTGGAAGAGATGTTGCCAGTATAGATCCTCGTTGGGGTCTTAAGAGGGCCATGGCCAGTTTTGGTCATCCCATATATTTTGGAGTTTTTTTGTCAATGGTATTTGGGCTGGGGCTATCCATTTTACCCAGATTCCCAAAAGTTACCGGCAGTCTTTGTATAATAATATTATCCGGTGTTTTTGCCAGTATGTCCAGTGGGGGATGGTTATGTGCCATTACCATGATAGGTATTGTGTGTCTTTATAAGTTACGACATAACTGGAAGCAAATGTTTATGGGTGTGCTGATTATGTGTTTGGTAGTGGAGATGCTTAGTAACAGGCATTTTTATGATATAATAGATAGATTTGCCCTCAATCCACAGACAGCCTGGTATCGAACCCGGCTTATTGAGGTGGCTTTGTTTGAAGGTGGCATGTCTGGACACTGGTTATTTGGATATGGGTATGGCAATGATCCAATGTGGGGTAGTAAAATTGATGGCCGGGATGATACCGACATGGTCAATCATTATTTACTGATTTTGTCACAATTTGGACTTTTGGGATTTATTCCTTTCGTGGGGTTGATCTGGTATTCTTTGAATAATATTTATAATAATATGTCTTCTCTATCAAACAAAGTTGTTATTTGGCAACGATGGTGTTTAGGGGCTACCCTGCTCGGTTTATTTTTTACGATAAATTCAGTTTCATTATTTGGTCAGGCATGCAATTTTATGTTTATATTATTTGCTTTAAGCAGCAGTTGCCTATCAGCCAATCGCAAGAGATTAATCGGAGTGCAATACTGAATATATGGATGTAGCAATAATTATTGTTAACTGGAACACGCGAGATATTTTGCGAAATTGTCTGGAATCGATCTATGCGCAAACTCAGAATATCAGTTTTAAGGTGATCGTAGTGGATAATGCCTCTTCTGATGGATCAGCCAAGATGGTTCAGTCTGTGTTCCCCGATGTCACACTAATAGTCAATGATACAAACCAAGGATACGCAACTGCTCTTAATCAGGGAATGCAAGTAAGCAATGGCAGATACAAGTTATTATTGAATAGCGATATTATTATTTGTGACAACGCAATTGAGAAAACAGTGCGATATGCGGATAGACATCTCGAAGTAGGGATGGTCGGCTGCCAAGTGCGCGAAGACGATGGTAATATGATGACCTGTTTTAATTTTCCGACAGTTTTCAGCGTTTTCTGCACAATATCCTGTCTGGCCAGAGTTTTCAAGAACAATCGGCTATTTGGTCACGAACACATGTTATGGTGGAAGCGAGACAGCGAACGAGAGGTTGATGTAATTTCCGGAATGTTTATGTTGGTTCGGGACGAAGCCATTCAGCAGGTAGGTGGTATGGATGAGGATTACTTTCTATTTTATGAGGAAACGGACTGGTGTTATCGATTTGCTAAGGCGAATTTAAAAAGAATGTTTTGGCCTGGCGCAAGCATTATTCATCTCCATAGCGGCGGGCAAAGTCAAAAACAGGATCCATTAAAATTCTACATTCAGTTTTACAAGAGTCTTTTTATCTACTTCAGAAAACATCACGGTTTTTTGCGAAGCTTTATGGTCAGAATCATGCTGCTAATCAACGCAATGTTGAGAACTATAGCCTGGACCATGCTGGCTGCATTAAAGACGCTGCTGAGAAAAGACGTATCGGTTGAGTTAAGACATAGGGAAGAAAACAGACGGTTGTTTAGATTTTGCGCACTCGGGAAATAATCGAATAATATTATGGAGAGTAACACGTAAGATTGGTAACAAGACTTCATCGATTCAAACGGTTAATTGTAGACGCAACAGAATTTCTCTGTGCAGGGATATTTGCATTTTATATGTACCTAATGCGGCAAAAAAAGCAACGTGTTATCATTTATTACCATAGTATAAGAGATGCGGATAGTAAGGGTTTCGAGAGGCAAATATCCTATTTAGCTAAACACTACAAGGTTCTAAGTGTTACGGAGTTAATGGAATCGCCGTTAAACAATAAAGAGATACTGGTTGCGATTACATTTGACGACGGTTTTGTGAGTGTGGTTGAAAAAGGCTGGTCTGTTCTTAAAAAGAACGGTTTGCGAGCTACAATGTTTGTGCCGGTAGGCAATCTTGGACAGAAGCCTCAATGGTCGATTGCCGCTCCATTAGGCGGTGATCGGAACGAACAGGTGATGAGCCGTCAATGTGTTGCGGATCTTGATCGTAAAGGTTTTGAAATGCTTTCACACTCATTTTCACACCCAATATTGACGGAATTGGAACACCAGAAACTGCAGGTGGAACTGGAGCAATCGCGGATGGTTCTGGAAGAAATTGTAGGTCACAAGGTGTCGGGGATTGCTTATCCTCAGGGTATTTGTAATAAGCAGGTGGTTGAAGCGGCCCGAAAAGCTGGCTATAGATACGGATTTACTGTTGAAGCATTTACAGTCGATGATTCACCCAGCGAGATGGAGATAGGCCGATTCATTGTTAAGCCTCATATGAGTTTAATGAAGCTAAAACTTAAAGTCATGGGCGCATACCAGGTAACCAGTTATTTGCGAAAGGTCAAGGCTTTTCTTCTGCGTCAATTGAAACGGAAAGTATAATATGTCAGGGCATTTGAAAGAACATGTTGCCAAATCAGGATTTAGATGTTGTTTTTTATATTTAGCTCGTTCTTCGTTTATAAGCCTAGGAGTCTGTCCGAGTAATAGCTGGACATCCCATAGAGATATGTTATAATGTCCCGGAGCTTTGATAGAACATACAAATCATTTGGAGGCTCAAGGATGAGCAAGACATATCGACCGTGGGATCCGGATTAAGGATGGTTATTGCCGCCATCGCCGCGTGATTGGCTGGACGAAGGTGATTTGGTTTGGATACCGTCATGGAGTTAGACATTTCAGCAATCACTTCAAAATATGAACAGGAAGGGCGAGGTTTTCCGCCATATCATCCTCGCATGATGGTGACTTTGCTGCTTTACTCTTATTGTCGTGGTGTTTTCAGTTTACGCCGAATACAACAAGCCTGTGAAGAGCGGATGACATTTCGGGTGATTGTAGGCAATGACATTCCGAACTTTCGCACTATTAGTGACTTTCGCAAGCTGCATTTGAAGGAACTGGAAAGTCTGTTTGTTCAGGTACTTCGTCTTTGTCAGGAAGCAGGATTGGTTAAGCTGGGTCATGTTTCACTGGATGGTACCAAGGTCAAGGCTAACGCATCACGTCACAAAGCGATGAGTTACAACCGGATGAAGGAGGACGAGAAGCGTCTTGAGCAAGAGATTCGTGATCTGCTCAAGCAGGCTGAATCATTGGATAACGATGAGGATCAGAAATATGGCCGAGAGCGTCGTGGCGATGAATTACCAGAAGAGTTTGGTCCGTCGTCAAACCCGTCTGAAACGCATTCGCGAGGCCAAACGTGCTTTAGAAGCCCAGGCAAAGGAAGCCGCTCAAATAGAACAACAGCATCGAGAGCAACAGGCCAAAGAGCAAACTGATGAATCGCATCGTGGCAGAGAACCCAAGCCGGTTTCCCAGAAGCCTAAAGATAATAAGCAATACAACTTTACTGATCCCGAGACTGGTATTATGAAGGCCAACAACAAAGGTTGGGATCAATGTGGTAACACTCAGGCGGTAGTGGACAGCGAAGCACAAGTAATTATTGCCAGTGATGTAACCAATGCTGCTAATGATAAGCAGCAGATGGAGCCCTTGATGAGTCAGGCACAGGAAAATATTGGAGAAGATGAAACAATAGACAAGGCCTCGATGGACAGTGGTTATTTTAGTGAAGCGAATGTAGTTTGGCTGAAAGAAAATGGGATTGATGGTTATGTAGCAACCGGGCGTATCAAACATGGTAAGCGTGTACCTGCTGCTCCGTGAGGTCGTCCACCTGATGATCCAACGGTGAAGGAGAAAATGGCTCGAAAGCTTCGCACCAAGAAAGGCCGTGAGACTTATTCCAAACGAAAATCGATTGTGGAACCTGTGTTTGGCCAGATCAAACGAGCACGAGGTTTTGTTCAGTTTTCCCTGCGTGGTCTTGAGAAAATGCGAGGTGAATGGGCTTTGGTGTGCTTAACGCACAATCTATTGAAATTGTTCGGCTCACAACAAACAGCGATGGGATAAAGTTTGTTGGAGATGTTCGGACTATGCTCAATTAACAGGTGAATTTGACAAAAACGCATGGGACGCGAACCCGTTCATCCCATTTTTGCCAAACAGTAACAACGAAAACAAAAACAGCGGAAAAATCGAGACTGTCGCAAGATTACAGAGTATGCTGTTTGATGGGCATTTGTTGCTTGCAGCCGAATTGCGACATAAACCCAAGTTTGATGCTTGGGTCCGCTGAAACAGAAACCCGCTAGGTGTTATTGGCCAAGGTAGATATTATATAAGTCATTGTATTCACCGACCTTACGTGTCATTTGCCCTGTAAAGCTACTACAGTTTCGAAAAATCCTTCTATTGTGGGCATTACTCGGACAAACTCCTAGGCGGGGTTTAGACTATATGAACTGTTCGAATTAAGAATATACGATAGAAACCGATATCGTGGACCAGAATAGCTGGTTCAATTTCTTAAGCAGATTCGATGATGCCTGTCTTTATCAGACGTAGTATTATGGGGCGGTTTGTTGAGGAAAAGGCCATCTCAGTCATCTAGTTTTTTAATGAAATGATAGTATGGTGGCCGCTGTACGAGTTATTACTATCAAGTTTTCCTTTGTCGGGAGATCCGGTAATTGACTTGTTTTCGAGGTTTCCGGATGTCTGGACGATAGAATTTATATTAATCTGCGTCGAAGCGTATGTGTGGTTGACGCTACGGTGCAAAACCCTGAGGACAATAAGGTCGAACCGTTAGAAAACCATAGTATGGCATAGTTAGATAACATGAATTATTCCGTTGAAATTAACAATATACCCAATCATGTTTGGGATGAGGCAGTTCGTGATTTTCGAGATTATACAATATACCAGACATGGGCCTATCAGAGCTCGCGCGCAACGAATGAGAATCAAGAATTAAGTCGAATTATTATTCGTGATGTCAATGATAATCCGTCATTGATGTGCATAGTTCGAATAAAACGAATGCCGCTTATCGGACTGCGTATTGGTTATGTCCAATGGGGGCCGCTAATACATCATAAAGGCAAGGAGCAATGTTTGCGCGAAGAACTTTGGCGACTATTTCGATGTTCTTATGTTCCCAAAATAGTTGATATTCTGCGAATTGTTCCAAATATTGTCAATGATGATAAAGGGGAAATGGTTTCCAATATTATCTGTATGAGTGGCTTTGAAAAAGTGCAACACAAGGCTCCATACCGTACTATGATATTGGCAGTAGATCTTTCTGATGATAAAATACGGAGTAATTTTCATCGAAGTTGGCGTCGAGGATTGAAAAAGGCGGAAAGCTATGGAATTGAGATTAAAGAAGGTTCTGATGCCGAATATTTTGATGTGCTTGAACAATTATACACTCAATCAGTAATGCGGAAAAAATTTAGGGGATTGAACCCACAAATATTTAGTAGATCTCAGCAATCTCTTTGCTCTGGAGAAAAAATAAATGTTGTCGTTGCGTATCATGATAATGATCCTATTGCAGCTCATTCTACAAGTCATTTGGGTGATACGGCTGTGGGGATTTTAGCAGCGGCAAATGAGAAAGGCCTTGAAAGCGGTGCTTCATACCTTGTATGGTGGAAGACTCTCCTTGCCGCCAGGCAGGCAGGGATGAAAAAATACGACCTTGGCGGGATCGATCCGCAAAGAAATCCCGACGTATATCAATATAAAAAACGAATGGGAGCAATGGAGCAATATCATATTGGCACTTTCGAGACGTGTAGTAATGTAGTGGTCAAGAATATTTGGAGTATGGGCGAAAGATTGTATAACATCGTTAAGAAATAACCGCATCCAAGATGTGTTGGGAAGCGAGTATGCGACAAACAGACCAAGAGTACCAAACTAATCAGCAAGAGGACGCTGCAACGGGGATAACGGTGTCGATCTGTGACAATTTTGACGATGTGGCCGCATTTGCACAGCAATGGGATCAGCTAGTCGAGTCAACCGGTGGTGAAATATTTATGACTTATGACTGGTGCCGAATATGGTGGAAGCATTATCAATATGGGCGTAAGCTGAAAATCTTCACATTCTATCGAAAAGATGAATTGGCTGGAATAATACCTTTGTTTTTCGACAAAATTTGGCTCGGTCCCATCTATATTCGAACAGCAGCACTGGTAGGATCGGATTTCACTCCGGTTACCGTGAGTTTGCCGGTGCGTGATGGCTGTTTAACGGAAGTTATTCAGAAGTTTCTGGATATTCTTACTAAACGTTTTCAGTGGGATGTTCTGCACCTCGGTCCAGTTGCCGGAACTTACGACAAATTCGGAGAACTACAAGCCGCATGCGATCAATTTGCCGATGATACTTATACAATACAATCCACAAGCAACGGAGTTCAGACGTACTTTATATTGTCGGACAGTCTGGAAGATCAAATTGCCAGGCTTAGCAAGCAGGAGCGAAAGAGGATGCGGCGGAACTACAAGGTTATCAACAGTAAAGATGTTCCATTAAAGGCCGAATATACAAGTGCCGACAACTACGAAACATATTTTGATGAGTTTGTCGAACTACATCAGTTGCGATGGCAAAAAGTCGGGAAAGCCGGGCATTTTAAAGATTGGCCCGGCGCTTATGAGTTTCATCGCGAACTTGCAGCAGCGCAGTTCGGGCAAAAAAGGCTACGATTATTGAAAGTAAGCCTTGGCGACCTGTGCTTGGGTTATAAATACGCCTATAAGATCGGGGAACAATATCACTCTCTGCTTGACGCACGAGTATGTGGCGATATCGGAGACAGCTTGGACATAGGAAGACTACTCTATTGCGAACAGGTAAAAAAGGCTATAGAGGATAATGTTCGAATCATTGATAGTATGAGAGGTGAATTTGAACACAAGCTTCATTTGGGAGGCGAGTTGTATCCTGTCAAGAATATTCGCATATATTTGCGAAAATTTTCTGTTTCGATGCGTCTAAGTATTTTCGGTTTTTTGGCTCATATTCTAAATATTTGTTACTATAAGATTTGGTTTTGCAGGATTGCGCCTCGGCTTCGGTATAAGAGGGGACATTTGTGGCGTATATGGATCAAGTCTCGCACATTTTGTTGACAGGATACGATGCCGGATTATTCCTTTAAATTATATTGCGGTTTGCCCGGAGCTGGGCTTGGTCAGATTCTTGGTAGAACCGGTCACGGCGACGCCAAACAGTGGTTCGAAGGCAGGCGTATATATTATGTGCACAAAACCAGGGTGGCTATTCGATGGACCTGTAAGTTAATAGGATTGCGTGATGGTGCGGAGGTGCTGGCACCGTCATACAACTGCGGCTCCGAGATAGATCCGTTGCTTAAAAGCGGTGCGTCGGTCGTACTTTATCGTATTGATCGACAGGGACAGGTTGACATGGGCGATTTACGTCGTCGAATTACAAATAAAACAAAAGTGGTATATGTAACCCATTACTTCGGTTTTCCGCAACCGACGGCCGAAATAAAAGCACTATGTGAAGGAAAAGATATTTATGTGATCGAGGACTGTGCCTTGTCTCTTTTTAGCCGCGACAAAGGCATAATACTTGGCACAATAAGCGATATTTCGGTGTTCAATTTCCCAAAGAGTCTACCGGTACCCGATGGCGGCGCGATGATGATAAACAATTCCTGTTTTGTAGCAGGTGATGCCGATCTGTGTAAGATACCTATTACGAAAATATCCCGGCAATTGCTGTCGTTGCTAAAACGACATGTTCTACACGGCATGTCCAGTTCGAATTCACTATGCCGCCTGTTGGCTTTTAAGCTTGGGAAAAAACGATCGTCGGGTGGCAGAGGACAAGTGCATAATAGCTTTCCGGATATGCCCTCCAGCTATTATTATGATGAGAAGCTGAGCGACAAAGCGGTATCAATTATAACCAGACGTATGTTCGAAAGTTTTAACGTATCTGAGATAGTTGAACGACATCGCAATAATTTCAAGAGATATTTGAATTTATTATCAAACTGCGAGCTAATCAGGCCTTTATTCACGGAGCTGCCGGCTGGGATATGTCCGCTTTATTTCCCGGTTATAGTAAAAAATCGCGATGTGTTATGCCGCCGATTGAATGAACAGGCCATAGCGGCGATTCCCTGGTGGGCCGGTTATCATCAAGGTTTACCGTGGATGGAGTATCCCGATGCGTGTTTCCTCAAGGACAATCTTATGGCTTTGCCGGTTCATCAACAATTAAAAAGCAAACATATAGAATATGTAGCTAAAACATTAATTGCGTCGATAAACTAAACTCAACTTTTGCAGTTTTTGGTACTGCCTCATGATATTGGTAAAGCTTTATTACGTTTATAAACATCAACGGCTGATTCCAGCACGCTGTTACGCTGCTCGGCCCAGTCTATATATAGTAAGTCGCTGACATGAACCGGATACCAAATATACTTCGAAACAGTCCATACTTCCTCGGCCAGACCTACAGCCATAGCAGGTGTCAAGCCGAACAGCGAATAATGAACCCGCGTCCAGTTGTACAAATCCCGCCACAGCCAAATCGAATATTGCAACAATTCCTGACGATGAGAGCCGCTGCGAGTACGTCTTATCAAACGAGCCTGCTGACCTCTTATGGTGGCGTTGAGTCGTTCCATGTGAGAGGTATTGATCTTGCAGCCGATACCCTGTTTTCGAATACGTTTTTCGATGTCCTTCTTTGTGCCAAACAATGCTTTGCTCGATACCTTCAGCAAGTTGCCTCTGTCGTCTCGAAGTTTCTTTACCACTCCTACCTGCAAATCCGCAGGCGGTTTGAGGCAGGGATGTTTGAATCGGCCTCTGCCGTTTTTGCGGCGGCAATGCTTAATATCCCCGAACACCCGCAGGATAGCAAATTGGCATTACATTTGTCTTTAACCGTTTTGCCATGCAGTTCATCCATCTGCACAACTTCGATTGGCTGGTCGATTTTTTCCAGTTGCAGACGATGGAAATCAGCGGCTCGTTTGCCTGCTTTTTCCAATAAACGCTGTACGGTACGGGCATCAACCTCGCAGATATCTGCTGTAGCTTCGACAAAACAGCCATGCCAGAGACATTTGACAACACGTACCA
>Ga0315290_10002461_pt1 | contig 13036 bp, 16 predicted proteins | sample YL17G12_0_MG_FD_203627 | JGI IMG/M metagenome (GOLD analysis project Ga0315290, IMG submission 203627) | Sediment microbial communities from Yellowstone Lake, YNP, Wyoming, USA - YL17G12_0 | ecosystem: Environmental > Aquatic > Freshwater > Lake > Sediment | place: USA: Wyoming | collected... | reverse complement strand
GAATTTTCTAAACTTATCAAAAGAGCTGATAAAAAAGATAGTATAGAAATTAGTATTTCTGAACAAAACATGTTACTTGTAACAGTTGGTAAAAATAAAAAATACAAAATGCGTTTAATTGAAAGCTCTGCAACTGACACACCATTACCAAAAATTCCTTATGATTCTAAAATCACTTTATCATCTTCTAGATTTGACAAGATTTTGGGTGATGTGCAAGTTGTATCTGATTATCTAACTATTCATACATCTGATTCTAAAGCAGATTTTTCTGGAAAAGGTGATTCAGGCGAAGTTGTAATTGATCTTGAAAAGGATGAAGAAATAGGTGAAATCTCTTCAAAAGAGGATAGTATTGGTACGTACAGCCTCGAATATCTTAATCCTGTAGTTAAAGCGGTAGGTACAACCGCAGGTCAAATTACATGTGAATTTTCCAGTGCAAAACCTCTAAGAATCGAATTCAAAGTAGCAAACATAGGCAGAATTCACTTTTATTTGGCTCCACGAGTAGAAAGTTAAAGCATTTAAAGATTAACTGATTCAGGTACTTTGAATTGAGACTAGTTCTAAAATATAGCGGAACATCAATTTCATCCGCTAAAGATATTCAAGCTATTGCAAACTATATTAATTCATTATCCAAACATAACGAAATAGTAATAGTTTGTTCTGCAATTAATGGTACTACCGATGATCTAATAGAAATATCTCAATCCATAAAAAAAGAAAACAAAGACAAGGCTGAACAGATAGCATCAAAAATTATCAATAAACATAAACAACTCGCAAAACAGACAATCACAAAATCAACAATTAGAAAAAAATTAGCAAAAAAATTGGATGTAGATTTCCGAGAACTTGTTGCATTAATTGAAGGTATGGTCCTATTAGGAGAAGTAACCCTTAGATCAATGGACTATTTGATTTCATTCGGCGAACGTCTCTCAATAAAATTAATTTCTTTTGCAATTAATGATATAGGTAAAAAGTCAATATCTCTAACTGGTAAAGAAGTTGGAATTGTTACTGATTCAAATTTTGGAGAATCTAAACCATTAATGGACACTACAAGATTAAGAGTTTCTAAAACTATTGATTTACAATTTTCTAAGAAAATAATTCCAGTAATAGGTGGATTTACAGGAGCAGATCAACATGGACATGTAACTACATTTGGTCGAGGAGGTTCGGATTATACAGCGACAATTATCGGTTCTTGCATAAAGGCTGATGAAATTTGGTTAATGAGCGATATAGATGGATTAATGACTGCAGATCCAAAAATTGTTAAAAATGCCAAATTACTTAAACAGGTTTCTTACATCGAAGCAATTGAAATGGCATTATTTGGAGCTAAACAAATTCATCCACGAACATTTGAGCCACTATTAACAAAAAAAATTCCAATGAAGATAAGAAGCTCCTTTAATGTAAAAAATGAAGGAACACTGGTAACTGATTCCCTCTCAGTATCTATTAAAAACACTGTAAAATGTGTAAGTAATATTCGTCACAATGGATTAATCGATATACGTGGAAGTAGTATGGTTGGTACTCCTGGAACTGCTGCAAAAATCTTTGCAACTCTTGCTAAAGCTGGTATAAATGTAATGATGATCTCTCAAAATCCATCTGAATCTAGTATAACCATTGTAGTCAAAAACACCGATCTCGACAAAGCAGTTAACGCATTAGAAATGGAACTTTTAGGAAAAATAATCAAAAAACTTGAAGTAACTACCGATGTTGCAATTATTGCACTTATTGGTTTAGGCATGCGCGGTACCGTTGGTGTTGCATCTAAAGTCTTTGGAGCAATAGAGAAAAATAAGATCAATGTTGCAATGATTACTCAAGGTTCATCCGAACTAAATCTTGCATTTGTTGTCAAAGATTCTGATTCTAATATAGCAGTTCAGGCTTTACATGACGCATTTGAACTTGATAAAATTAACTAGAAATAAAATCATTTAAGGGAAACAATTTCAAAGAATTTCATTGAATAGATTAGTTGTTATCTTAATTCTAGGCATTTTTACCACCGGAATCCTCACACTTTCATTTATTTCTGATAACTTTATTGACGCAAATTCTACAAAAAAAATTAATTTCACTAAAACGATGACCTCTTCACAAGATCCAGGGCAGGGACATGAAAATCAACAATTAGCATTAATTCTATCGCCAAATGAAGGCACTCTTTATCACGGTTCAATGACATTTACATCAAGCGAACCTGTAGAGATTGTTGTTTTACACGAAATCAATAATAATGATGCAAAAGGACAACCAACATGGACTATTAATGGAAATACCATTTATGCAATATCTCTAATTGATCTTAAAACCAAATCTGATTCCTTTGAATTTACAGGAGCTGCTTTGGCGCTACATTCTCTCAATTCAAAAAAGTTCATTGCCACCGTCAGTGTTGATGGTTGGATTAGGGGACAACCAACTGAAGTAATTATGCAAAAAATTGAAGTACAAAAAGAACCATCACTATTATTATCAAGAACAAATATTGCTGCAACCATTCCACTCCATGAAGGATTCTATAATGGTAATTCAACTTTTTACATTATAACAGATTCTAGTCAACAAGAATATGCTAAAATGATTACTAAAAAACAAGGTTGGAAAGTTGAGATTGCTCCCACTATTGAAAAAATATCCGAAGACACTCTGCAAAAAATATTTGTTTTTAAAAATGGAGTTAAAGGAGATGGAATATATGGACATCAAAAAGAAATTTTTTCTAGTACACCATCTCAAGAATTAGAATACATCGCTCTAAATTCTGTCATTGAAGTTACATGGAAAAAAGGTCAAAATGCAATAATTCTTGAATCATTTAAAGAAGTCATTAATGCAGAAAAAGATGGAAGAATTGAATTTAATAAAATTGGTGTAGTAATTAATGCACCTCAAATAATCTGGTCTGATGGACAGATGTTAGTAAGAGATGATAAAGAAATCACAGATGATTTAACATTTAGTGGAGGTCAAATTACTGAAATTAACAAAGATAAGATGACAGTAACATTTGTTGCTCATCGCGGATGGGGACCAGATGGAAAAACGATCTACTACATTGTAACTGATGCAACACCTTCTGGCCCAGCTAAAATGATGGGCGTTCCATTTGCACCTAGATCTGAAAATCTAATTACAAATTCCTCCACAGTTGATCTATTTCAATTCCAAAATGGGATTAAAGGTTCAGGATCTCTAGGATTTCAAGCAGGAATAGCTACAGCAATCCCTGACCATGAAAATTATAGTCCTATATCACGTACCTACATTATCGAATGGAATAATCCAGAAAATGCAAAAATTCTTGAAACAATATCTGATATTAACTCATTTAAAGCAAATGATCTAATTTCAGTCAGTTTAGCCCATCCTATGAATAGTCATTACATAATGAATAATCCCTTCGTAGATCCATTCCAATAAAAAATAAAATCACTAAACGGATAAATTACTTGAAAGAAAATCTATTGTAAATTGACTGGTAAACTCTACATTGTTGGTGTTGGTCCTGGGCATCATGATCATATGACGTTCAGAGCTAAAGAAGTAATTGAAGAAAGCGATACAATCGTAGGATATGAGACTTATGTCAATTTGATCCAAGATCTTATTGAAGGTAAAACCGTTCATCGTTACGCAATGACGCAAGAAGTTGAACGTGCTCATCAATGCATTGATCTAGCAAAATCTGGAAAAATAGTATCACTTGTTTCAAGTGGTGATCCAGGAATTTATGGAATGGCAGGATTAATCTATGAAACACTTGCAGCATCAAATTGGAATCCTAAAGATGGTTTACAAGTTGAAATAATTCCAGGTGTTTCTGCTTTAAACTCATGTGCATCAATAATTGGTTCACCATTAATGACAGATTTTGCAGTTGTAAGTATGAGTGATTTATTGGTACCGTGGGAAATAATAACAAAAAGAGTTGAAGCTGCAGCACAAGGAGATTTTGTAATTGTGATCTATAATCCTGCAAGCAAAAAAAGAATACATCAACTATTAGATACAAGACAAATTCTTTTAAAATACAGAAAACCTACAACGCCTGTAGCAATAATCAAAGGTGCATTCAGAGATTCACAAACAATTGTTATGACAGATTTAGAAAATCTTCCGAATCATTCTGATCAATTAGGAATGATTAGTACAGTAATTATTGGAAATTCATCGACTTATACCTATAAAGATTTGATGATCAATCCTAGAGGCTACAAATCAAAATATAATTTAGAAGAACAAACAAATCCAAATCTCAAAATCTAATACCTTTTTTTAATTGCTTCAAACAATTCTTCGCTAAGGTTCAACTTTTCACGAATTGGTGAAATTACCTTAACTAGGTACTCTCCAACAGTTTGTTTAAGATCGGTTGGATGTAATTTTTTCTCAGCAAAATCAGATTCTAGTTGATTATAACCTGTATATATCATATTTCCACCAAATTTCTCTGGTCTTTCTACTTTGATTTCATCAAATTCATGAAAGATAACATGTTTTGAAATTTCTAATAATGGATTATTCTGAGTATTTGCTTCTTCACACCATGCCTTTTTAATCTTTATTCTTATTTCATCATCTGAATTATGAATAAAAACTCCAGAATTTGGATCTGATTTACTCATTTTTCCTAAAATTTGTGAGTCTTTTGTATCTATTGGTTTCAAAAGACCTGGTAATAATTTATGATGAATTGCAACTGGAACTTTCCATTTCATTTTTGGGAAAATCTCTCTAACTAACATATGGATCTTTCTTTGATCCATACCAGCATGAGCTATATCGACATCTAAAAAGTGAATATCAACTGCTTGCATTGGTGGATACAATAATTTTGCAAGATCTATTTTTTCTTCGTCTTCTGAGCGTCCCATAATGGTAAGCGTCCTCATTGTTCTTGCTAGTGACATGTGTTTGGTAAATTTCACAAGTTCCGACCAATACTCTGTTTTTTTTTGATAAAGATCAGAACCTAAAACAATGTTTGCCTCAGGGCATACTAACTTGAAAGCATCTCGATAATATTTCGAAACTTTGGAGATCATCTCCCAATCTCCTCCTAATTTATCATTGATCAGAGTATGCCAATCTGCAAGAAATACGGTACATTTTACACCAGCCTTAACAAAATCATTAATCTTGAAACCTGTACTGATTAAACTCCCTAAATGCAAAAACCCTGAAATCTCTAAACCAATGTAATGTTTTGGGGAAGAATTTGTTTTGAATAATTCAATTAATTCATCATGTGTGACTACCTCTTCGGTAGGAGGTCTTTCAATTAATTCAACTTTTTCAGTGATATCCAAATCAAAACAACTTCTAAGATGTAGGTCTATAAAGTTATTTGAAATAATAGTTTAGTTGAAATTTACAAGATTTGAAATAGTCAAGTGACTAATCATTATTATGACACTTAAAGAAGGATTAGAACTCATTGAAAACTACAAAAAAGTTTTACAAAAATTTTTAGATACATTACCTGAACAAGCAGTACAAATAGGCTCAGAAATGATTAAAACTCTAACAATGCGCTCAAAAAATGAGATTGTAAATTTGGAAGCAATAGAAAAAACACTAAAACATCACCTAAACACAAATCAGATTTATCTAAATGATTAGAACTAATTTTTATTATTCATTGGTAAATCAAACACAGGAATTGACTGAGAATTATGATTGAGAATAAATGGCAGCGAGGAGAACAAAGAATTATTACAATAATAGAAAAATTTACAACTTATAAAAACTGGATTTCCTTTATGCAATTATCAATAGAAGCAAAAATTGAACATCGAACATTAACTAATCATATTGATCTATTACTTAAAAGAGGTATTATTACAGAATATAGAGGAACAAATAAGTCAAGACTATTTTGTATAACTGGACATCATGATGATATTGAATATAATGAAAAATTTCGAATTTTTACGCAAAAAGATTCAATGAGTAAAGAAGAGGCATATGAAAAACTCTCTAAATTATACAAATTAGAAATAGATGATCTTTATCACAAGTGTTGATTAGTAAACAAACTAAATTTCTAAAAATAAATTTATCATAAAAATATTTTAATTAATGTTATTTTTTAGAAAATAAAATAATTAGGAAATATTGCTACTTGCAATTTTTTTTATGTTTTCTTAGATCTTCTGAAGAATCAAATTCTGTACCGCAGGCTCTGCACTTTTCCTTTTTCTTGTTGTGTGCAATTTCTTGATGTTTTTTAGTCTTTCCGGATCAGAAAGTATAGTTCCACATTTTTTACACTTTGTTTCATTAGAACTACCAAATAATCCCATATTTAGTATAGTATTACCTAGTAGAAAAACTAGTTTTTCCACTGAAAATCACTTGATTCTAAAAAATTCTTGAAATAAACAAAAAACTATTAGTTTAACAGATTATCTTTTGCGAATACTTTCATAGGCGAAAATATGAACAAAAATATGGTTTCTAAACAATTTGAGGAACAATTTTATAAATTTTGTACTGATAATAATATTGAATGGGATAACAAGAAAAGACAATGGAGTAAACCATTTCATCCTAAAATAAAAAACATTTGGGTTCAATCTGATAAGGGAGATTTTCTAAACTCTTTACGTCCAAAAGAAAAAGGATACTATGACTCTAAATTTTTAGGGTGGGAACTTGGAGTCGTAAAGAAAGAATATTGCTTTTGGTGTGGTAGAATTATAGAGGAAACAAGAAAAAATGATCCTCGTTCAGAAACAGTAAAATTTTGTAATTCAAATCATAGAAAGGCATTTGGTAAAGTAAAATCTGATCAAGAAAAACTAGCAAAAATATTTGCGTCTAGATAATATTTTTAATCTATAGTTCTAATTCCTCTAAACTTTTTCTTGGTTTAGTACTAAGATAAAATGCATGAGCACTAATTATGAATGCTGCAAGGAAAACTTTTGTTGCAAAAACTAAATTCCATGGTCTATCTGGATCAGGATATGCAATTGATAACATGTCAATATTAGGAACATTACCTTTAATCATACCTGCAGTGATCTCTGCATTTAAAACCGTAAAATTGTATAATACCTCATACAGCGTAATAATTACAAATCCTAACAACATTATCTGAAGTAATGACATTTTCCAACTAACAATTTTATTTCCTGCAGTTTTTCTCCATCCTATTCTTGAAACACAATACCATCCAATAATTGTAGAAAAAAATATCCACGTTGAAACCCGTGAAAAATTTTCAAACGGTATGAAAGTATTCTGTATTGCTTCTCCCATTACGTATGTTCCATTTTTCATCCATTCTATCATAGTGATGTAAACTCCAAAAACAAGACTTGAAACCATGATAAATCCACAAACATAGAAAATGTATAGGTAAACTTTGTAACCCGCATCTGACTTTTCAAGATGACGTTGATTCATCATGCGAATTTCTTAATTTTGAAATATAAAAATTCATGCCTATTTCATAATATATATAGACTAGTTTTAAAGAAATTATCTGTTGAAAATTGCAATCAATGTTCCATTTGTAGGTAAAGATGAAATCGCTGTAGTTACATCCATTCTTAAGAATGGCGTACTTACATCAGCAGCTAATCAGGGAGGAGAACACGTACAAGCATTTGAGAAATCAGCATCACTCTTTGTAAAATCAAAATATGTCATTGCTGTAAACTCTGGTACAGCAGCTTTACAAGCTGCACTTTATGCTTTGGATATAAAAAAAGGAGATGAAGTACTAGTTCCATCATTTACATTTGTTGCAACAGCTAATTCTGTAGTATCTACTGGGGCTAAACCTGTCTTTGTTGATATACTAAAAGAAAATTATACTATGGATCCTGATGATCTACAAAAAAAAATTACAAAAAAAACTAAAGCAATTATGCCCGTTCATCTTTATGGAAATGTAGCGTTTATTGATAGAATCTCAGAAATTGCTAAAAAGCATAATTTACCAATAATAGAAGATTCTGCACAATCATTAGGTTCTACCTACAAAGGAAAACATGCTGGAACCTTTTTTGATTTAGGATGTTGGAGTATGTATCCTGCAAAAGTAATGACTGCCGGAGAAGGAGGATTTATTGCAACAAATAATAAAAAATTACGAGATAAATTGTTAATGATTAGAAATCATGGAATGGTTCATGGATACGATACTAAAATATTTGGATTAAATCTAAGATTGCCAGAAATTAGTGCAGCAATTGCAACAATACAAATGAAAAAACTCCCTAGTTTTCTTAAGACAAGGCAAAAAAATGCAAACCTTTTATCAAAATTAATTTCTAATTTGGATATTGTACTTCCTCATCAACGAAATTATGAAAATGTAAATTGGTATCTTTATACAATAGCTACATCAAAAAGGGATAAAATTTTGAAAAAACTTAATGCTAAAGGAATTGGTGCAGCTTCTTACTATCCAATTCCAGTTCATAAGACACCATTTTATCAACAAAAAATCAAACTTCCGGTAACCGAATGGGCATCGTCTCATGTTTTATCGCTCCCGATACATCCTAAAGTTACTACTAAAAATATTGAATTTATCGCAAAAACTCTTCGTAATATACTAAATGAATAGCATTGGAAATGTAATTGGAGAATTATGCAAGGCCATATTACCAATTCCCGAAGGATCATACCTAGGAAATACTGATTCTTCGATAGCGATTTGTACGCTTTCAAGTATAGACTTGCTCAAAAAAATTTCAAATTCTGAACTTTTGAATCATATTTCAATTGCTGGAAGGCTACTTTCTGAAAATAAAGGAATTGATTCTATCATTAAATATGTTAATCAAAATAAAAAAATTAAAACCATTATAGTCTGTGGCAAAGAAGTTTTGGGTCATAAAGCAGGTCATTCTTTATTTGAATTACATAAAAATGGAATTGATAATTATGGACGAATAATTAATTCAACTAGTCCTGATCCCTTTCTTACTGTAACTAAATTAGAAATAAATTATTTTCAAAATAAAATTAATCTTGTAAATATAATTAATGAAACAAATTTTGACACAATTAAAATATTTGTAATCTAGTATCCCATTCTTTGTCTTTCTAGATTGATCTCATTTTTCTTCTTATATTCTTCAAGAATATCATCTGGAGTCAAACTTAGTTCTAATGATGCCTGAATCACAAAATGCCAGATGTCAATTAACTCCTCTCTTGCTTCAGATATATTAAATGGAATTGGAGTTTTCCACCATTTCCAATTTGTAGTTCTTTGTAGTTCTACTGCTTCATGCATAATTGCAGTACATAACACAGAAATTCGTCCTTCAGAATCTTTTGGATATCTATCTAGGTTCATCATCTCTGATAGATCTTTTTGTAGTTTGAATATAGTTTCTAAACGATCTTCTATTTTTTCAGACATATCTTGTGAGTATTCAACTTGTCTGCCGAAATAATCTAACTTAAATCTTTTTAGAAACGGATCATTTTTTCATATAGTTTGACTCGTTTTGTAATATCTGATTTTTTAATCTGGAGTAACCCATCTAATCCATATTTCTCAACAGCAAAAGAACCTAAAACATTTCCATAGACTACAGCTTTTTTAATCTCTGATAGATTAATTGAATTTTTACTAGCTAAATACCCTATCATGGCACCTGCAAAAGAATCCCCTGCACCAGTAGGATCTACCACATCTTCCAATGAAAATCCTGCAGACGGAAATAACACATCATCAAAAAACATCATTGATCCATGCTCACCTTTTTTAATAATTACATATTTTACACCCCACGCCATCATCTTTTTTGCACATTTTATCAAATTGAATTCTTTTGTTAGCAGTTTAGCTTCTTCATCGTTTATCACAACTGCATCTACCGATTTAATCATCTTAATTACTGATTCACGTTTTGTAGATATCCAAAATTCAACAGTATCACACATTGAAAATTTTACTTTATCAAATTCTTTGATAAGAGCAGAATTTTGATCAGGATCATTATTTGCTAAATACACAAATTGTGACTTTCTATATTCTTCAGGAACTGTTGGCTTGAAATCTGCAAGTACATTAAGATCAGTCTTCAAAGTTTCTCTGCAGCTAAGTGTTTTATCATAACTTCCATCATAACGAAAAGTTTTCCCCTCTTTTATGGTCAATCCCTGTAAATCAAGATATTTTGATAAAATTTTATGATACTCATTAGGAAAATCTTTTCCTACCACTGCTATTAATCCAGTATTTACAAAGTTACTTGCTGATATAGCTGCAAACGTTGCAGCTCCTCCTAGAACATTTTTTAAAGTTTTTTTTGGAGTTCTAATAGTATCTAATGCAGTTGAACCAAAAACGGTTAACATTCTTTAAAAAACTAATTTGGATGTATAAATTCTCTTGCCTGTTTTTCTGTTGGATAAAACACGAAAGGCACATCAATAGATGTAAAAATTACATTATACTTTGTAACTCCACTTATCTTTACTGTTGAGACTTTTTGCGAATCTACATTGGAATCTCTTAGAAAAGTACCACTCACTGAACTACTTCCTAATGCTGGAAGTACAAACGATTCTACCTCTCCCTTTCCGATCATTTCCTCATTTGCTATTACAAAAAACTCTGTTTTACCTGCTGTCAAAACCAACAATGAGGGATTGGTAAATTTTAATTCAATATTATATGTTGAGCCTTTTTCGTTCTCCTCAAAGAGATGACTTTGTGTAATTGTTACACCTATTTGTGAGGCTGATGTATATTGAGAATATCCAAAAAGACTCATTCCTATAGTAAATATTATGATTATTCCCTTTGCCGAAGATTTCATACTCAATATCTCGAAATTGCTTTTTAACTCAATAGGAAAAAAATCCAATTTATGTGTGTAAAAGTTTTGATCTAATCTTAAAGCTCATTAGAGCTACCAGAATAAATCAAAACCTTTCTATTTATGTATATATGGCTAGAATAAAACTCAAGCTTGGTGAGAATGAAATTGAGGTTGACTCTAGAGATTTCTATGTTGATAATCAAACTTTAGGTGAAATTATCGCAAATATATCAACTCACATACACGCGAATCAAGCAAAAATTATCTATGAAGATAAAAATGAAGAAGTTGTAAAATCAAAAGAATCACTACAATCTAATCAATATGGTCTAGAGTATTTGGATGATGTAGAAACATATGAACCAGAATTTAATGAGCCAAAACCAATTGGTTCTCATGAAATTAAAGCAAAATTGAGAATATTGGAAACCAGTAGATTTTTTGATTCTCCAAGAACAGTAACAGAAACTGTTCAACAACTAAGAGAATATGGTTGGAGTACTAGTCCTTTAGATGTATCAAAAACTCTAGCAAAGATGGCATCTAATAAAGAAATTTTAAAAAATTCAAAAGAAAACAGAGCACATTATTTTGTACAACATACTTTAGTATCTAACTAATCTTATGCTGACATTTTTCACAATTATCAAAAACTTCTCCTTCCAAATGATCAAAATGTGTATTACACTGATTACATGTATGATGTATATCAAAATATCCATCTTTCTCAATTTGTCCAACTCTATTTGATTCAAGATTTGTACTTTTACATTTGATGCAGTGGCATCCACATTTAATTTTCATAATTTAATCTCTAATAATCTATGTATAGTTGTTTTACATATGCGACTCGTTGGGAAAGAAACGTGAAATCCCACTTGAGATTGATGATCATTTTAAACTGTATGGAAAAGAGCCTTGGGAAGTAGATTATGGAGAAAAATGTGTAATATGTAATGTTAGAATTGATGAATACGGTTTTTGCTCTTGTGGATCTGGAGGAGATTAACTTTTCTAACTATTGATATAAAAAAAATTTAAAAATTAATTTTGGTACTTGTATTTTTTAGATATTTTGAATTTTTCTAAAGGTTTTACTTATTATCATCTTAAATTTCTCTAGAAGTTGTCAATGACTTCTTTTTTCTCATCATAATCACCGTAACTACAAGTCCAATTATTACAATAATTCCAAGTAAGATATAGACAATAATGTCTTGATTTACACTTGATACTGATGTTGAAGGATTGTTTTGTATATTGAGTTTTTCATCATCAATAACCGTCGTACCTATAATTGATACATTACCTGAATTATTGGGTCTTATGTTAAGCCAAACATGTGTTCCGTTATTGTACTGATGAAAAAATATTTTCTCATCTCCCATAAATACATTATATGGTTTTGATAATAGTTCTAGAGGAATTATTATTGTTACAAATTGATTTTCTCCATTAACTTCAAAACTAATACTTTTTGTTGATTGATCAAAATTAAACTGATTTATTTCTGCAAATGTTCTCATTTCAATTAGAAATTCTTTATTCTTCAATTTTACATTTTTTAATATTTTTGGTTCATTAATAGAATACTCTAAAGTCATTTGACAACCATGACACAAAATTCCATTTTTTTCACCTAAATACACAGGTTTATTATTTACAAAAATTAAATCTGCTTCTTTAGGAATTATAAAAGAGGTTGTTTCAAGATATATGAAATTCCAAGTCCATACATTATTTTTTAGAAAAAGAATATCCCCTAGATCATATTCTACAATTGTATTTTTTTGTGATGGAAAAATCATAATACCTTCATTATTACCAATAACTCCGAATTGTTTCTTTTTTCCGTCTTCATCTGAAACTGTAAGATTGGTTATAGTTCCATTAATCAATTCTATTTGTTTGGGCGAATTTAAAGAGGCAATTACATGCTTTACATGAATTTCATTTGATGAACTAATTACAACTTTAATTGATTTTTGGTCTGCTTTTTCACCAATAGTAATTTCTTGGGCATTAACAGTAGGAATCGCTATTATGAATACTAGTATTATGAAAAAAGCAACTTGTTTTGAACTCATTTATTCCACTTTAACATGAATCATTTTTGCTTCTTCAAGGGGACAATCATTACGATCTCTTTGTAAACTTACAATTTTATCTGCAACATCCATTCCTTCTATTACTTC